>Ga0123354_10000888_pt1 | contig 33343 bp, 22 predicted proteins | sample TergutLab28metaG_2_FD_97872 | JGI IMG/M metagenome (GOLD analysis project Ga0123354, IMG submission 97872) | Labiotermes labralis P4 segment gut microbial communities from Petit-Saut dam, French Guiana - Lab288 P4 | ecosystem: Host-associated > Arthropoda: Insects > Digestive system > Gut ... | reverse complement strand
TGATAATCCTTCAACAGCGGACTGTTCTCAATCGAACGATTGAGATAATAGTTCAAATTGTTGGTTTGCGCCTGCAGGTTCGTTGCTATTGTTATCAATAAAAAAAATCCGGCGACTAATAAATGTTTCATTATAGTATTTTATTAGCATTTAAAATGTTTTAGAAAAGTTTAAACTTAAGTTCCCATTACTGTACCCCGGAAAAATAAACGTTTGCCGGTAATCGGGATTGTGTTTTTTATCGTATTTATCATATATATCGCATTTCCTGAAGAGCTTTTGAAGATACGGATAAACCCAATATACCGCTTTTGTCGAAAGGATACCGATCCCGGCGCCGGTAACTACATCGCTTACCCAATGCTTGTTATGGTAAATGCGCGCCACCCCGACCACCGAAGCGGCAGCATATCCGCCAACGCTTATCCAAACCGATTGGTCTTAAAATTCCTGGTGAAGAAATTCAGCGGCAACAAAGGCCGTTTCCGTGTGTCCCGACGGGAAAGATAAATGATCAGATTGGTCCGGACGTTCTCTTCCGATACTAAATTTGCCGGCCTGCGTAATACCTCCGGCGACCAGATTACTTAATCCGTAAAGAATAGTCATATCCAACAAATCATGCGTACTTTTCACTTTACCGAATTTCATCGCATAAGCTGCAACGGTCGGAGCATACTGCAAATAATCTTCGAAATGAAGCCCATTATTTAGTTTAATAGAATTGTGAACATTATAGTCTATTTGCCGGATACCGTTATCTCCCAATGAAATAATTCCATACGTAATCATTGCCGCAGGAAGGGCGATTCCCACAATTTGGGCTGTTTTACAACCGCGCTTTTGTGGAATGGAATCTACAGTCCCGTTGTCGAAAGTATTCTCGTTTACTTGTCCATACAAGAAGAAATGAGAAATCATGAATAACAGGATAATCGTCGAAATTTTTTGCATTTTCATTTTTTTAGCTTTTGAATATACAAGTTAGTATTTTTTTGTATTTCCTTCTTTATCCGCCCAACCGATTTGTTTGCCTGGATTACCGACAACTAAAGCATAATCGGGTACGTCTTTTGTTATGACGGCTCCTGCTCCAATCATGGCATACTCGCCAATCGTGACGCCACAAATGATAGTAGCATTGGCTCCGATGGTTGCTCCCTTTTTCACCAGTGTCAGACGATATTCTTCCTTGCGAGAAATAAAACTTCGCGGATTGATTACGTTGGTGAATACGCAACTGGGACCTAAGAACACATCGTCTTCACATACTACTCCGGTATATACCGAAACATTGTTCTGCACCTTAACGTTATTTCCCAGAACCGCTTGCGGAGAAACAAGCACATTTTGCCCAATTGTACAATTCTCACCGATGCTTGCCCCTGTCATGATATGTGAAAAATGCCAGATTTTTGTCCCTTTCCCGATGATAGCGCCTTCGTCGATAACAGCAGTCGGATGCGCCTGATAGTCATTCATATCGAATCAATTGATTAATGATGTATTGTGCCTGTTCTTCGTCGGCTTCCGTATGCATCGGCAATGAAAGCGCCGAGCGGCAAAGATTTTCCGATACGCTTAAATCGCCGGCTATTCTCACCAGGTCTTTGAATGCCGGTTGAAAATGCAAGGGTAGAGGATAATAAACCGTAGACGGGATGTTCTTTTCTTTCAGATATTGCTGCAAACCGTCGCGATTCTCTTTTACTTTCAGGGTATATTGATTATATACATGGCTGGATTCCGTTAAACAATAGGGAATCTCAAAGTAGTCGCTCATGATTTTTAGACCTTCGTCATAAACGCTTGCCAATTTCTTTCTGGATTGAATATAATCGTCTAAATGAGATAACTTCACTTGCAGGATAGCCGCCTGAAGCGTATCTAACCGCGAGTTACAACCCAGGATTTGATGAACATATTTTTTCGATTGTCCATGAATGGTCATCATCCGCAACTTTTCAGACAAGGCTTTATCGTTGGTTATCAAAGCGCCGCCGTCGCCGTAACAGCCTAAGTTCTTTGTCGGAAAAAACGAGAGAATACCAACGTCGCCGATTGTTCCCGCCTGCTTTTGCTTTCCGTCGGAAAAAGTATAAATCGAACCCATGCTTTGGGCATTGTCTTCGATAACGAATAAACCGTGACGGCGGGCAATAACCATCAGTGGTTCCATGTCGGCAGTTTGTCCGAAAAGATGCACAGGAATCACAGCTTTTGTTTTTGAGGAAATGGCTTCTTCAAGCAGGTTAACGTCGATATTAAATGTATGTGAATCAACGTCGACCGGTACCGGGATTAACCGCAACAAAACAGCTGCTTCAGCAGCGGCGACATAATTAAATGCAGGAACAATCACCTCATCGCCCGGTTGCAAATCCAATGCCGACAACGCTATTCGAAGTGCGTCGGTACCGTTGGCGCAAGGAATAGCGTGCTTCGCACCCGTATAATCAACCAATGCAGCAGCTAATTTTCCAACCGCTTCGCCATTAATGTACCTTCCCGAGCGAATAACGTCCATAACGGCGTTGTCAATTTCGTCTCGGATTCGCTGGTACTGGGTGGTTAAATCCACCATTTGTATTGATTTCATCTGGAAGGCGAATCGTTCGTTATTCTCAGCAAATCAGCGTAATTTATACACTTATGCTTTCCCTGCAGAACCTAACACGTATACCAGTTTGTGCTTGTAAAGTTCTTTCAACGATTCGCGTGCAGGTCCTAAATACTGACGCGGGTCGAACCACTCGGGATGAGCGTCGAAAGTTTCACGGATAGCGGCAGTCATAGCCAAACGGCCATCGGAATCGATGTTGATTTTACATACTGCCGATTGAGCTGCATGACGCAATTCTTCTTCAGGGATACCAATGGTATCTTTTAACTTTCCGCCGTGGCTGTTGATAATTTCTACATATTTGGGAGGAACGGAAGAAGCTCCGTGCAATACGATGGGGAATCCCGGAATACGTTTTTCCACTTCTTCCAGAATGTCGAAACGCAAAGGAGGCGGAATTAAAACGCCGTCGGCATTTCGGGTACATTGTTCCGGCTTGAATTTGTTAGCGCCATGGGAAGTGCCTATAGAAATCGCTAACGAGTCCACGCCTGTTTTCGTTACAAAATCTTCCACTTCTTCCGGCTGAGTATAAGTGTGGTGTTCGGCTTGTACATCATCTTCAATTCCGGCTAAAACCCCCAATTCACCTTCAACGGTAACATCATATTTATGAGCATATTCAACGACACTACAAGTCAATTCTATGTTTTGTTCGTAGGGATAATGCGAACCATCGATCATCACCGACGAAAAACCGTATTCGATACAGCTTTTGCATAATTCAAGCGTATCGCCGTGATCCAGGTGAAGCACAATCGGAATATTCTTTCCCAATTCTTTGGCATATTCTACCGCGCCTTGTGCAATATAACGCAAAATCGTTTGATTGGCGTATTTACGTGCACCGCTCGACACTTGTAAAATAACCGGCGAACTTTCTTCAACGCAAGCTTGAATAATCGCTTGCATTTGTTCCATGTTATTGAAATTAAACGCCGGAATGGCATATTTTCCTTCGAAAGCTTTTTTGAAAATTTCGCGAGAGTTTACTAACCCTAATTCTTTAAAACTTACCATAATGTTTTTTGTATTTTTTATTTATTAATAATTTCATCAAAGTTTGTCATCCTGCACTCGACGCTGGATCCCCTGCTGAAAAATTTCTAATCATCAGTGGATTGCGGGTCAAGCCCGCAATGACAAATGCGAATCAATTCTTCCGCCTCTTCTTTCGTTGACGCTTCCGCATAAATCCGTATAATCGGTTCGGTGTTGGATCTTCGAAAATGAACCCATTTATTGGGAAAATCAATTTTTACGCCGTCGACATCATTGACCGGATAATCGGCGTATTTAGTTTTGATTGCCAGCAATAAACCGTCGATATCGGTATCAGGCGTCAGTTCCATGCGGCGTTTTGCCATGAAATAATTGGGATAACCGGCACGAAGTTCGCCCGTTGTTTTGCCTGATTTTGCCAGTTGCGTTAAAAACAGACCAATTCCAACCAAGGCGTCACGGCCGTAATGCGATTCGGGATAGATAATGCCGCCGTTTCCTTCACCTCCGATGACTGCATTGGCAGCTTTCATTTGAGTAACTACATTCACTTCCCCTACCGCAGAAGCCGTGTAAGTCCCTCCGTATTTTTCGGTAACATCACGCAAAGCGCGAGTAGAACTGAGATTGGAAACCGTATTACCGGGCGTATGTTGTAATACGTAATCGGCAATGGAAACCAAGGTATATTCTTCCCCAAACATTTCTCCCTTTTCGGTAATGATAGCCAAGCGGTCTACATCCGGATCCACAACAAAACCAACATCAGCCTTGTATTTTTTCACCACTTCGGCAATCTCGGTCAGATGTTCGGGAAGCGGTTCTGGATTATGAGCAAAAATCCCTGTAGGCGCTGCATTCAATCCGATAATCTGTTTGACTCCCAACGCGTTAAGCAGTTCTGGAAGAACAATTCCTCCCACTGAATTGACAGCGTCAAAAGCGACGGTGAATCCGGCTTCTCTGATCGCATCGACATCCACTAATTTCAAAGACAAGACATGGTCGATATGTTTCTGTGTGTAGGAATCATCGGTTTGTATTTTACCCAGATGTTCCACATCGGCAAAAACGAAAGATTCCTCATCTGCTATTTTTAGTATTTCATTTCCTTCGGCAGCATTCAGAAATTCACCTTTACCATTCAATAACTTCAAGGCATTCCAATGCTTCGGATTATGTGAAGCGGTTAATATCAGTCCTCCGGCAGCTTTCTCCGTCACTACCGCTAATTCGGTGGTTGGCGTTGTTGCCAACCCGATGTCGATAACGTCAAATCCCATGCCGATGAGCGTTCCAATAACCAACCGCCGCGCCATTTCGCCTGAAATACGGGCGTCGCGTCCAACGACAATCGTTTGAGAATTGGGATTTTTCGAACGAATAAATGTAGCGTAAGCTGCAGTAAATTTTACTATATCAAGCGGAGAAAGACCTTCCCCGACTTTTCCTCCGATGGTTCCACGAATACCTGATATAGATTTAATTAAAGACATAGTTGTCAATTAAATTTTGTATAACGCAAATTTTTATAAAAGAGAGGCTCAACATTATAGCTCGAATAATCTGTGGCTGAGCCAAGTGAAGATGGAATAATTACATCCAGAACAGCGTTTTCTCCAACGTATGATAGCGGAATAACCCAACCTTGACATACTTTTGTATAAGTTGATGAATAGGTTTGCGAGATACCATATATAAAAGAAACAGGTGAATATGGATCAAGATAATAAAATGTTGAATCTCCCTTTACCACATCTTTAATATATTGATAATAATCAGCGCGAACACAAACATCATTCAATAGTTGGGCTCTCGTACCATTTCCCGAATCAACCACATGGAAAAACAAACCTTCACTCGTTCTGAAATACTCGTTATCTTTGAAAACACCGTCTTTGGGATAGTCTTTTAAAATGACAAAGTCATTCATAGTTATAAACCTGTCGATAGCCTTTCTCTCTTCCAATAAAAGCTCCTGTAAACTTTTTGATTGGCTGCAAGAGGATAAAATACAAGAGATAATTGTTACCAGAACAATCCCTAATGCACATTTTTTCATTTTCCTGTTATTTTTTATGTCAAATTTTCTACAAAGATAGTTGAAATATTCGTTATTGAACCCGGCATTTTCTTATAAATCGTTAATTTATATCAATAAGTGCTTATAACGAGGCAAAGCTTCTTCAAAAAGCCGCAAAGCTTCTTCCAGTTTTCCATTAAACTCCCCGCCTGACGCATTCAAGTGTCCGCCGCCGCCAAAGACTTCATTGGCAAACTGATTTGTTGGAAAATTTCCTCTCGAACGAAGCGAAATACGGACAATATCTTTTTCTTCCCGTATAAATGCTGAAAATACAATATTATCAATCGTCAGGGGAAGATTGACAAATCCTTCCGTATCGCCTTTTTGGGATTTGAATTGCTGATGTTCCTCGTAAGACAAAGAAAGTAAAGCGGTTTTATAATTTCGGAATATTTCCATTTTTTTGTATAAAATATACCCTTGCATCCGAAGTTTACGTACGCTGAATTTACAGTAAATCCGGGAATAAATGGCGTCCTTATCAATTCCTTTCAGCAACAGTTCACTGATAATATAATAAATAGACGGACTGTTTGAATTATATGTAAAGGCGCCGGTATCCATCATCATTCCAGTGTAAATACATTCGGCACAGGATTTATTTACGTATTCGAACAATCCCATCCTGCAAATAAACCTGAAAATCAATTCACCGGTCGACGCTATTTCCGGATGTGAAATCATAATATCACAGAAATTTTCCGGATCCAAATGATGATCGATGAGTATCTTTTTTGCCTTGGATTTTCTGACTAATGGTTCCAATTGTTCTATTCTTTTCAGTATATTGAAATCAAGAAAAAAAATCAACTCGGACGCATCAAAGACTTCCGTGGTCAAATCGAAATTTTGGTCTGCAATGATAATTTCATTGGCTCCGGGCATCCAACGCAAAAAATCGGGAAAATCGTTTGGAACAATCACATTGACCTGCTTTCCGTATTCCGTTAAAAAATGATACAGCCCCAACGACGACCCTAATGCATCGCCATCAGGCGAAGTATGGGTTACAATGATAATTTTATCATATTTATTAATCAGTTTTTCCGCTTTTTGAATATTCCCTTCAGTAATAATTTTGCTTAGCATAAATATGTTTAATTAACAATTATTTAGAAAGGGCAAAGGTAATAAAATACTTGCAATACAACAACTATAATTAATAAACAGAAGTAAATCATCCGTTTTTTTATTGCGAACAGAAAAGAAAAAATAATTCCTAACATCAGATTTAGTGCGTCTTTGATGGTTAATTGAATATCACTGACGACTCCATGCGGAATATTTGCCAACGCAGCCAAAACATCAATAAAAACCTGCAACGATTTCTGTAAAGGAAATAATAATCCGGGTTGATTTCCACAAAAGAAACTGACACACAATGTCAATGGTATTAATAATAATATAATCCCTGTCAGCGGGATGGCAAAAATATTGGAAACCAAATAGAGCAATGGAAATTGATGAAAATAATACATACTCAAGGGAGCCGTTCCCAGTTGGGCTGAAGTGGAAGTGCAAGATAATTCCCAAGCATAGTTAATCATTGGATTACGTGAATGATAAAAGGACGACAAATAAGGATTTATCAATAAAATGGCAAGTACGGCGGAATAACTCAGTTGGAATCCGACTTCAAACAGGTTATATGGATTGTACAAAAGCATAAAAAAAGCGGCAGCCCCCAGGGTGTTGATTGTTAACGCCCTGAAGAGAAAGGCATTTCCTATTCCCCACAACGTTATCATGGTCACTGCACGCGTAACGGAAGGAGCCATTCCTATGAAAAAAGCAAAAGACCAGAGTAAAGGGAGAATAATCGATTGCCTGATCATTCGCCCTCGAGCGCTATTCCCTAAGAAAGAAAGTAGAAAATTGAGGGCGCTATAGATGATAGCAAAATGCAATCCACTGATAGATAATATATGAGCACTTCCCGTGGAAGAGAAGACTTGTCGGGTATCTTTGTCCAGTTCATCGGTATACCCGAATGAAATAGCAGCGGCCACCGCAAAGGATTTTTCATCGGGCAATATCTTTTTGAGTTGATTGAGTATAACTCGCCGGCATTTCAAAGAATAGAAATGCAGATTAAAACGTTGTTTCTGTGGCGGCTCTATTTTTTCCCAGCTATTTTTCCCAATCAATGCCCGCGCTGCAATGCCTTTTTTACGAAGATTGATTGCGTCGGTCGTTTCAAAGTTCGTCTTGATTACGATCCAGTCAGAAGGAGCCAGTGAGGAAGAAACGCTATCGACCGGAAGATAGATCAGAACGGCTTTGTTGCCTGCTCTTACTTTACACATCCATGTTTGAGGCTTTCTAACCGGTTCGTCGATTAGTTGTACCCGGTAGCTTTGGAATCCTTCTTCTGTCCATTCGGATTGTTTCCAAGTTGTATAGGTTAAAATTCCTGCAGAAGAAGAACATAAAAAAAATAAGCCGGTTCCAAAAAACCATCGTCGCCGGTAAGTCAAAAATCTTTGCGTATACGATCCAAGAAATAGAACCGGTAACGAAACAATAGCGACATAAATCCAATAAGGAAAAAGATTTTTTTGTGTTTGAATGATGATTCCGAACACAAAGAATAATGTCACCCGTAAGAATACGGCTTGTCGTAAGGTTTTGATCATAAAAAATATAAATAAAATTTGTTATCGCCGGTTTGACCCGCAATGACAAATTAACGTTTCATTTTCTTAATCATTTCTTCAGGATTATTTGTTTTAAATATGGAATTTCCAACCACCCAACTATCGGCTCCGGCATCCGTCATTCTTTTACCGGTCTCAAGATTAATTCCGCCATCGACTTGGATAAGAGTTGGTAACTTTCTTTCCTCAATCATCATTTTTAAGCGGCGCACTTTATCGACAGCGTGAGGGATAAATTTTTGTCCACCGAATCCCGGATTAACAGACATAATCAGCACTTTGTCCAAATCGTCCAGAATGTCGGTCAGGGATTCAACCGGCGTATGCGGATTAAGTGCAACACCGGCTTGCATTCCTGCTTCCTTAATTTTTATGATGATCCCATGCAAATGCGTACAAGCTTCGTAATGAACAGTTAAAGCCCATACACCCAGATCGCGGAATTGAGGAATGAATTTTTGCGGTTCAACTATCATCAGATGCGCATCCATGGGTTTAGTTGTTGCTTTTGCTATGTGTTTTAATACGGGAAAGCCGAACGATAAATTCGGAACAAAAACGCCATCCATAACATCCAAGTGCAGCCAGTCGGCTTCACTTTGGTTGATGATCCCGATGATCTCACCCAAATGCAAAAAATCGGCTGTTAATATTGATGGAGCTAAGAACATTAAAAATTAATGATTAGCGATTAGTGATTTACCATTTACCACTAGTTTAAAATCATTGCTACTAACGGTAGAGGTAAATCCCTTTCCGCATGGTAAACATAAGCAAATTGCTTTAGAAAAAGTAGCGTTTGCGTTTTAGGATGAGCTATTGACATTTTTTTACCCGGGCTAAATGTGAATAACCGTTCATTTTCAATAGGAGTAAATTTTTCTTGCATAGGCAGTGTTTTAATGTTTTCTACCTATATAAACGAACGCTATGGGATAATATTGTAAGTAAAAACTAATCGACGGTTAAAATCATATTTTTTTCTTCAGCCATTCGCCGCATATTAAGGATAGCATAGCGCATACGTCCTAAAGCTGTGTTGATACTTACTCCGGTAATGTCGGCAATTTCTTTGAAACTTAAATCCTGATAATAACGCAATAACAGTACTTCTTTCTGATTTTCAGGAAGGTAATTTACCAGTTTTTTCACGTCTGACAAGATTTGACTTTTTATCATTTCGTCCTCAATGGTTCCTTCCGACAATTTATAATTGTTGAATAAATCAACTTCACAATCATCATTTGAAATGGTTTGTTCGTTTTTTTCCTGACGATAATTATCAATAATCAGGTTGTGAGCGATTCGGCTAATCCAAGCGCGGAATTTTCCATTTTCAGTATAACGACCTTGCTTTATAGTGATAATTGCTTTAACAAATGTTTCCTGAAATATATCTTCCGCCAATTCACGATTTCTCACAATAAAATAAATGTAGGAATAAACCGTATCCTTATGACGATTCAAAAGAATATCAAAAGCAGAATTATTGCCTTGTGCATAAACGACTACCAATTCTTCGTCGTTAAGCATTTTTAAATTTGTCATTACTTTTATTTTTTAGGTTATAAGAGTAATGTTTAGCAATAGGCAAATTGTTTTAATTGATTGGACAAAATTTTACGATACAAAGAAAGCAATAATAAAAATAATATCCAAATTTTTTTTAATAAATTTAATAAAATCAAGGTTTTTACATACAAAACAGGGAGTTTGCAGTACAAATGTTAAAACTGTCATTCCTCGCTTGGGAATCTCCCTCGCATTCAAAAGGAAATAGCGGCGTCAAACCGAACGAGGATTCAGGGGTTAACTCTTAACTCAAAAAAGTCTCCAGCATTTTCCCCGCTTCTTCGAACTTCAAAGAAACAAAATTGCTTTCTGCCGGAAATAAAACAGTTTCGCCTTGCCGGATTTCGATAAAACAGCCGTTCTCATCGGATAATTTTATATTTCCTCCCAAACAGATATAAATGGAAAAAGAATCCGGATGCGAAGTTTGAATAGTATCTCCTTTTTTTCCTTCAATCAGATTGGTTGTAAAATACGGACAGAAAACAAGCGGTTGCACCGGTTGCTGTCCGGAAATATAATTAAATTTATAATCGGAATAGAGCGCATAGTCGATGGCGTCTTTAGCCAAATCGGTATGTAGCTCGCGAGGATTTCCTGTGGCGTCTTTCCTGTTATAATCATAAATCCGGTAAGTGATGTCGGAAGTTTGTTGAATTTCGGCAATGAAACAACCAGCGCCAATAGCATGAACACGACCGGCAGGCAAGAAAAACACATCGCCGGATTTTACATTGTGCCGTTGAAGATAATTGATAAACGTATCGTCTTCGAGACTTCGGACATATTCATCCGGCGTGATTGCCTGCGCGAAACCTGAATACAGATAAGCGCCCGGCGCTGCATTAATTACGTACCACATTTCGGTTTTTCCGAAAGAATTGTGCCGTTGTTTTGCCAGCCGGTCGTCGGGGTGTACTTGAACGGAAAGCGGTTCGCGAGCGTCAATAAATTTAATTAGCAAAGGGAAAGTCGTTCCGAACCGCTCGATAACTTTCTTTCCCAACAGTTTTTCCTGAAAGACGTCGATGATTTCTCCGAGCGATCTCCCTTTCAGTTTACCGTTTGCAACAATCGACACATTGTTCTTGACATGTGAAAGTTCCCAACTTTCACCAATTCCACTCCGCAACGGTTGCAGATTCTTAAAGCGGCAGATATCACCGCCTCCCCAAATGATTTCTTTTAGAATCGGTTCGAATTTTAACGGATAAAGCATGATGAATTGAAAATTATTTAGTCCTTTTTGATGTTTTGAAGAAAAATATATATTATTTCTCAATTTTCAATTCCAACACTATCGCTGTTCTCGCCGGAAGATACAATTTGAGCCATTCTTTTTTTTCGGCTGCATAGAGCGCATCATAATTTGTCAAGTGTTCGACGGAATCGTCAACAAGACCGAAACCTCCAAAAGCCGGACTGTCGGTATTCAAAGTAATCCGGTATTTTCCAGGCGGTACCAAAAATCCATAACCGGTGAACGAAGTAACCGGATTAAAATTGAACACAAAAATGAGATTATCTCTGCGAAAAGCGAGGATTTTATCCTTGTCGTTGTCCCACACTTTTTGAATAAGAGAAGATTGAAAATTCTTAATTCCCCCTATCAAACGAATCATCGCTTTGTCGAAATCGCCGAGAAAATGATATTTTAATTTCTGATTATCAACCAATTGCCATTGCCGGCGCGCATACTTGTAAGACCACCCGTTGCCGGCGCGGGGAAAGTCGATCCATTCGGGATGTCCGAATTCATTACCCATAAAATTAAGGTAAGCCCCGTTAATCGTAGAAGCTGTGACGAGACGAATCATCTTATGCAATGCAATTCCTCTGTCGACCATCATGTTGAAATCGCCGGTCATCATGTGCCAATACATTTCGGAATCAATCAGCCGGAAAATAATGGTTTTGTCGCCGACTAAAGCCTGATCGTGACTTTCGGCATAAGAAACGGTTTTTTCGTCTGCCCTGCGGTTGGTCGTTTCCCACCAAATTCCTTGCACAGACCAATCCTGGTCTTTTTTTTCTTTGATGATTTTAATCCAGTAGTCGGGAACATTCATCGCCATCCGGTAATCAAAACCGTAACCTCCGGATTTCACCGGAGCTGCCAGTCCGGGCATTCCACTGACTTCTTCGGCAATCGTAATCGCGTGCTTATTTACCTGATGAATCAGTTGATTCGCCAAAGTCAGGTAGCAAACGGCGTCGCCATCCTGATTCCCGTTGTAATAATCGTCGTAGTTAGAAAACGATTCACCCAAGCCGTGACTGTAATACAACATAGAGGTTACTCCGTCGAAACGAAATCCGTCGAAACGATATTCTTCCAGCCAAAACTTGCAATTAGATAAAAGAAAATGCAAATCTTCGTTCTTTCCGTAATCAAAACAAAGCGAATCCCATGCCGGATGTTCACGCCGTTTTCCGCTATGAAAATATTGGTTGTTGGTTCCGTCGAATCGCCCCAAACCTTCGATTTCATTTTTAACTGCATGAGAATGAATAATATCCATAATTACTGATATTCCTAAAGAATGAGCAGTGTCAATCAATTCCTTCAATTCATCCGGCGTACCGAACCGTGAAGAAGCCGCAAAAAAGCTTGAAACATGATAACCGAACGAACCATAATACGGATGCTCCTGAATAGCCATCACTTGTATAGCGTTGTATCCGTCTTCTTTAATGCGAGGCAGAATATTGCGGGTAAATTCCCCGTAGCTTCCCACTTTTTCTTCATTGCTTGCCATTCCAATGTGACATTCGTAAATCAATAGAGGCGATGTAACGGGAACAAACGAATCAATTTTGAATCGGTAAGGATTTTCGGGCGCCCATACTTGCGCGCAAAAGATATGCGTTTGCTCGTCTTGCACCACACGTTGCGTCCAAGCAGGGATACGTTCTCCTTGACCATTCGCCCAATGAATTTTCAATTTGTATAAATCGCCATGATGCAGAGCATGAGCAGGAAGATACAATTCAAAAAACCCGTTCTCAATTCGGTTGAGTAGATAAGCTTCCCGCTCTTCCCAGCGGTTGAAATCGCCGATAAGATAAATTTCGGTAGCTCCCGGCGCCCATTCTCTGAAAACCCAACCATCGCCGATCGAATGTAGCCCGAAATAAAGATATCCCGACGCAAACTCGCTTAAACTGATTTTTCCGTTTTTCCTCAATTCTTCTTCTTTTTGTAGAAAATATTGATAACGTCCCTCAATGGCTTTCCGGTAAGGTATTAACCAAGGATCATTCTGAATTAGTGGTAATGGGTTCATATTATTAAGATGATAAAATTCTCCAGTGTCTGAATATTAATACGGAGTAAAAGTAATAAAAAAAATTGAGAATTGAGAATCGGGAATTAAGAATTATTGATGGCTTTTTAGAAATAGTGCTGAAAATCCATTGAAAATCAGATTTAAAAACGTATCTTTGCAGCCGCTTTTATAATGACAACATAATGTCTAACTATTAATTAAACAATTTATTAACAAAAATGGACGAAGAATTGAAAAAAGAAGAAACAGTCAATCCTGAAAACGTACAGGAAACGGCATTACCGGTTGATGTCCCGGCTGATGAAACGCCGGTCGCTGAAATTCCCATTGCGGAAGAACCTATTTTAGAAGAACCGGTCGCAGAAACGCCGGATGAAGAAATCTCGACAACAGTTGAACCAACCGCTGAAGAAGCTCCCTCGGTAGAATCGGTTGCCGTAGAAGTTCCTTTAGTAGAAAAAGTACCCTCAACAGCTGAACCAATCGCTGAAGAAGCTCCCTCGGTAGAATCGGTTGTCGTAGAAGTTCCTTTAGTAGAAAAAGAACCCTCAGTAGCGCCGGCAAAATCAAAAAAGGCGCATATACTCCAAAATTTTGATTGGGATGCTTATGAAAAAGGCGATACTTATACCGAAGTAAGTAAAGAAGAACTGATTGAGACATACGATCAATCATTAAGTAAGATTAATGACCGCGAAGTGGTAATCGGCACCGTACAATCGATGAACAAACGCGAAGTGGTGATTAATATCGGGTACAAATCCGACGGCGTGGTTTCCATGACCGAATTTCGCTATAATCCCGACTTGAAAGTAGGAGACGAAGTGGAAGTATTTATTGAAAGTCAAGAAGATAAAAAAGGACAATTAATTCTTTCCCACAAAAAAGCGCGCGCTACCCGTTCTTGGGACAGAGTAAACGCTGCGCTTGAAAACGATGAAATCGTGAAAGGTTATGTTAAATGCCGTACAAAAGGCGGTATGATCGTCGACATATTTGGAATCGAAGCCTTCTTGCCCGGTTCACAAATCGACGTTAAACCGATTCGCGATTATGATGTATTTGTTGATAAGACCATGGAATTTAAGGTCGTAAAAATCAACCAGGAATTCAAGAATGTTGTTGTTTCGCACAAAGCGCTTATCGAAGCCGAATTGGAACAACAAAAGAAAGAGATTATCGCTAAGTTGGAAAAGGGTCAGGTATTGGAAGGCGTGGTTAAAAACATCACGAGTTACGGCGTATTCATCGACCTGGGCGGTGTGGACGGATTGATTCACATTACCGATTTAAGCTGGGGACGCGTAACTCATCCGGAAGAAGTTGTACAGTTGGATGAAAAAATCAATGTTGTTATTCTTGATTTTGACGACGAAAAGAAACGAATAGCGCTCGGATTGAAGCAATTGACTCCGCATCCGTGGGATGCTTTGGATGAAAATCTGAAAGTAGGCGATATCGTGAAAGGAAAAGTCGTTGTCATGGCCGATTATGGCGCATTCATCGAAATTGCTGCAGGTGTAGAAGGTCTTATCCACGTTTCCGAAATGAGCTGGACACAGCATCTGCGAAGCGCTCAAGACTTTATGAAAGTGGGCGATGATGTAGAAGCCGTTATTTTAACCCTGGATCGCGACGAACGTAAAATGTCGTTGGGTATCAAACAACTGAAATCAGATCCTTGGGAAGAAGTAGATGCAAAATATGCTATCGGAAGTCAGCATACTGCTAAGGTTCGCAACTTTACCAATTTTGGCGTATTTGTCGAAATCGAAGAAGGCGTCGAAGGTCTAATTCATATTTCCGACCTTTCCTGGACGAAGAAAATCAAACATCCGAGCGAATTCACTTCTATTGGCGCAGACATCGAAGTGCAAGTATTGGAAATTGACAAGGAAAATCGCCGTCTGAGTTTAGGACACAAGCAATTGGAAGAAAATCCATGGGATGTATTCGAAACCTTGTTTACTGTTGGGTCTATCCATGAAGGAACGATTATCGAAATGCTCGACAAAGGCGCCGTTATTTCTCTTCCTTATGGCGTTGAAGGATTTGCTACTCCCAAGCATTTGGTCAAAGAAGACGGTTCGCAGGCGCAGACCGACGAAAAATTGAATTTCAAAGTGATTGAATTCAATAAAGATTCCAAACGAATCATTCTTTCCCATAGCCGGATTTTCGAAGATGAACAACGAGCTGAAGCAAAGAAAGAAAAAGAAACAACTGTAGCCACTGCAGCTCCTTCGGAAAAGAAAACAAGAAAGTCTAAGAAAAAGAAAGAAGAAGAACCGGTTCTGCAATCGAACATGGAAAAAACCACTTTGGGTGATATTTCCGAGTTGGCCGAATTGAAAGAAAAATTAGAGAACAGGGACAAAAAGGAATAAGCTGCTCCTTAATAAATATTAGGGGGTTGCGGGTTTGACCCGCAACCCCCTAATTATATCTCCACCACGCTAAAACCCCGTAAAAACGATTCCTGCGAATAACAAAGCCTGCCCCCTTGTATTTAGTAAATATCCCGTCCTGCCAAATCCTTAAAAAGCCCGGCAACTTTATCGGAAATAGCTTCCGCATAACGTTTCCCTTTATCTGCCGACGCCTTTTCGGGATTCCCGATTCCGGTATCTTCCGATACCTTGCTCCAGTTTCGAGGAACCCAGCCTATTTTTTCGTTCAACGATTTGGCTGAAAAAGGCTTGGAAGCGCCTTTGCCGGCTGTGGATAAATCAACTAATTCGGGATAGTAGTGCATAATGACCGAAGTCTCCATTTCTCCGGCATGGTCATCCTTGTTTTCGAAATATCCCGCTTGCGGCTCCACGTTAAACACGTCGCAACATGCAATGAGCATTTGAGGAAAATCAATTGTCAAATCACGAACCATATTTTTGAAATGATTGCCGCCATGTCCATTAAGAATAATCAGGGTTTGAATACCCTGATTATTCAATGATGCTGCAATGTCGGTCAGTATGCTTTTTTGCGTTTCTAAACGGGCATGAAGACAGAAGGGAAGTTCGCGTTGCCCCGGGTTTTGTGAACCCAAAGCAATAAAGGGTAAGACCATTCCCCGGACATTGTACCTTGACAACGCTTTTTCTGCAGCCTCTTTTGCAATAGCATAAGCAAAATAACAGTCTGTGAGATAAGGCAGATGATAGTTGTGCGGCTCCGTAGCTCCCCAAGGTAAAACGGCATAAGTATACCGGTTCTTTTTCACATTGCCGTAATTTTGTGAAATTAAATCAATTCCGCTATTTTGTTGCATTTTTCCTATTTTAATTCTTTAATTCTCAAATTCTTAAACGCTACCCACGAACCATGTCCGAGAAAACCGATATGTCCCTGTTTGTTGGACAAGCCCGGATGCTTCCTTCCATCAATGGTAGAAGTAAAATTTTTGCTGGCTTCGGCAATATCTCCATCCAGGATTACCGTCCCGTTCAAAGTTATGGTAATTCGATTCCCTTTAGCAACCACTTCTTCATAATTCCACTCCCCTACCGGCTTAAGAAAACCGCGTTTAGCCGGAATCACTCCATACACCGAACCGTGGTACTGGTAAGGATGCAAATCTTTGTAAACATCCGCTTCATTATCCAGAATTTGTAATTCCATTCCTACATAAGCGGCGTCTCCTTCAAGCGGAGCGCGAATTCCCAATCCGTTATTGGCAGCCGGCGTTAATTGAAATTCAAAGCGTACTACAAAATCGGAATATTCTTTTTCGGTATAAAGATTTCCGCTTCCCCCACGCTCAGGGTCGCAAATAATCGCGCCGTCTTTGGCATAATAGTCTTGTAAATTACCAACCCAGCCGGCCAGATTCATACCGTTAAACAAGGGGACAAAACCGTCTTTCTTCTCTGCATCCGAAACTTCATAAGGCTGGGGACGAGGAATTTCCCTTACATAAATATCCCTGTATTCCACCCGGCTGTCATGCGCCTGTAATTCGATGGCATCTTCCGGAAATATCGGTAACGTACGATCCCAGAAATTTTCCAAAATGACCTGATCCGTTACTAATTGACCGTTTAGATACACTGTAACTTTGTCGCCTTCCATACGGATAAAAAACGAGTTCCATTCTTCGACGGGATTATCGGCTACCAACAAAGGAGTCGATTTGTATTTTTGATTGTTGTATAATCCCCCCGAACCCACTTGTGCGCCTACATTCGTACGGGAAGTATCCCAAATTTGTACTTGCGGACTGCCCCGCAGATAAATTCCGGCATCGCCTTTGGGACCGATTTTCCAATCCACATAAAGTTCTATGTCGCCATATTTTTTAGCGGAACAGAGGTTATCATAACCGCTACCTTCATAGACCAACATTCCGTTTTCCACTTTCCAGTCGCGACGCATGACATCGTCGGCTTTCGCTTGTTTATCCGTCAACTGTTTCGGCGTCATCTTTGCGCGGGCAATCGGATCTTCCACCAAACCTTTCCAGCCGGTAAGATCGTAACCGTTAAACATCGAAACAAAACCGCCGTCTTGAGGCAGTGAAGCCAGATGTTTCAGAATCGCTTGTTTTTGGTAGTCTGCTTCCGGATCTTTGTTCACGGCCATAGCTTTATTTAGCAGCGCGGTAATTTCCGGTCCATAGTATTCCGGATGCGCCAGCGCTATCGTACGGACAGCTTGTACTGCTGCTTGTTGCACGCTGTTGTTACTGTCGTCCAAATATTTTCCCGCCGTAATCAGTCCCAGGAAAGTTCCGGTTTGGGCAATTTGCCGGAGAATGGTTTTCTTTTGATCTGCTGTTTTAGCAATATCTAACGCATTGCGTAACAAAAGCAACTTTTGTTCGGGCGTATTGTTTGATAATTTTATTTTAGAGATATAGGCAGTTAACGCTTTATCAAAATACGGTCCTGAAGGATTTTCGGAAGCTATCTTGAAGAGTTGCGGAGTAGCTAAGTCGTCGCTCCAATTGACTAAGGCGTCAAAAGCAGCATCTTTCAGTTCGGCGCTTCCGCCGTTGAAACCATAGCTCATCACTAAGTCCAATGCCTCTTTTCCCCCAACCATCGCCATTATATTGGCATAAGCGCCATAATTATTGCTATTGGAAGCCTGATCCATCACCAATTCGGTCTGCCTCTCCTGACTTTGACCTGCCATCGCTGCATAAAAAGCCTGTTGCAGCGCAGCAATCTTGTCTTTATCCGACGTCGCATCCAGCAAGCGGGCAATGCGTGGAAGATCTTTTTCCGTAGCCACCGAAGCCAACGCTTGATAGGCGGCGGCGGCAATTTGAGGATTAGCCGAAGCTGCCAATTGGAAAACCGGATCCGCGTAAACGGTAGCTTTCTTTTGTGCAAGAATATCGATCAATGCCGCCGTTGCAGGAACAGAAGCTCCGTTAAATCCTTTGGCGACTTCATCGGCTATCGTTGCACTTTTTATTGTCAACAATGCATTTTTTCCCACATCGATCACAGCCGGTTCCGTTCCATTTTTCAATGCCGTAATAATAGGAACAATCACCTGTTCTTGACCTAATTTACCGGCAGTTGTTATCGCTGCCGCAACCACATTCGGATCTTTATCGTTTAATGCGTCCAATACAAACGGCAAAGCGGTTTTATTGTCTGTAGCGCCAAAAAAGGTAATAATTTCAGCTTTCAAACCACTGTCCGCCTTATTTGCTTTCTTCAACAAAGCATTTGTCAAGTTGGAGGATTGGAGATTTCCGGCTGCCGATAAAGCCGCGCCTCTGTATTTTTCATCTTTGCCGTCAAGCGAGCGGATAATTACCGGAATCGCTTTTTCTCCGGCGGCTTTTACATACAAGTTAAGCGCCACGCATTTAGCGGCAAGCTGTTCGGGTTGAGTCATCTGTTTGAGCAGTTCTCTTCCGGCGGTTGCTACCATCGCCTGCTGTCCGGCATCCAAACTATTTTTTAAGTAGAGCAGATAAGCTCCTGTTGCATCTATCGGTTCAAAAACATAGCCCGACTGAGCCGCCGCTTCAGCGAGTACTTTTTGAGATTCCGGGGCAGCTATTTGAGCCAAGCTGTGTAATGCGACTTTTTTCAGAATTGATAGACGAACGGCGCCGGTAATATTTTCAACCGCCGGTTTATAACGCATATCTCCCAATGCTGCAATTATGGCGTTTATCCTGTCGATTTTCCCTTCTGCATCCGAAGTTTTAATTTTTGATGGGGCATCGAGCAAAGCTTGTCCGGCAGCATCGCTGCCTATACGTACCAATACACGGGCGGCGGCATCGGCTAAGCGAGCGTTATCCAAGTATTGTGCAGCAATCGCTACCGATTCATCTCCTGCTACGTATTGCAATTGAATCAATAAAAAATCCTTGATTTCTTCAGATTCCACTTGTTGAATTGCTTTACAAAGTTCTCCGGCGATTTTCTGTTTTTCAGCCGGTTTGTTTCCTTGCGAGGAATACAGCGCTAATCCGCTGATGGCGTCTCGCACCTGAAAGTCGTCGCCCTGTCCCGGAGGGAGTAATTTAGACGTCAAATTCGGAATCACATTGTCTAATTGGATTAATTCTCCCATCAGCCGGTTAAACGTTTCCGTATCTTTAGCCGGAAGCAACATAGCGATATCCGCTATTTTCGTCTCATTGGTTCGCTGATCGTTGACCCGCGATTGGGCATTGGCGGAAAAGGCAAAGCCGACTAATACCAAGAGAATGATTAATTTGTTATATAATTTCATACTATTGTACTTTATATTTTTATTTTTTTGAATTGCGGATCTTCGCTACGCTATGCCCGCAATGACGCTTCATTCCTAATTTCTAATTATTATATTCTCCAAGGCGATCGCATGGGTTGATGAATCATTGCATTCGCTCCTTCATCATTTATAAATTCCAGACGAACCGGATCGAAATTCAGAGAGCGACCCAAGCGGACGGCGATAATAGCCATATTAACCATGGTCGAAGAACGGAAACCATTGATTTCATTCAATGCAAATTTTTGGCGGGTGCGTACCGCTTGATGAAAGTCGGTCAATTGTATCTCCGGATCAGGCAATGCCGCCAATTTCCGCTCCAGATCGGGAATATTCGAACGAAACCCCGGATAGAGTTTGCCGAGAGGTCCTTCGATATACGGCGCATTTGTGTCGGCATTGTCGCCGTCAAGAACAATTTTACAACCATCGTCATACGTCAGTTCGATACGTTTCCAAGATCCGCAAGCATCCGAATTCTGCTGGGGCGCATCAACATCCACCCGCACCGGGCTTGTGTTGTCTTTCCCCAGAAAATATTGGACAGGGTCCATGTAATGTTGCCCCATATCTCCCAGTCCGCCGCCGTCGTAGTCCCAATATCCGCGGAAAGTTCCATGCACCCTATGCGGGTTGTAAGGTTTATAGGGAGCCGGTCCCAACCAAAAATCATAATCCAATGCAGCAGGAACCGGCTCGGGAATCAATCCGGTTTTTCCTACCCAATAAAATTTCCAGTCAAATCCGGTGGCTGCATTGATTGTCACCTTCAATGGCCAACCCAGCAACCCGCTTTCTACTAATTTCTTAATAGGTCTAACCGGAATTCCCATTCCATAAAATGTATCGGTAAACCGGAACCAAGTATTCAAACGGAAGATACGACCGTATTGTTCCATGGCTTCTTTTACCCGCATTCCTTCGCCAATGGTACGTGTCATGGGTTTTTCGCACCAGACGTCCTTTCCTGCTTTCGCTGCGTCGACGGAAATAATTCCGTGCCAGTGAGGAGGAGTGGCAATGTGTACGATGTCAATCTCCGGATTGAGTAGTAATTCCCGGTAATCGTGATAAGTTTTCGTACCTTGTGGACACATAGCCAATGCCTGTGACAAATGATCCTTATCCACATCGCAAATAGCGATTGTACGACCGGCATAAGCGATATGTCCTTTACCCATACCTCCAACGCCTACGATTGCTTTTGTCAGTTCATCGCTGGGAGCAAGGTATCCTACCCCTCCCAAAACCCTTCTGGGGACAATTGTAAATGCAAAAGCGCCTAAAGCTGCTGTTTTCAAAAAGTTGCGCCTGCTTTGCTGTGTTTGATTCATGACGAATGTTTATTTTATTATTGTTTAGTGTATAAATACATCAATTTTCGTGAAGATTGTTCACTGCAAAAGTAAATAAAACCTGTTACATTAACAATTTTTTTGCCAATAAGTATTGATAAAAAAAAAAATTGTACTTTTGACAAGGAATATTTATGGAAAAGCCCAGATCAATCATAATAAAAAAGGGAATCGCCTTTAAAAAGCAAAAACAATACCAGGCGTTTTTTACCAATCGAAACAGTTCGATTCTTTTTTGGTTGTGTATTTTCTTGTCGTCATTTTTCTATCTGCAAAAACAACAAGCTTTTCATTTCTATTACATCGAGCGGGAACAATGGCTTATTTGCTGATGTTACCGGTTTTGTACGGTTATTTTTTTATGAAACGCGCGACGGTTCGTATAATTTATGCCTTTGTTTTTGGAGTATTGCTTTTCTGGTGGGCAGGCGCCGTATCTTTCCTGTTGGCGATATGTATCTTTATTTGGGAATTGGTCAACCGCTTTCCGGTTCGGAATGGGAAAATTTGTCAATCACAGTTCGGATTTTTACAAGGAACTGGACTATTATATGCGTACCGAACAATGGGACAAGATCATTGAGCGGTGCAACGGCGACATCAAGAATTATCTGTATAAATGTTGCCTGAATGTAGCCTTAGCTGAGAAAGGAGAATTAGCCGAGCGAATGTTTTCATTCAATCAACAGGGAGTGCAAGGCATTTATGTCCCATGGTCCAGAATATCGTATATTTCAGCTTTGTTGAGTGATGTTTATTTCGCGATGGGACACATAGCTTTGTCTCAACGGATGGCTTTCGAAGCCAATGAAAGTTTACCGAATTCCATTGGTCCACGCACATTGAAACGATTGGTGGAGACCAATTTGATCTATGGCGCTTATCCGGTAGCTGAAAAATACATCGATTTACTGGAACAGACATCGTATTATAAAGCGTGGGCGCATGATCGACGACGGTTCTTAGAAAATGACGAGGCTGTAGAAAGCGATGCGCTGCTGGGTATGAAACGCAGATGCATTCCGAAATCAAACCTGCTATCGGAAGTGCAGGGACTGAATATAGACATGGAAGCTATTGCCAAGCAAAATCCGGCTCACAAAGCAACCATTCAATATCTGGGCGCTTACTATCTGTTGTCGAAAGAACTCTTCCTTTTTAAGAATTTTGTGGAAAGTTACTACGGAACGGATGTGTTGCCTGCACTCCCAAAATCATATCAGGAAGCTCTCATTATTTTATCGGAACAGGATCCTTCATATTGGGAAAAGTACAACATTTCGTCATCGGTCATTCAACGATTTATGGAATTCAAAAGACAAGTCTTGGCGAACAAGAATAGTTCGGCATTGCCGGGTTTATTAAAAAACAGTTACGGCGATACCTATTGGTTTTATTTTATGTTTAAATGAAAAAATAAAGTTAAATAAATATAAAAAGCATGGTTAAATTTACGATCAAAGCGTTTCTGCAAAAAGGATACTTCCGGATTGTTCTGTTGGCGCTGGTATCTGTTTCATGTTCGGACGAGATTCACATTACCCGAACACTCAATACGCCGCCTGTCCTTTTCCCTGATTATACCGATGTGACCGTTCCATATAATATTGCTCCTCTATATTTCAAATTAGTTGATTCGTGCGACTGCAAGCAGGCGCGCGCCCTTTTCGAGGTTGGAACACAGCGAATAGAGGTTAAAGCGAAGAACGAACAATTTTCGATTCCGTTTTCATCGTGGAAAAAATTGATGAAAGCGGCTTTGGGAAGTTCGCTTCGAGTAACCATTCAAGCGAAAATACAGGGTGAATGGGTAAGCTACCCTTCCTTCGGAATCACTGTAGCGGCAGAACCTATCGATCCATATCTTGTTTACCGCCTCATCGAACCGGGGTATGAGATATGGAATGAAATGGGTATTTATCAGCGTTGCCTTGAAAATTTCAACGAGAGCGTCATTATCAATAATAAACATACCGGCTATAACTGTATGAACTGTCATTCGTTTTGCATGCAGAATCCTGATAAGATGCTGTTTCACATACGGGCGGCTTACCCCGGTACGATTTTAATTGATGGCAATCGCATCGAAAAATTAAATACAAAAACCAAACAAACGATATCGGCGCTGGTCTACCCTTCCTGGCATCCTTCGGGAAAATATGTCGCTTTTTCGGTGAATGATACCAAGCAAGTTTTCCACACTACCGATCCCAACCGCGTGGAGGTTTTGGATTTAGCGTCGGATGTAGTTGTCTATGACGTAAGCCGGCATGAAATCATAACCGATTCGCTCTTGAGCTCGAACAGCAAGTATGAAACTTTTCCGAACTTGTCGCCGGCAAAGTAAAACAAAACGGTTACAATCTGGGCGAGAAAGCGATCAAAGATAAAGGGATTGATGTGAAGTTTGCGAAAAAAAGAGGTCAGTCGTAAAAGGCTGTGGTAATTGATTGTAGATAATTAAAAAAGGGCGCCTTTAGAGCGCCCTTTTTTATTAGTCAGCAGAAATTTCGCTTATTGAACAACTACTTTAACTACTTTTGAACCAGTCTTCACGATTGCAATACCGCGAGGAGCTGAGAGAACTTGTTCTGCACCTGTGAGAACAGACGTCTTGATCAAGCGTCCATCTACTGAGTAGATATCTACTTTTCCGGTCGTGTCTACAAATTTAACGCCACCCGGTACTCCATAGATACCGCCTTGACCTACAACTTGCAGATCGGTATATTCGCCGTCTTTTACGCCACCCCATTGGAATACCAATGCGTATTGCGTATCCGTTACGAATACCATTTGATCGTTGATCAGAGCCAAGAAACGATATTCATTTTCGTGGGTCGGTTTATTCTTATAGTTTGCATTAGAAACTATATAGAATGCTTGTTGATCCGGTGAGAATTCATCGCCTGAGAAGTATCTAAATCCAAAGCTTTGTACGAAGTTCTTATCAGCGCTAATATTATTTTCCACTTTATTATCAGTAGCATCGGCTAACAACTTGCCAAAGAATGCAATCGGATAAGTTTTACCATTGAATGTATACTGATAAGCAGCATCGGTCATACCCGTAGCATCGGTCAAATAGTTGCCGTCAATACTTATACGATAGTACCAGATAGGAAGCGGTAAGTATGCGCCAATCAAAGTACTTCCTCCGTATGTAAGCGTCAAGTTCGATTCTTTTGGAGTTCCCGTCATAATTGCAAAGTTCGGATCTTTTTGACTTTGATCAACGAATGTTACGCTACCGCCTAAACTCGTTAATGCGCCGACTTTAGTATTGCCAGCATTAGCTACTACATCAGGAACCGGTACCCAAACATTTCCGTTAGGCAATTCACCGCCGAAGATCCATGAGGTTACTTTGTTTACATCAATAAAGCTGTAATCTACCGAGTAGATATTATATCTCAAAGTATTGTAAGGAGCTTTTTGATATGTAGCTAAAATAGCATCGTCTAATGTCCTTTGCGTTACAAAGTTCGTAGCGGAACCGGCGACAATCAAGAATGGAAAATCATTCACTGCATCGTCCAATGTCTGCAAATAAACCGGAGGATAATTTTCACCGTTTTCTTTCGGATATGCAATAGAATCGGCAAACGTACCATCGGCATTCTTCTTATAAGGCAGACAGAATTTATAGGTCTTGAATGCATATTCATTAGCAGAACCTTCGCCACAGTCAACCAAAATTGCTTTATCGGCGTCAGAAAGCGCTGTCCAACGAACGGAATCTCCCGCTTCAGTTTGAGTTACATTCAAGAAATATTCTACTCTATTTTCGGTAACAGAGAACGAATAGTACGGGATGACATGGTTGTCGGTCAATTGTCTCCTATTTTCTTTGTAAACAGTTACACGACCAGCATTGCTGTATTTGTAACCAACAGAATCCAAATAAGTTTGATAGCCGATTACCTTGCCGTCGTTACCATAAATTTCCGTCATTTGAGGTCCATTTTTCGTAGTGAACCTGTCGTTCAAACCACGGTCTGTAAACGGCGTTTCCAATATTGCCAATTTATTAAGCACAACATTGAAATGACCATCGCTTTCCAAATCATAGAATGGAACTTTATGATCGGTACAGCTTATTCTCAAGGTATCAAATACGGGCCTAAAGTCGTTATTTGCATAACCCGAAACATCAAGTCCAACATAAGCATCTTCAACAACGTCGCCATTAGCATCTTTCAAAGGTTTAAAGAAGAAATATTGACCTGCCAATTGTGTTTGAGCAATATCTTTACCTACGCCTACTTCCTTGTCATAGATCGTTTGCAATTCAGGAGCAAAAGTTACCATATTATCGTCGTCACTCTTGATTGTGGTATTCCAGTGCGCTAATAAATCATATTCGGTCGGTTTAACGAATCCGTCTTTGAACATGTTAAATCCGTCGAAAGTATAGAATTTATTAAGACTACCTTCATAACCAAGTTTCTGTACGATAACAGATTCGCATTCGGGCGTTAAGTTTCCATTCTTCTCCCATTTAACCTGGATAGGAATTAAGTTACCGCCGGTAACGGTCGAGCTTGAATTAAATACAACCAAATTCTTAACCGGAGAACCAACCCAAGAATATTGACCTACGCGCCAGCAGTCTTGCAAATCGTTAAACAAATTGTCGCCGAGACATCCCGTAACGGTAAATCCTTTTCCTAAATGTTCGTTGTAGTATATAGCATTAACTTCAAAAGGAGCCTTACCCGGAACATTGCTGATTGTTTTTGTTATGGCTTTCTTCGCTGCATAATCCCATTGATACGAAGCCAACGGCAAATAGATAAATTCGCCGAACCAGCCGTCGGTCGGAGCTTCTTCACAGCCGCTGATAGCAAACAATTGCAAAGCGCGTTTATCGAAGCCATAATAATAGACGCTGTCGCTATTGTATTCATATTTATCTCTCCATGCTAATTTGACGCCGTTTACATCCGTTACTGTAGTTTGATTGGCGCCGCTCGAAGCGGTCATATCATTTTCAGCAATTACTGTCAAATATTGATCATCAGCATTTTGAACATAATACAGAGGCACTGGAAGATCGGTTTCGAAGCTCTTGCCGGCTTGTATTGCAGAACCAACCTTGAATCCTTTTGCTCCGCCAATCCAGGTAGTATCGCCCGGAAGTGATGCTCCCGGAATCATTACCTTGTGAACGCCGGCTTCAGCATATTTTGTTCCAGCATAATCATAAATGGTCGTTACGTAAGTATGGCTCAGCGTAGTAATTTTCGTATCGCCTTCCGTATTGGAAACGATTCCTACTTCTTTAACGCGTGCGTCATCGCCTTTACCAACCCATGCGGATAGCGCTTCTCCACTTTCCCACAGTTGATTATTCAACGGCAAGTTCAACAAGCGTTCAGCGCCCATCCATTCCGGACCGACAAATATACCTTGACATACGCAAGGAGGCGTAGGAATCCGTTTGACTGCAAAGCGAGTTCCCGTACTCAATCCGGTATAAGCGCGCGTAGCGAAAATAAAGTCGGATTGGTTCGAAAGCGTTGCATAACATACTTCATCTTTACCTACAGTCATATCTTTTCTCAAAGCTCCCAAAGTACTTGATTCGATGTCGGGGAAATTAGTGGCTACAAGCTTTTCATTGCTTCCACTCGGATAATATTTGTAGTTCGGCATGTAGAATTGGAACAGGAAGTAGGTGTTTTGTTTATCACCAACCAACGGTTCATACAAGCGAACAGGAACAGCATTTGCTAAACTGTCGACAAATACCAAACCAACCTTTTCGCGATTGGTTCCGGCAGTCATATTTACCCAGTCGAATGACAGATATTTATCGCCTTGTTTTACTATATACCATTTATAGGTTTCACCCCATAACCATGCAAGCGGGTCGTTTACTTGATATTGGGTTTGAAGCGCTTGAATATTCGCTTTTCTTGCTTCGCCTAACGGGCTGTCCAACGGGATGAATTCCAATTTAAGATCCGTCGTTTTCAAACGAGCAATATTGGCTGTTGCAGAAGGATTATTTACGTCATTGATAGACACATTTTCATAAGACAAACTCAAGCTGTTGTTAACGGCTAAGGCTTCTTGAATAGCGTAGCTACCGGTCAAGAAAGTATAAGCTGTCAAGGAATCTTGTTGCTGGAAGGTCTTATCATTTGTGTTAATGATTTTATTATCGCCGGCTACCTGTTCCTGATCATTGAATGGTCCGTAAGTAGGAACATAATAGATATTTTCCATCGTAAGTTTCAAACCCGGACAAGTACTGAAGGCATCGCCGGTTTTGTAAGATTCGATACTTGAAATCAGGTGCGAAGTCAAAACAACATTTTGTTGATAATAATAAGAAGGGGTGCTGGCTGCGCCACTCTTATTTGCTTCCAATAGAGATCTTGAATCGCCTGTATTGTACCAACCTTTAACGCCCGGAGTAAGATCAGGTAGCAAAGTAAGTTCATAACCTCCTGAATTTGCCAGTTCAAGGAAGAACTCGTTTTTACCGTTTATTTTGTGGATTTTCCACAAATCAAGGGTATTACTGTTTGTTCTGTTTGTAGCTGGAGCAAACCAATTAGCGGCATCTGTTCCTTCCACATCGGGACGGCCGAAATATTTCTTACCTGCATCAGTTCCTTCAGCTCCCGGCATCAACCGGTTAACCGTCTGATAACCGCCTCTTATCAAATTGACGTCAGTTCTGTTATATTGCAGCGTATCGCCCAACATATTGATTAAACGATACAGAGGCACGCCACCTGCTTCATCAACTTTCCGTAATTCCCAATGAGCGGCCATATTCACCGAGTCGTAGGGGAAAAGCCAATATTTGTTGGCCGCATCGCCGCGAATTTTTTCTTTCGGAACGATTGTCAAAGCTTTTGAACCCGCATTTGCATCGTTGCCCGGAACCAATCTCGTAGCAAGAACATGATCGCGTTGCCATTGAATACCGTCTTTATAGAATTCGGCCTTCGTTTTCCACAAGTCGGTCGTATCGGTATATGTTTGCAAGAAATAGAAACGACCCGACATATCGGAATTGTCTTCATTGCAACTTGGGAGGAAAGGAGTCGTAGCATAATCGTCAAGAGGTTGTACAACATTAGGAGCTGTAGCAAAACCTGCGGCAGCGTCTGCGGCAGTCGTGTTTTTGCCGTTCCACCATCCGATTTGCCAACCGTTTAATTTGAAAACAGGATCGGTTGTAGCTCTCCAGGTTACATTGACGTCGTTGTAAATCAAAACGGCATTCGGTTGTATATTAACCGGATTGAGGCTGTTTTCTCCAGTATTTGTATCGCCTTTGGGTTGTCCATACTGCCAGAAATAGGAAGCGACCGGATACAAAGTCATATAGCCATCTTCATCGATCCATACGGCAAATTTCTGTAAACTGGTATAGGTATCATAATTGATATCTGCTGCATCGCCTTGCGAATTAGTTGTCGGTTCAGCAACGTGAGGCGTATAATTATATTTACCTGAAGCATTCTTGTCGTAGGTATAATATTGCGCATAGTCGCGAAGTTCCAATTGATTGGCGTATGCCTGTTGAAATCCTCCCTGACCTTGCAAATCATTGATCCGGCTTACGGACAACACTTTGCAGTTTTCCGGAGAAGATATAACGAACAGAGGAATTTTACCCGGATTAATTGCCTGAGTTAAAGGATTTTCGTTAGTCGTTCCGTAGAATGTGCCATCGCTTGCCGTTAAATCGGCATTTCTGCCTTGGAAAAGTCCTCCACCCATGTGGGTGATAATATTATTCGTATTCTGATTATACATGGATGAAATTTGAGGAAGAGGCCAATGTCCGCCATTGCCGCCGCCATCCACTACATAATCCACCTGTTTTACGGTAAAAGTCGAATACAATGTTGCATCTGCAGTTTTCTTTTGAACGTCTACTGCATCTTTAACCTGTAGAATTTCGCCATTAGTAACGATTCCGGATTTTTCAAGTCCCTGGGAAGTAAATTGCCAGAATTTGCAGGAAGCGAAATCGTTCGGAGTAGCCCAACGGCCGCTACGGTGTATGGTTTGGATAAACAAAGGAAAATATTTATTATCCTTGTCAACTGTTCCAATACTTTTATTCAAAGAATTTACATAATCTCCATATTGCATCAAAGAAAGATTCCCTGCTGCATCGTGCACTACGATCAAAAGATTAGCATCGTCTGCCCTACCGCCGGCTTGCACTCCTAAGAAGCCCATGAAATTGCCCTGGTTAAAAGGCTGAGATTCAACCATTAACCCTGGTTTTTCGCCATAACCGCCGCCGGTATAAGTCGTATAATAATCAGCGTCGCCGCTTCCATAACTGCTGACATTGGTATAACCCGTAGTTATTTGATCGGTGGAAACGACAGGAGTTCCCATAAATACGACAAATTGGCTTTGAGATGTACCTCCTCCGTCTTTCAACGTAAGTTTTTTGCCGTCGGCTGCAGCAATTGTAACAAAATTTGATGTTGGATTGTCGATTGTAATCTGGTCGATAGACCCTTTTTCATTGATAACAGGATCGCCGGCTGCAACTACAAACGTACCATTGCCCTTATAGGTCAATTTGTTTGCCGTGGCAATAGGACCGGGATAACCGCCGCGTTCATTGGTAAAAGTTTGCGTAAAAGGTAGCGGGGTAGTAAAAGATAAGCGACACGCAGCTGGAGGGTCGTACTTACCTGTTTTTAATCCCACTATCACTTGGGCGCTCGCTTGATAGCCCACAACCGCCAATAAGGCGATCAATAAAGTAAATAGTTTTCTTTTCATACAAAAAAAAATTTAAGTTAATAATAAATTAAGTATATTTCATTTCTACATATTTCGCTTATTCTCAAAATTTTGCAGTCATCTCAACTCCTATTCGCCTGCAAATACGGCGGAACACGTCAAAATAGCCTGCAAAATAACCGCTTTTTTATGAATAAAACAAGAAAAAAAGCGGTTTTTTCTCGTTTCCCTTTGTTTTTTTTCGTTTCCCGCATCAACACGAGAACCGGCGTTTAGACACAATGGGTATGCAAATGTAATAATTTTTATTTGTAACTTTTTTTTTAACATATTTTTATTTGCCTACTCTGAACCAACAGCTATGGTTATTGTACAAAACCCCCGATTTTCAGTACGAATTGAGAATTGATTGTCTGCCGGTAAAATTTAACATAAAGTAGAATGGAATAACCCCCGAGAAATGGAAATACGGGGACGTCAAACAAGCCAAATAATCAAAAAATATAAATATTAACAAATAATTAATCATTCTGAAATAAATTCAGCCGTTTTTCTTTCTTTTTAAAAAACCTCTCCTTAACGCATCTTCAACGCCTCTTCCCCGCCTCTTCCCCGCCTCTTCCCCGTTTGACATTATGATATTTCTGATAACAGAGGATTGCGGGTCTTCGCTTCAGTCCATTTCCAATTCAAATGCCTGAATGCCGGCAACAATTTTTTGTTGTGTCTTTTCAAACTTTTTCTTAACCCTTAACCATGAGAATTGAGAATTATTTCTTATCTTTGTCGCAATATCTTTAGGGGGTGCCTTTACAGGCTGAGATCATACCCTTTGAACCTGAACAGGTTAGCACCTGCGGAGGGACGGAGATGCGGCTTGGTGCATTCTGAAAAAAGAGATCCCCCTTTTTAATTGAGAATTGAGAATTGAGAATTGAGAATTGAGAATTGAGAATTGAGAATTGAGAATTGAGAATTATTTTTTATTGTCGTTGGTTCCTTTCGATGTTTTCAGGATACTAACTAATAAACGAATTAGTTCATCGCAATCTTTATGGATTGAGATGAATGTTTTTTCGTCCATATATTCACTGTCTTTTAGCAACATCAACCAATATTCGGTTTCATTTGCTTCTTTAAGGGAAATGTTTATCTTATTTATAAAATCCGCTTTCGATTGTGCATGTACGGATTCCCAAACCAAAGCGCCAATTGCAGTTCCACTACGTAAAACCTGTTTTGACAACACAAACTCCCGTTGTTCTTGCGTTAAGTATTTATATGCTTTGATAATTCGCAAAGCAAAAGAATATGACTTGTCTTTTATAATATTGTTTTCTTTCATCTCTATTTTTTCACAAAAATATAAATTATTTCTCAATTCTCAATTCTCAATTCTCAATTCTCAATTCTCAATTCTCAATTAATATGAAAGCTTTCTTATTCTCAGCATTTGCTTTATTACCGTTTATTTCCGCTTTCTCTCAAGCTGTTGCAGGAGATAGTTTGAAAAATATTCCGTTGCAGGAAGTAGAAATCGTTTCGGTTCGCGCGACCGATAAAACGCCGGTGGCTTATTCCAATTTAAGTAAAGCATCCATCGGGGCGGTCAATTTCGGACAGGATATTCCTTTTCTGCTTTTGTCGACGCCGTCCGTGATTGCAACTTCCGACGCCGGAACGGGAATCGGATACACCGGATTTCGGATTCGCGGAACGGACGCCAATCGCATCAATGTTACCATCAACGGAATCCCGCTGAATGATTCGGAATCGCACGGCGTTTTCTGGGTGAATATGCCCGATTTTGCTTCTTCCTTGGAGGATTTGCAGGTGCAGCGCGGAGTGGGGACTTCGACCAACGGAGCCGGCGCTTTCGGAGCGTCAATCAATATGAAGACGGAGAATATCCCGCTCCGGGCATACGGAGAGTTCAATGGAAGCTACGGCTCGTTCAACACTTCAAAAATGACTTTCAAAACCGGTTCGGGAATTATCGACAATCATTGGGCGTTTGACGCCCGTCTTTCATCCATTCAGTCCGACGGATTTATCGACAGGGCAAGCGTCGATTTGAAATCCTATTTTGTGCAGGGAGCGTATTTTAACGAACAGACGATACTCAAATTCACTACGTTCAGCGGAAAGGAAAAAACCTATCACGCATGGGACGGCATTCCGGATTATATTCTTTTTCCGTCAGACCCTTCCGTAAAAGCAAACCGCACCTACAATCCCGCGGGATATATGGGCGATAATGCCGAGGGAAATCCTCAATATTACCCGAATCAAACGGATAATTATGAGCAAACGCATTACCAGCTCAGTCTTTTGCAGGTTCTGAATCAGGATTGGAAACTGAATGCAGCCTTGCATTATACGCGTGGTTTCGGCTATTATGAAGAGTATAAGACAGACCAGTCCTTAAATGAATATGAATTAAATCCTTTTGAACTGAACGGAGAATGGGTTGAAAACAGCGACCTTGTCCGGCAGGAATATTTGGATAACTATTTTGGAGGCATGATTTTTTCACTGGATTACAGCAAGAATCAATTGAATTTTTCGTTGGGCGGAAGCGGGAATTACTATGATGGAAATCATTACGGAGATGTGATTTGGGTGAAAAATTACGCAGGCGACACGTCTTTCGACCCTACGCATGAGTATTACCGGAGCAAAGGGGAAAAATCGGATGTAAATCTTTATGCAAAAGGGAATTATTCTCTGACGAAAAAGCTGAATATTTATGGCGATTTACAAGTCCGCCGCATCGATTATACCATTCAAGGGAAAAATGACGTGTGGGATTGGTTAGCCGGCGGAATGCAGAACTTGGATATACATCAGGTTTTCAATTTCTTCAATCCCAAAGGCGGAATATACTATCAGTTGAATCCGAAAAGCGTTCTGTATGGTTCGGTTGCAGTCGCTCATCGCGAGCCTAACCGGAATAATTATACCGACGCCGAAACGAATGAAATTCCCCGCCCGGAACGTTTGACCGATTACGAGCTGGGATATCAGTTCAACCGCAACAACTTTGCTTTCGGCGCTAACCTTTACTATATGAACTACAAAAACCAGTTGGTTTTGACAGGGAAAGTCAATGCAATCGGCGAAGCTTTAACGTCGAATGTGCCGGACAGCTACCGGACGGGAATCGAATTGATTGCCGGCGTGCGCATCATTCCCTGTTTGGAATGGAACGGCAACCTGACGTTGAGCCAAAACAAGATAAAGAATTATACGGAGTACGTTACGGTTTACGACAGCGACGGGAATCCCGAGCCGGA
>Ga0123354_10000887_pt1 | contig 33365 bp, 27 predicted proteins | sample TergutLab28metaG_2_FD_97872 | JGI IMG/M metagenome (GOLD analysis project Ga0123354, IMG submission 97872) | Labiotermes labralis P4 segment gut microbial communities from Petit-Saut dam, French Guiana - Lab288 P4 | ecosystem: Host-associated > Arthropoda: Insects > Digestive system > Gut ... | reverse complement strand
TTGTCTGGTACGAAGAGCACGACTCCATGGGATGACGGCTACAGCGCAACGGTTGATTGACTCGTGTATCAGTAGTAGTGATGGGTGAGCGGACTGGATTCCCGCCTGCGCGGGAATGACGGCAAGGGGGCTTGTTGTATCTTCATTGTCTGCGCAAGGAAAGGGTTCCGTGTGGCCGTCGGGGTGGCTCGTGAACCGCCCGACAAAAACACAACCTTACCGTAGGGGCGGCATTCTGCCGCCCGCGCATCACGCTTTTGTGTCAACCGCTCTTGTGTCAATCTCTCGGGAAATTAAAATTTCGTGTGCTGACTCCGAGCGCAACTGCTGGTGCTGTTGCTGTTGCTGGTGTTGATATTGTTGTTTATTGAGGAGCGATTTCTGATCGCCCATCGTCGCCAGCATAGCGACCATCAAGATGCTTCCGACGAAAAACAGAAAGGTGGAAACGACCAGCGTTCCGATAAGCCCGATAACGCCTTGCGTCACTCTGTCTCGGGTCAGGCAAATGATGGCCAGAACAATCGCTGCCAAATCCAGCGGCCAGCCGATTAAAATGCCCGTCAGCGGAAACGGCACCAATAAAAAGATCCACGCCAGAACCATCACGATCCACATGGCCGTGACCGGCGCTTTGGGGGTGGCGTCTTTTGTTTGACCTTGTTCGTTGAGCGTTGGCGCTATGGCCGTTGGCTCTATGGCTGTGAACGACGCTTCGGAGAAGATGTCTTTTTCTTCGGACATAAATCGGGCTTTCCTGAGAATGGTTTATGCGTGACGGTATCAGAAAGCCGCTGAAATGTACACGGTGAGCGATGGGAATGTGGCGCAGGTTTCGCTGGGGCGGTTTGCGAACTTCCTGCGAAAACAGTTCTAACGACTTGCCCGGAACAAACGGAAAAAATCAGCGCGTGCCTATAGGCACGACTGCGTGGCGCTTCCCGGGCAGGCGTGAACGCCCGCCGCGATGGTGGGATCGCACCACTTGATGTTCCCCCCCGGCTGCACCAGCACGCACGCCTGATATTGCCCGCTGGGCGTGACGATTTGATAGGCGCGCGTTGATGTTAAATAGGTGTTGGTGTTGGAACCGTCCGGAATGCTGGTATAAATTTGCCCGATGCCGCTGAACACGAGCGTTTTGTTGTCGCTGCCGCGGATTTGAACGCTGTTTTGACCTTGCTCGAAAGCGCCCGCCTGAAGCGAGGCGGCTGTTTCCATCACGTCGGGAACGGTGCGGACGATCCAAGCGCTGCCGTTGTCGGCAGGAACGGCGTCCACCGTGGGCGGGTTGACAGAATCGACCAGCGAAATCTCGACGAGCCGATTGCTCGAAACCGCTGCGTTTTGTGCAAAATGCAGGCTCTTTACCAGCAGTTCGGCTCCGGCGCGAACTTTGGCTTTTCCCACCCATTCGCCAATATTCGGTGCCGATAAGGCTAAAACGACCGCCAAAACGGCGACCGTCACCCCCAGTTCTACAAAGGAGAAGCCAGCGCTCAACTTTCGTCGTCTAACTTTCAAAACATCGCCCCTTATGAGAATTTTATGAAAAGGCGGAAACCTCCGACAAGGTACCCTTATATCTAAATCAAATCAATCAAATCAATCATTTTGCTCAGGGTTTCTGTTGACCCCGTCGCATTCATAGAATCACGAAAAATTCATGAAACAATTGGCCGCCTTTTTGTGAAGGCCGCACCGGAAAGTCTCAGGCCGAGAAAAATGGGGAGACGGCAGTTAAAACCGTTGACAGGGATTGCCGAAATAGGCACTCGGCAACAACGGGCTGAAAACATTGGGGGAATAGTCCGATCAAGACTATTCCCCCCAAGGATGCGCGCCCCTTGTCATGCGCATCCTCACCCCCCTGCTCGCTCCCTGCTTCACGGGCGCCCCCACGCCCGCTTGCAGCTTCTCCCGCAAGCCACCCGACAAAACCGACGGGTGGCTTGCAAACAAGTGGCAAGTTTGTTGCCAACCCCCTGGCCACCAAAACCCCCTTTGGCCCTCCGAAAAATCGGAAAACATATTTACATGCGCCTGCTTCTCGGCAACTCGGTCTTTCATTAAAATCATGAAACCCGAAGGCTCTTATGAATCTAGCACATGCTTCTTGCCACTTGCTGCAAGCCTTTAATAACCATAATCATAACATTGTTTTTTGGAAATTTATAGATACTAAACATAGTATTTCTTTATGTTATAGATAAACAGACGGAAAGAAGCGCGTAGATTGCGAGAAATAGCGTAAATTACGTTATTTTATCGGTTGTTACATGCCATAGGGGCGGACGATGCGGCTTGCGCCCGAAAAGAGGAGCGCCCTTACCGCTCACGCTATAGAGCCATTTTAAGGCCAAACGAGGACGATTGCTTCCAGTTTCGACGTTATGCCGGGATCGCTAAAAGATAGCGACATTGGCCATGCAAAAAAACTATACCAGTGATCACCCCGCGTTTTTTACATCCCCGTTCTCTGATTCTTGTTCCCCGCGTCCGGCAGCGCCACACCCTTCGGCCACAGCAACCACAGTTGCCCCGTTTCCCGCATTTCGCCCGCGCGCGCGCCTGCTTGCTTGCCGGTGCCACAAAAGAAATCGGCACGGATGACGCCACGAATGGCGCCGCCGGTATCCTGCGCCATCGTCAGGCGCTGCAACGGCGCGCCTCCGGCGGGGTCGGCGGCGGAGAGAAAGAACGGCGCGCCAAGCGGCAAAAAACGGCGGTCGATGGCGATGGTGCGCCGCGCCAGCAGCGGCACGCCGAGGGAGCCGATAGGCCCGTCGATACGGGCGTCAAGCGAACCGGGTTCGGGCGACGGCACTTCGCGGAAGAAAACGTAGCTCGGGTTTTCGTCGAGCAAGGCGGGCAGAGCCTCCTGATGTTTTTGCCCCCATGCCCGAATCGCCTGCATTGACAGATTTTCGCGCTCGATCTCGCCACGTTGCACGAGGATGCCGCCAATAGCGCGATACGGATGGCCGTTTTGGTCGGCGTAGCCGAGGCGAACCACGGCGCCGTCCGGCAGTTGCAAACGCCCCGATCCCTGAATGTGCAGGAAGAACGCATCCATCGCGTCATCGACATAAAACAGCGGCGTCGCCTTGAGCGCAGGCTCGCCGCGGTCGATCTCGGCTCGGGAGTAGTACGGCACCACTTTGTTGCCGACCAGCCGACCGCGTACCCGCTTGCCTTCCAGTTCGGGGTAGAGCGAGGCCAGATCGACGGTCAGCAAGTCGGCGGGGCGCGCATACAGCGGGAAGCGGTAACGTGCGTCCATCGTGCGGCTACCTGCCAGCAACGGTTCGTAATAACCGGTGATCAGGCCGTGATCGGCCGCGCCGTCTGAACTGTTGGCAAGGATTTGCCACGGCTGAAAATACGCCTCGAAAAAAGCGCGAACGGCGTCGGAACGGGCGGGATCGACGCCCTCGGCGGCGCGGCACGGCGTTTCCCAGACCGCCCGCTCGGTTTCCTTCTTGAGCAAGGCGCGGCAACTCACCTGCCAAGCCGGCCAAACGTCGGCAAGCGTGTCCTGCGACCATCCCGGCAGCGCCGACCAGTCAACGGCCTGATAGTGCAGCGTCGGCGCCTCGACGGTCGGCGGCGTGAGCGTTGTCGTGCAACCGGCCAACAGAATAACGCCCGCCAGAAGGAAAGAAAAACGCCGAAACCGCTTCACAAAAACTCCTTTTTGTCTGATGACAACCCTCTCTCCTCATTTTTCCCCATACAGGAGAGCGGGCGGCAAAATGTCGCCCCTGCGGAATCTCCCTCAACGTTGTTCCTGAGAAAGATGGAGAGAAAAATAGCCATACCTGAATGAAAAACGCGCCGAACCATTGCCGCGCGTCGAAGTATAAGCGAAGATAGCGCTGCGGCGGTCAGGCAACGCGCTTTCACCCTTTGACGCGCCGTACTTGAAAACTCTCGCTCTGAAAATCTCATGAAATACCGGATCGCTCCTTCTCTTCTCTCCGCCGACTTCGCCCGTCTCGGCGACGAGACGCGCAATGTCATCGCCGCCGGCGCCGACTTCGTGCATTTCGACGTGATGGACAATCATTACGTCCCGAATTTGACCGTCGGCCCGCTGGTGTGTCAGGCCATCAAGCCGTATGCGACCGTGCCGATCGACGTGCATTTGATGGTGCAGCCGGTCGATGCGCTGGTCGGCGAATTTGCCAAAGCGGGCGCGACTTACATCAGTTTTCACCCCGAAGCGTCGCGCCACATTGACCGCACGGTGGCGCTGATTCGTGATTGCGGCTGCAAGCCGGGGCTGGCGCTGAATCCGGCGACGCCGCTGGATTGCCTCGATTGGGTGCTCGACCAGGTCGATCTGGTGTTGCTGATGTCGGTCAACCCCGGTTTCGGCGGTCAGGCGTTCATTCCGCACACGCTCGACAAGCTGCGACAGGCGCGGGCGCGGATCGACGCGGCGCAACAACGCACGGGACGCGAAATTCTGCTGGAGATCGATGGCGGCGTGAAAGCGGACAACATCGCGGCCATCGCGCAAGCGGGCGCCGATACTTTCGTCGCGGGCAGCGCCGTTTTTTCCGGCGGCGATTACATGAAAACCATCGGCGCGTTGAGAACGGCGTTGCGGTCGGTTTCCTCTCACTGATTTCTGATTTTTGACGACATGCCCGCTGCCGTTTCCTCACAACTCGTCGCGCTGGATGCGCTGGCCGCGTCGCCGCGCTGGCCTGTCCTTTTCATTCACCACGGTTGGGGCGGCGGCATCGCCCGCCACCTCAAAGACCTCGAACGGCTGCTCGACGAGCGCTGTGAAATCGTTCATCTGACGCCGGAGAAGCCGGGGATTTTCAGCTCGCGCGTGCGACTCGGTTGGCAACGCGGCGGCTATCGTCTCGACGGCGTTTTCACGCTGCCGCAAGACATGCCGCGCTTGCTCGAAGCGCTCAAAACGATCGGCATTGTTCGCATCCATCTGCATCACATTCACGCGCTGCCGCAGGAAGTGTTGACGCTGCCGCAAGCGCTGAACGTGCCGCTCGACGTGACGCTGCACGATTATTTTGCGCTCGGCAGCCAATACCATCTCGCCGACCATCGCGGACGCTTTCGCGGCGAACCGCAAGGCGACGATAGCGCTTCAAGCGATGACTCGCTCTGGTCGCTGACGAACGCCGAATGGCGAGCATTGTTCGGCGAGTTGTTGCGGCGCGCCGACCGCGTGATTGCGCCGTCGCGCGACATCGCCGAGCGCGTGCATCGGGTGTTGCCGACCTTCACGCCGCGCCTCTGGCCGCACCCCGAAGCGTTGACGCTGGCGCCGCCGCGTTTGCGCGTGGCGGTGCTGGGGGCGCTGTCGCCCGAAAAAGGTTTCAACCTCGTTTGCGCTTGTGCCCGCGACGCCGAAGAGCGCGATCTGCCGCTGTCGTTCCGCCTTCTCGGCACCTCGGCGCAACCGCTGCCGGAACTGCCGTTGCCGCGCTTGTCGATGAGCGGCGAGTACGACGAGGCCGATTTACCGGCGCTGCTGGCCGCCGAGAAACCGGACGTGTTTTTCTTTCCGGCGCAAGTGCCCGAATCGTTTTGCTACGCGCTGACTCCGGCGCTCTTGAGCGGTGCGCCTATCATGGCGTCGGCGCTGGGAGCGCTGGCGGAGCGCTTGCGGGAAACGCCGCGCGCGGTATTGCTGCCGTGGGACAGCAGCGCCGCCGAATGGAACGCGGCGTTGTGCCGCTTTGCGTCGGCGGTTTCGGTAGCGCCCGCCTCTTGCAGCACGGAAGAAACGTATCGCCAACAGTATCTGGAAGCGCTGCCGCCGGAGCCGCGATCCGTTCGTCACGTTGAAATCAAAGACGATCTCTGGCCGGAAGCGCCGACGAAGAGCGAGGACGATGCGCGCGATGATGATTTGTTCGGGTTGTATCAAGCCGGCGTCGGTTGCGGCCGCAAAGCGGCGAGAGCGCAGCTGCAGCGACGCCTGAAAGCTTTGCGCGATGCGCCGCCGTTGCCGACGCCGCCGGACTGGTGGCTGGGCTGGCTGGAGAAAAAAGAGAGGTGGCGGCAAAAAGGTTTGCGCATGATGCGGATGGCGCGCACCGCACAGTCAATTTATCAAGCCGCCGGATTGAAAGCGGTGGCGTCGCGCAGCTATGAAAAACTCTTTCGCCGCCGGATGGCTCGCGCGATGCCGTTCGAGCCGAAGGCGCAAGAAACGCAGGTGACGCCGCTGACGGTCGCCGCCTCGGCCACGCCGCGCGTGTCGATTCTGATTGCCGCGTTCGGCGAACCGCTGGCGACGTTCAGTTGCATCAAGAGCGTTCACGAGCACACGCGCGACATCGCCTACGAAGTGCTGGTGCTCGACGACGCTTCGCCCGAGCCGTTGCAAGCGCAACTGGCGGGCGTCGAAGGCGTACGCTTCATTCGCCCGCCGCACAATCTCGGTTTTCTCAGGAATTGCAACGCCGGCGCGAAAGAAGCGCGGGGCGAAATTCTCGTTTTCCTCAATAACGATACGCTGGTGACCGACGGCTGGCTGACTGCGCTGGTCGAAACCCTCGATCAGACGCCGGACGCCGGTTTGGTCGGCGCGCAACTGTGTTACCCCGACGGCCGCTTGCAGGAAGCGGGCGGCATCGTTTTCAGCGATGGTTCGGCGTGGAATTACGGGCGCAACGACGATCCGAACCGCCCCGAGTTTCATTACCGCCGCGATGTCGATTACTGTTCGGGCGCCTGCATCGCCATCACTCGAACACTGTGGGAACAACTGGGCGGCTTCGATGAGCGTTTTGCGCCCGCTTATTACGAAGACACCGATCTGGCTTTTCAGGTGCGCGCCGTCGGCAAACGGGTGTTGTATCAACCGCTCTCGCGGGTGATCCACTTTGAGGGGCAAACCTCCGGCACCGACGAGACGCAGGGCGTCAAGCGTTATCAAGTCATCAATCAAGTGACCTTCCGCGACAAGTGGCACGCCGCGCTGGCGCAGCAGCCCGGCCGTTACAGCGACGACATTCGCCGCGCCGCCGAGCGTACCGTGCACACCCGCATTCTGGTGCTCGATATGTGTATGCTGACGCCCGACCGCGACTCCGGCTCGCTGCGGATGTGGCAACTTCTGCGCCTGCTCGCGCCGCCCGGGCGCAAGGTCACCTTCGCCGCCAATTCGCTTGAATACCGCGCTCCTTACGTCGGCCGGTTGCAGGCGGACGGGATCGAAGTGTTGCACCTGCCGTACTTCAACTCGATTGAAAATTTCTTGCAGGCGCGCGGGCGCGAGTTTGACGTGATCGTGTTGTCGCGGCTGGAAGTGGCGGCGCAATGGCTGGCGGCAGCGCGCAAATGGGCGCCGCAGGCTTTCGTGGTTTACGACACGGTGGATTTGCATTTCCTGCGCGCCGAGCGCGAGGGCGAGGTGTTGAACAGCGCAACAGCGCGCACGCAGGCCGAAGCCCAGCGCAAACAGGAGTTGCGACTGATTCGCGCCGCCGACCGCGTCTGGGTAGTGTCGGCGGCAGAACAAGCGTTGCTGGCGCCGCTCGTGCCCGACAAGAAAGTGGCCGTGCTGTCCAACATTCACGCGCCGAAACCCGCCGGTCGCGCCTTCGCCGAGCGCGCCGGACTGCTCTTTATCGGCAGCTTCCAGCACCCGCCCAACGTCGATGCGATGCTGTGGTACGGACGCGAAGTGCTGCCGCTGGTGCGGCAACTGCTGCCGGGCGTCGTCACCACCATCATCGGCGGCGGCCTGCCGACGGCGGTGAAGTCGCTGGCGGCGAGCGATGTGGTCGTGACCGGCTACGTCGAGGACATCGAGCCGTATTTCACTGCCGCGCGCGTGTCGATTGCGCCGCTGCGCTACGGTGCCGGCGTCAAGGGCAAAGTCAATCAAGCGATGAGCTACGGCGTGCCGGTCGTGGTGACGACTATCGCCGCCGAGGGCATGCACCTCGCCGACGGTCGGGACGCGCTGATTGCCGACGACGCCCGCGCCTTCGCCGAAGCAGTGGCGCGGGTTTACCGAGACGAAGCCTTGTGGCGACAACTGTCAGTGGCGGGACGCGCCAACATCGAAGCGCACTTTTCGAGCGATATAGCGGCGCAGGAAGTGGAAAAAACGCTGGAGCTGGCACAGCAGGTGGCGGGGAAGTAGGTTGGAGTGAGGGACGATCCCCAATGGGGCAACACCTCACATCCACGTCTTCGTTATAACTTCACGCGCCTCTCAAAGCCCCTTTTGAAAGGGGCTTTAGATTCATCGTCTTGGCTGAATTTTTCGTCGCACACGTCGCGTATCAGCGAAATCCCCTCTGAAATCGGTGTTTTTCTCCTATGAAATCGCCCCGCTTTTTTCTCTTTCTTGCAACACTTCGCTTTTCTCTAGGGGAAAACTGCCGCCGACTGCTTTTTTTCTCTTGAAAATGCGGTATAGTCGCCGCGATGAGGTGGGGAAAACCCATAGACAGGAGGGTCCATCTCAGAACGATCGGTTCATTGACTATAAAGGAAGGAAATCTCATGGCTAAAGCCAAGAAAGCAGTCAAGAAAGTCGCCGCCAAGAAAGCGGTCAAAAAAGTTGCAAAGAAGGCCGTCAAGAAAGTCGCCAAGAAGGCAGTCAAGAAAGTAGCGGCAAAAAAAGTCGCCAAGAAGGCAGTCAAGAAAGTAGCGGCAAAAAAAGTCGCTAAGAAAGCAGTCAAGAAAGTAGCGGCAAAAAAAGTCGCTAAGAAGGCAGTCAAGAAAGTAGCAGTCAAACGTAAACCCAATCCGGCATTCATGCGTCCGATGACGCCGTCGGCCGCGCTGGCTGAAGTTGTCGGTCAAGCGCCGCTGCCGCGCACGGAAATCACCAAGAAGGTTTGGGAATACATCAAAAAGAACAAGCTGCAAGACGCCATCAACAAACGCATGATCAATGCGGATGATAAGCTGAAGGCAGTCTTTGGCGGCAAGACCAAAGTGTCGATGTTCGAAATGACCAAGCTGATCTCGAACAATCTGAAATAAGCACTTTGATGCTGTTTCCAAAAGGCCGACGAATGTCGGCCTTTTTTATTTGAATTGTCGGAGCGCTTTGTGGACGGGTTTCAAACCCGCCCCTACAACGCCTGCAACGCGTCGAGCACGGTTCCTTTTTGCAGCAATTCCGGCAACAGGCGCGGCGATTTTCCGGGTTGGTAAAGCACGTACACCGGCACGCCGCTGCGGTTCAACGCGGTGAGCGCTTCGGTGATGGTCGGGTCGTAGCTCGTCCAGTCGGCGCGCATCAGGGTAACGCCGTGCCGCGCGAAAGCCTGCTGCACTTCGTCGGCTTCCAGCACCCACCGCTCGTTGACCTGACAGGTCACGCACCAGGCCGCGGTGAAATCGACGAACACGGTTTTTCCGGCGGCGATTTCGCTCGCCACCGCCGCCTCGCTGTACGGTTGCCAGACGCTCGCCGGCGTCACCGCGACGGCTTGCCGATTCGGCGTTGCGAAGAACACCGGCGAGATCAGCCAGCCCGCCAGAACGACGCTGACCGCCGTGGTCGCCATCCAGCTCATTTTGACGCGATCGCTGCCGCCGAACGCCATCCGGTAGCCGTGCCACGCCCACAGCGCCAGCGCTACCGCCACCAGTGCCAACAAGAGCCTCAACACGATGTCGCCGGAGAGTTGCGCGCCGAGCACCCACGCCAACCACGCTACCGTGGCGTACAGCGGAAACGCCAGCAGTTGCCGCAAGCGCAGCATCCAGGCGCCGGGTTTCGGCAACAGCCGTTGCCAGGCCGGAAAGAACGCCAGCAGCGCGTACGGCAGCGCCATGCCCAGCCCGAGCATCGCAAAGATGAGGAGCGTCGTCGGCGCGTCCTGCATCAGCGCGTAGCCCAGCGCCGCGCCCATGTACGGCGCGGTACACGGCGAAGCGACGATCACCGCCAGAAGACCGGAGCCGAACGCATCGAACAAGCGATTGCGCGATGTCCAGCCGAGCATGCCCGACGGCGCCAGCGCGCCGAACTCGAAAACGCCAGAGAAGTTCAGCGCCATCACGAAAAAGAGCAGCGCCAGCGCGGTAATCACGATGGGCGATTGCAATTGAAAGCCCCAGCCCAACTGCCCGCCCATCGCCCGCAGCGCCAGCAACACTGCGGCCAGCGCCAGAAACATCAGGATCACTCCGGCGCTGAACGCCAGCGCCTCATGCCGCAGCGTTGCGCGGTTGTCGCCGTGCTTGACGAAGCCCAGCACTTTCAACGAAACAATCGGGAACACGCACGGCATCAGGTTCAGAATCACGCCGCCCAAGAGCGCAAAGAGCGCCGCCAGCCCCAGCGAAAAGCGGCTTCCTGCTCTGTTACTTTCGCTGCTGTTATTGGGCGCATTGCCTGTTGTGCCGTTGACCACATTAGTAGTTACCAATCCCGGCGGTTGCGCTTTCGGCGACGCGTTGAACTTCGGTATCGGTCCCGCCGACACCACGCCTTTGACCGGCACGTCGATCGTCACTGCCGTCGCCTCGCCATTCACACCGCCCCACGACTGCGCCGCGCGCAACACCCCCGACAACTTTGTCAAGCCACCGTCCAGTTGGTGCGAGACCGGCAGTTTCAACACGAGCGCGTCGCCGTCACGTTGCAGCGGTTGCGCGAACGACGGCTCGATGCTCCGCGCCTCGTCGGCGAAGAAATACAACGCGCCGGGGCTGGCGACTTCGGCGCTGTTTGGCAAATGCGTTGGTTTCAAGCGCAGCGTCACCGTCGCGCCGTTGCCTTGCGCGTCAGCCTTCCAACCGGCAAGCGGTTTCGGCAACAGGTTTTGCGCGGCGACGATGACGGCAGCGGCGGCGGCGGGTTGCGTTGTGGCGGCGACGGGCAAAGTCAGCGTCAGATCGGCGCCGTCGGGGACGCAAACTTCCTGACACATCAGCCAGTCGGCGCGCGCCTTGATTTCGACGGACGGCGACGTGATGTTTTTCGCGCTGAACGCGGTAAGCAGCAACACCTCGTCCTCGAAGCCGTAATTGATGAACGGCCCGACTTGCTGCGCTTGCGGCGTCGGCCACTGCACTACGCCCGCCGTCACGCCTTCCGGCAGCGTCCAAGCAATCGTCGTCGGCAAGCCGGTGTCCCCCGGATTTTTCCAGTAAGTGTGCCAGCCGGGCTGCATGTCGAGACGCAGCGCCACGGTGAAGGTCGCGTTCGGCGCGATGCTTTGAACGTCGCTGACGAGCGCCGCTTTGACCGGCGCGGCGGCAACCTGTCCGGCAAAGACGAAGGCAAGCAACGAAACAAAGATCAAGGCAATTCGATTCAAACCTGCGTACTTTTTCCCCTCTCCCGCTTGCGGAAGAGGGCGCCCCGAAGGGACGGGAGAGGAGAAGCAAGAATCTTCAAACATGTGCAATCAAATCACCCTCACGTCCGAATCTGGCCGCTGCCCAGCACGATCCATTTTTGCGTCGTCAGCCCTTCGAGACCGACCGGCCCGCGGGCGTGCAGCTTGTTCGTCGAAATGCCGATCTCGGCTCCCAACCCGTACTCGAAGCCGTCGGCGAAACGGGTCGAAGCGTTAACCATCACCGAGCTTGAGTCCACTTCGCGCAGAAAACGCATCGCCGACGTGTGGTTTTCGGTGACGATGGCGTCGGTGTGCTGCGAGCCGTAACGAGCGATGTGCGCCATCGCCTGATCGAGCGAATCGACGACGCGAATCGACAGAATCGGCGCCATGTATTCGGTGCGCCAATCTTCCTCGGTGGCCTCGATCATCGACGGAACAATCGCGCGCGCCCGCGCGCAGCCGCGCAGTTCAACGCCCTTGTCCTCGTAAATCTGGCACAGCGGCGGCAAAATCGTTTCGGCCATCGCTTGATGCACCAGCAGCGTTTCCATTGTGTTGCATGGCGCGTAGCGTTGCGTCTTGGCGTTATCGGCGATCCGAATCGCTTTGTCGAAATCGAGTTCAGCATCGAGGTACACATGGCAAACGCCGTCCAGATGTTTGATTACCGACACCCGCGCTTCGCGCGCGATGCGCTCGATCAAACTCTTGCCGCCGCGCGGCACGATCACATCGACGTGTGCTTCGTCGCGGATCAGATAGCCGACGGCCTCGCGGTCGGTCGTCGCCACGATTTGCACCGCCGTTTCCGGCAGTCCGGCGGCGCGCAAGCCGTCGTGAACGCAAGCGGCAATCGCCAGATTGCTTCGCAGCGCTTCCGAACCGCCACGCAGAATCACCGCGTTCCCTGCTTTCAAACAAAGCCCCGCCGCATCGGCGGTGACGTTGGGACGCGCTTCATAAACAATGCCGATCACGCCGAGCGGAATCCGCATTTTGCCGACTTGAATTCCCGACGGACGCGACGTTAAATCGGTGATGGCGCCGACCGGATCGGGCAACGCCACCATCTGCGTCAGTCCCTCGGCCATCGTTTCGACCGTGGACGGTTTCAGCGTCAGCCGATCGATGAAAGCAGAGTCGAGCTGTTGGGCGCGCGCTTCGGCCACGTCCTGCGCGTTCGCCGCCAACAACGCGCCGGCCTGACGACGAATCTCTGCCGCCATCGTTGTCAGCGCGAGATTTTTGGCGGCGGTGTCGGCGCGCGCCATGTCGGCGGCAGCTTGCCGCGCCGCGTTGCCGACGGCATTCATGTACGCCGAGACCGTGGCGAAATCAGAAGGTTTCATCGTTCGTTTCTTCATCAAAACTGCTGGCGGGCTTCAGCGTTCGCACGCCGTCTTTATCGCCCAGCAAAATCACATCGGCGCCGCGCTGCGCGAAAATACCGACCGTCACCACGCCGGGAATTTGATTGAGCTTTGTTTCCATTTCGACGGGATTCAACAATTCCCAACCGTGAACATCGAGAATCACGTTGCCGTTATCGGTTTTGAAACCGCTGCGCCATTCGGGCGTGCCACCGAGATGCACAATCGCGCGCGCGACGAAACTGCGCGCCATCGGAATCACTTCGATGGGCACCGGAAAAGCGCCCAAAAACGGCCTGAGCTTCGAGTCGTCGGCGATACAAACGAATTGGCGCGACGCCGCCGCGATGATCTTCTCGCGGGTCAACGCGCCGCCGCCGCCTTTGATCATCGCGCCGTGCTCGGTCACCTCGTCGGCGCCGTCGATGTACACCGGCAAATCGCCGACGCTGTTCAACTCATCGACCGGAATGCCGAATTTTTTGAGCTGCGCCGTCGTGCGATCCGAACTCGATACCGCGCCCTTGATGAACGCCTTGCGTTTTTTGGCCAGCGCCTCAATGAAAAAATCTACCGTGCTGCCGGTGCCGACGCCCAGCCAGGTGTTGTCTTCGACATACGCCAACGCCGCTTCAGCCGCCGCCCGTTTCAAATCGTCCTGTGTCATGGCAAACCCTCGGAGAAATTCCGGAGAAACTTCTATTATTACACCGATGCCGGAATACGCGAAAAGCGCGCTTTGAAATCACCCCACCGCGACATCCTCGCGGCGTCGCGGTAACCGCATCGCCGAAAGAAACGTGAGCGCATGAATCCCGCAGAGCAACAGAAACGCCCAAGCGTAGGCGCTTGCCGCCTCAGCGCTCGCGCCCTCATGCCCCGTCGTCCCCAGCTTCCAGGCGAGGAAAGAAGCGCAAAGCGTCGTCATCGTCGGGCCACCCAAGCGCTGGACGATGTTAAGCGAAGTGGTCGCCATCGGTAATTTTTGCCGACTGACCGAAGCGTAAGCGGCGGTCAGCGACGGCAGCCCCACCCCGCTCATCCCCATGCCCCGAAGGAAAAGGGCAGGAATAAGGATGAACAAATCGAGGCCGTGGGTGGCGAGATACAGCATGGGCGCGGTGGCGACGAGCGTCAGGAACGCGCCGCCCGCCGACACGCGACGAAGTCCGAAGCGATCCGTCAGCGCTCCCATCAGAAAATTGGTGACCATCATGCCTAACCCCAGAGGCGCGAGCATCCAGCCCATTTCAGCGGGCGAGCGACCGCACGCCTGAATGAGAAAAATCGGGATGAGCATTTGGCCGGCGAACATGCCGCCGTTCGACAGAAATTGCGTGAGGGCAACGGCCGGAAAAACTTTACCTTTGAACAAGCGCAGATCGATCAATGCGTTGTCTCCTTTGCGCCGCGCCGTCCAGAGAAAAACAGCGATCATCACCACCCCCGCCGCCAGCAGAACGCGCCCCGTCGCGCCACCGCTTTGCTCGGCGCCGTACAAAAACATCACCAGCCCCGGCGACAGCAAGGCAAGGCCGAGCCAGTCCAGCGTTCGCGGCGCGGTTTCGTGACGGTCGCTTGGCAGGAACAAAACCGCCAGCGTGAGTGCGATCACGCCGACCGGCAGATTGACCAGAAAGAGCCAGCGCCAGGACGCATATTGCAGGATCACGCCTGCGATGATCGGGCCTAAAATCGGCGCCATCAAAATGGGCAGCGACAAATAACCCGCCACCCGCGCCATGTGTTTGCCCGCCGTTCGCGCGATCATCATTTGCGTCATCGGCACCAGCAGGCCGCCGCTGATCCCTTGCAAGATGCGAAACGCGATCAACGATTCCGCCGACCAGGCCAGTCCGCACAGCGCCGAGGAGACGGTGAACGCCGAGAAGCACCAGAGGTAAAGCGCTTTCGCGCCGATGCGATCAACGAGCCAGCCGTTCAGCGGCAACACTAGCGTGAGCGCCAGCAGATAACCGCTGGTGACCCACTGGATCGTCGAAAGATCGGAATGCAAATCCTTCGCCAGATTCGACAGCGAGACGTTGACGATGGTCGCGTCGAGTTGCGCGAGCAGTCCCCCGAACAACGCGACGGTGCAAATCCGCCAAACGGCGGGGTCGATGCGGTCATTCTCCGGGGCGTTAACAACAGCGCCCGCGTTTTTTTTCATCACGAATCGGTAGGCTTATTGCCGCCATGAAGCCGCCCGAACGTGCGCGCAGAGAACACGGCCATCAGCAAAACGCCCACCCCAAAAGCGAGGGCGTTATCGGTAGCGCGAATGTCGAAGCTGCCGACGCGAGCGATGAGAAGGTAAGCGATCACGAAATTCGCTACGCCCCACAATGCGTTCACCGTCGAAGAGGAAAGCCCCTTGCCCGGCGGCTTGGCGAACGGGCTTTGAAAAGGCTTCCCCATCACACCGTTGACAAAATGCGGAATGGCGTTTGCCAGAAAAACGCCGCCGAAAAAATAAGAAACGTCGCAGAGCCAATCCATGATTAACCTTTCAAATGAGTGATGATTTCTTGTGTCGTGCCGGTTTCGCCCAAACGCGGGAAAATGCGTGTGAGGCTGTTGGCGTGCGCGTCGGCGCTCATGTCGGTCATCGCATCGACGGCCAGCGTGACGTTGAACCCGTGCTCGTGCGCTTGCCGCGCCGTGGATTCGACACCGAAGCTCGTCGCCACGCCGCAAACCACCACTTGCGTGACGCCCGCCGCTTTGAGATACGTCGCTAAATCGGTGCCGGTGAACGCGCCCCAAGTCCGCTTGGTGACGCAGTGATCCTGCGGTTGCTGATTCAACTCCGGAATCAGCTCCGCCCAATCCGGCGGAAACGCGCCGCCGCCGGGACCTTGCTCCGAGCGTCCCGGCGCGCCGCCGGTGACGTTCACGAGAACGACGGGGAGATGGCGCTGACGAAACGCTGTCGCCAGCGCGGCGGCGTTTTCCACCACACCCGCCACGGGATGCGCGCAAGCGCGCGTCACGATGCCTTTCTGCAAATCGACGATGATCAGCGCGGTGTGGGGATCAAGTTGGGTGATGGGCATGTTGGCTCCTTGCCTGGATTGCTTCGCTTACAATGACGCCCCTCTCTCCCGCCCTTCGGGCGCCCTCTCCCACAAGGGGAGAGGGTATGTTTTTCCTTGCGGTGACGACAGAGTCACCTTGAGAGGCGCCCTCTTCCACGAGGAGAGAGGCATGTTTTTCTCCTCTCTCCCCTTGTGGGAGAGAGGTCGGGAGAGAGGGGGAAGAATGTTCATACATCAATCAAAATCGTTTTAACCATCACCCCTCCAGCAAGGGCATCATTTCGCGCTGATAGCGGGCGCCCGTGGCGGCATCCTGGGGGAAGAAGGCGTCGATGTCCGCCCGTTCTTCCGCGCCGAGCTTGACCTCGAGCGCGCCGAGATTTTCTTCGAGCGCCGCGATGCGCCGCGTGCCCGGGATCGGGATGATGTGCTCGCCGCGCGCCAGCACCCAGGCCAGCGCCAATTGCGCGGGGGTGCAGTTTTTTTTCGCGGCCAGTTTTTTTACCTGCGCGACGAGCGCGAGATTCTTCGCGAAATTCTCCCCCTGAAAACGCGGGTGGGAACGGCGAACGTCATCCGCCGCGAAATCTTCGGGCGTTTGGATCGCGCCGGTAAGAAAGCCGCGCCCGAGCGGGCTGTACGGAACGAAGGCGATGCCGAGCCGGGCGCAGGCCGCCAGTTGCCCCTGCGGCTCGGGGTCGCGCGTCCAGAGCGAGTACTCGCTTTGCAGCGCGGCGATGGGATGCACCGCGTGCGCCCGTTCGAGCGTTGCGACCGAGGCTTCCGACAGGCCGAGGTAGCGCACCTTGCCTTGGCGCACCAGTTCGCTCATGGCGCCGACGGTGTCTTCGATCGGCACCTTGGGATCGACGCGATGCTGGTAATAGAGGTCGATGTGCTCCAGCCCGAGCCGTTTCAGGCTGGCGTCGCAGCAGGCGCGCACGTACTCGGGCCGGCCATTGACGCCGCGCGCCGCGGAATTGGCCGGGTCGCGCATGATGCCGAACTTGGTGGCGAGAAACACTTCGTCGCGACGCCCGGCGATGGCCTTGCCGACCAGGATTTCATTGGTGTGCGGGCCATACATGTCGGAAGTGTCGAACAGCGTGACGCCGAGATCGAGCGCGCGGTGAATGGTGGCGATCGATTGGGCGTCGTCGTGGGCGCCGTAAAAATCGCTCATGCCCATGCAGCCGAGGCCGAGCGCGGAAACGCGCGGGCCGTTTTTACCGAGAGTACGAAATTTCATGGTGAATCTCCAGTGCGGTCGGCGCTTCGGAAGAAGCGCCGGATAAGGAAAGCGGTAAAGCCAACTAATGAGGATGCCCGTTGATTCTACTCTTTTCCGTAGCCGATTGACATGATGCGATAAACGGCGACAGAGCAACGAGTTAGCGCCCCTCTCCCGCTTGTGGGAGAGAGTGCCCTAACGATCATCCCCTATCAGTATTAGGGCAAGCGATGGCTTTGCCGCTAATGATGCTGTACCATTAACTGCCCAATATCGTTCAGGATTGCCCCCCAGAAAGCGTCATGAAACCGATTGAGAAACTCAGCCCGCAAGACAGCGTTCCGCAGACGGAGTTAGAGACGCTTATGGGGAAAACCAAAGACTCTGGCGCGCCCCGGAAAACGACATCGCCCAATAGAAGCATTATGGAGAATCGCCCAGCCAGACTTCTTCTGGGGTTTTTTGCTGCGACGTTCGGAATCTTGCTTTTAGTCGATGGGATTCTGAAAGGAGAACCTGGCTTTTCCGTGCTTGCCATTCTTCTCCTGCTCGGCGCCGCGGTATGTTTTGTTTGGAGTGTCAGAAAAATGCCAATGAGCAAGAATGTCGGCCTTGCCGCCAGTCTGCTTCTGGCGATCTTTGCCGTCTTGTCTGGAATCACGACATTTCTGATAAAGCCGCCAGGGTATTTAGCGTTTTTCTATTTTTGTGCTTTGCTTGGCTTGCTCCTTGCCGTTCATTTTTTCATAACCGCCTATTTCCCAAGGGGGCGGCTCGCAAAACTTATCAACAACCCGATAAATTCGGTTGGCGCAGCCATTTTTTTCTGTTTCTCTTTCAAATAGGGTTCTCCTATGAGCGATATGGCTCTCCTTCCGTTATGAAGTTTTTGATTTTTCTTTTCGTTTACGGCGCTATAGGCGCCGTGGCTATTAGCAGCCAAAAACAGAGGGATAAGAAGAAAAATCCGCCCGACCACCCCCCAACAGACTCCGGTTCAACGGAATAATTCACCGCTTCCCCTCGCCGCGCCTGTTAGAATGATGGATTCGAGCGTTCATTCTGTCATGAAACCTTTTCTCCCTTTTACGCTACCCGCCATCGGGGAAGCCGAAATCGCCGCCGTGACCCGCGTTTTGGGTTCCGGCTGGATCACGACCGGCCCGCAGTGTCAGGCGCTGGAAGCCGCGTTTTGCGAGTCTTTCGGTTGCCGTCATGCCATTACGGTCAGTTCGGCGACCGGCGGGATGCACGTCGCTTTGGCGGCGCTGGGCATCGGCCCCAGCGATGAGGTCATCACGCCGTCGCAAACCTGGGTGTCCACGCTGAATATGATCGTGCTGCTGGGCGCCGAGCCGGTGATGGTCGATGTCGATGCCGATACGTTGATGGTCAGCGCCGACGCGGTGCGCGCCGCGATCACGCCGCGCACCAAGGCGATTGTGCCGGTGCATTACGCCGGCGCGCCGCTGGACATCGACGCCATCGCCGCCGTCGCCAGAGAACACCGCATTCCGATCATCGAGGATGCGGCGCACGCGGTCGGCGCGCGCTACAAGGATCGCTGGATAGGCAGCCGCAGCACGGCGATTTTTTCGTTTCACGCAATCAAGAACATGACGTGCGCCGAGGGCGGCTTGATCGTCACCGACGACGACGCGCTGGCCGATCAAATGCGCTGCTTGAAATTTCACGGGCTGGGGGTTGATGCCTTTGATCGCGAGCAGCAGGGACGCAAGCCGCAGGCGGAAGTGGTGACGCCGGGCTTCAAATACAATTTGACCGACATTCAGGCGGCGCTGGCGCTGGTGCAGTTGCGCCGTTTGCCCGAACTCAACGCCCGCCGCGCCGAGTTGGCGAATCTCTATCTGGAACAACTGCGCGGTTTGCCATTCAAGCCGCTGCAAGCGCCGACGTATCCGCATCAACATGCGTGGCACTTATTCATCGTTCGCACCGATCCGCGCGATTGCAAAGGCTTGACGCGCGATGCGTTGATGAGTGGGTTGAAGGAGCGCGGCATCGGCACCGGTTTGCATTTTCGGGCGACGCACACGCAGAAGTATTACCGCGAGCGTTATCCGCATTTGAGTTTGCCGAACAGCGAATGGAATTCGGCGCGCATTTGTTCGTTGCCGCTGTTTCCCGACATGCAGGACAGCGATGTCGAGCGTGTGGTTTCGGCGATGAGAGACATTCTGGAGCAACAACGTGGCTGATGAATTCGATCCCATCAAGACCGTGTCCATCGTGATTCCGGTTTTCAATGAAGAAGACAGTTTGCCGGCGCTGCTCGAACGCACGCAGGCGGCGTGCGCCAAGCTCAAGCAGGATTACGAAATCGTTCTGGTTGACGACGGCAGCAGCGACAATTCGGCGAATCTTCTCACGACGGCGGCGGAAGCGGCCGACAGCCATGTGGTGGCGATTCTGCTCAACCGCAATTACGGCCAGCACTCGGCGATCATGGCCGGCTTCAAGTCGGCGTACGGCGATTTGATCGTGACGCTCGACGCCGATTTGCAAAATCCGCCCGAGGAAATTCCGAATCTGGTGGAAGCGGCGGAGCAAGGCTACGATGTGGTGGGCACGATCCGCATGAATCGGCAGGATTCGCTGTTTCGCAAAACCGCGTCCAAGCTCATCAATCTGGTGATCCGCAAAACGACGGGGCGAGTGATGAGCGACTACGGCTGCATGTTGCGCGCTTACCGTCGGCCCATCGTCGAAGCGATGCTGTCCTGTCACGAGCGAAGCACGTTCATCCCGATTCTCGCCAACATGTTTGCGCGGCGGGTGATCGAAGTGCCGGTGCAGCACGACGAGCGCAAGTTCGGCACGTCCAAATACGGATTGATGCAACTCATCAACCTGATGTACGATTTGGTCACCTGTTTGACGACGACGCCGCTGCGCATTCTCAGCATTTTTGGCAGCCTGCTGGCGTTCGGCGGTTTCGTGTTGGCGCTGTTGTTGATCGCGCTGCGTTTTTTGCTGGGAGCGGGATGGGGCGCGGAAGGCGTCTTCATGTTGTTCTCGCTGCTGTTCATTTTCATCGGCGCCCAGTTTATCGGGATGGGTTTGCTGGGCGAGTACATCGGCCGAATTTATCAGGATGTGCGCGCCCGCCCGCGTTACTTTGTTCATAAAATCGTTGGACAACAGCGTTTCTCCAACAAGCATGAGGATCAAGAATGAAAACAGTGGTATTCGCTTATCACAATATCGGTTGCACCGGTATCAAGGCGCTGCTGGCGGCGGGTTATGAAATCGAAGCGGTGTTTACGCACGTCGATAACCCGAAGGAAAATCATTTCTTCGCTTCCGTAGCGCGGCTTTGCGCCGAACTGAATCTGCCGGTGTTTGCGCCGGAGGATGTCAACCATCCGCTGTGGGTCGAACGCATTCGCGCGATGCGGCCGGACGTTCTGTTTTCTTTTTATTACCGCGATTTGATCGGCGACGCCGTTTTAACGCTGGCGCCGCAAGGCGCTTACAACTTGCACGGCTCACTTTTGCCGCAATACCGCGGTCGTGCGCCGGTGAATTGGGTGCTGGTGCGCGGCGAAAAAGAAACCGGCGTGACGCTGCACAAAATGGTGGCGAAAGCAGACGCCGGCGACATCGCCGGACAGAAGCGCGTCGCCATCGCCGATAGCGATACGGCACTGACGCTGCACGAAAAGCTGAACGCGGCGGCAAAGGAATTGCTCACCGATCTGTTGCCGAAAATTGCAAAGGGCACGATCACGCTGACGCCGCAAGATTCGGCGCGCGCTTCGGTGTTCGGTCGCCGCACGCCCGCCGACGGCAAAATCGACTGGCAACAATCGGCGCAACAAATCAACAATTTGGTGCGCGCCGTCACCGAGCCTTATCCGGGCGCGTTCTCGTTCAACGGCAACCGCAAACTCATCGTCTGGAAAGCGCAAGCGCTCGCCGAAAAACACAACAAAGCGCCGGGCACCGTGTTGTCGGTGCAGCCGTTGACCGTCGCTTGCGGCGAAGGCGCGTTGCAAATCATCGCCGGTCAAATCGAAAACGGTTTGTATTCGCAAGGCGAACGCCTGGCCGAAGAACTGGGCTTGGTAATCAACAGCCGGTTGGGCGAAGCGGTTTCGACGCGCCCGAAGCGTCGCACGCGCGTGTTGATTCTGGGCGCCAACGGTTTCATCGGCAACCATTTGACCGAGCGCTTGTTGCAGGAAAATTACGAAGTTTACGGGCTGGACATCAGCTCGGATGCGATTGCGCGTTTTCTGGGTCATCCGAATTTTCATTTCGTCGAAGGCGACATCAGCATCCACTCGGAGTGGATCGAGTATCACATCAAGAAGTGCGATGTGGTGCTGCCGCTGGTCGCCATCGCCACGCCGATTGAGTACACCCGCAATCCGCTGCGAGTGTTCGAGCTGGATTTCGAGGAAAACCTGAAGATCGTGCGCGATTGCGTCAAATACAAAAAGCGCATCGTCTTCCCGTCAACGTCGGAAGTTTACGGCATGTGTGACGACAAGGATTTCGACGAAGACCATTCGCGTTTGATCGTCGGCCCGATCAACAAACAGCGCTGGATTTATTCAGTATCGAAACAGTTGCTCGACCGCATCATCTGGGCTTACGGCGTGAAAGAGGGATTGAAGTTCACGCTCTTCCGTCCGTTCAACTGGATGGGGCCGCGGCTCGATTCGCTCGACGCGGCGCGCATCGGCAGTTCGCGCGCGATCACGCAGTTGATTTTGAATCTGGTCGAAGGTTCGCCGATTCAGTTGGTGGACGGCGGCGCGCAGAAGCGCTGCTTCACCGACATCAAGGACGGCATCGACGCGCTGTTCCGCATCATCGAAAACCGCGACGGCAAGTGCGACGGCCAGATCATCAACATCGGCAACCCCGACAACGAAGCCAGCATCAAGGAGTTGGCGGAAATGTTGCTGGCGTGTTTTGAAGCGCACCCGCTGCGTCATCATTTCCCGCCGTTCGCCGGTTTCAAGATGACCGAAAGCGGCCACTATTACGGCAAAGGTTATCAGGACGTGTCGCACCGTCGCCCCAGCATTCGCAACGCCAAGCGTTTGCTCGGCTGGCAACCGACAGTGCCGATGCGACAGACCGTATCGGAAACGCTGGACTTTTTCCTGAGAGGTCTGGAATCGGATCTGAAATAAGGAAAGCGCGCCGGTGAAAAAAGTCGGCTTGCGAATCGATGTCGATACTTTGCGCGGCACCCGTGAAGGCGTGCCGCGTTTGTTGTCGCTGCTGGAACGCCAGCAAGTTCGCGCGACGTTTTTTTTCAGCGTCGGCCCCGACAACATGGGGCGACATGTGTGGCGTCTGTTGAAGCCGCGTTTTCTGTGGAAGATGTTGCGTTCCAACGCCGCCGCGCTTTACGGTTGGGACATTCTACTGGCCGGAACCGCCTGGCCGGGAACTCGCATCGGTGACGCTTGCGCCGACATCCTTCGACAGGCGGCGACCACCGATCACGAAATCGGTTTGCACGCTTGGGATCATTACAGTTGGCAAACGCATGTGGGCGATTGGCCGGAGGAACGCATCGCGCTGGAGGTGCAGCGCGGCCTTGATACGCTGACGAAAATCACGGGACGTCAGATCGATTGCACGGCAGCGCCCGGTTGGCGCGCCGATACCCGCGTGGTGACTTGCAAAGAGCGTTTTCATTTTCGCTACAACAGCGATTGTCGGGGAACGACACCGTTCCGGCCGCAGTTGGCAGACGGCAGTTTCGGCACAGTGCAAATTCCGGTGACGTTGCCGACTTACGACGAAGTGGTCGGCAGCGTGGTCGATGTTGCCGGGTTCAACGATTATGTGTTAGCGGCGCTGAAGCAGGATAACGGCACGCCGGTTTACACCATTCACGCCGAAGTGGAAGGCATGTCGCAAGCGGCCGCTTTTGAAAACCTGCTGAAACAAGCGGCGGCGGCAGGGTTGCAGTTCTGTCCGTTGGGTGAATTGTTGCCGGAGAACATCGACGCTTTGCCGACGGGTCGCGTTGAGCGCGAAACCTTTGCCGGTCGGGAAGGCTGGCTCGGTTGCCAGCAACAGATAAAAGATCGAACAGAAAAATGAACCACGCCTTGCACACCTCGAAGCCGTTGAAAGTCATCGCGCTGTTTCTTTTTTTTGGCCTCTTTTATTTGTTGCCGTTGGGTGATCGTTTGCTGTGGCAACCCGACGAAACCCGTTACGCCGAAATCAGCCGCGAGATGCTGGAGCGCGGCGATTGGGTGGTGCCGCAGTTTCTCGGCTTGCGTTATTTTGAAAAGCCGGTGGCGGGTTACTGGTTGAACAACATCAGTCAAACGCTGTTCGGTGAAAACGATTTTGCGGTGCGCTTTGCTTCAGCGCTGTGCACGGCGTTGAGCGCAGCGCTGATTTTCTGGCTGGCGATGCGACTGTGGCAAAACCGTCAAAAGGCGTGGGCGGCCACGGTCATTTATCTCACGAGCTTTCTGGTTTACGCCATCGGAACTTACAGCGCGCTCGACGCGATACTGGCGCTGTGGTTGACCGCCGTGATGGCCGGTTGTTATGAAGTCGCGCACGCCGCCGCCACGCGACGAAAAATCATCGCGGCGATTTTGACCGGCGCCGCTTGTGGCATGGCCTTCATGACCAAAGGTTTTCTGGCGCTGGCGCTTCCCGTGATCGCCGTCGCGCCGTACATGCTTTGGCAACGGCGCTTCAAGGATTTGATCGTCTATGGCTTGGCGATTTTCGCTGCGGCAACCTTGGTGAGTTTGCCGTGGGCGATTGCCGTGGCGCTGAAAGAACCGGATTACTGGCGCTATTTTTTCTGGGTGGAACACATTCAGCGTTTTGCGGCGGACAACGCGCAACACCGGCGACCGTTCTGGTTTTTCGTGCCGATTCTGATGGCGGGCGTACTCCCCTGGTTGGGCTTGTTGCCGTCGGCACTGGCGCAAGGTTGGCAGCGTCGTCGTGAACACCCGGAACTGATGTACTTGTTGTGTTGGGCAGCAATTCCGTTTCTCTTTTTCAGCGTCGCCAAAGGAAAGTTGCCGACGTACATCCTGCCCTGCTTTGCACCGCTCGCGCTGCTGATGGCGCATGTTGCAATTGAGAAAATGGGCAAAGCGCGCTGGCGGATGCTGGTGGCCAACGGCAGAATCAACGGCATCTTCGGCGCATTGGTCTTTGTTTTCGGCGTAGCGGCCTTCTTCCTTTTCGCCGATGCGTGGCCAGAGATAAAATCTTTGTACGAGCCGAGCGAATACTTCAAGATCGCGTTGTTACTGGTTAGTTTTCTGGCGTGGTCGGCCTTCGGTTGGTGGGCGGCGCGCCGTGATTTACAGGGCAGCGCGCTACACTGGTGGTTGGTCGCACTGTGCCCGCTGGCCTTCGGGCTGGTGATCGGCAGCGTGGTGCCGCAAGACGTTGCCGCCGCCAAACAACCACAACTTTTCATCAACACCATTCGCGCCGAACTGGCCGACAGCCGTTACCTTCTGAGCAACAACCCCGGTATCGCCGCCGGTTTGGCGTGGGAAATGAAACGCAGCGACATCACCCTCTTCGACAAAAAGGGCGAGCTGGAATACGGTTTGAGCTATGAAGACAGCGCCGCGCGTTTCGTCTCGACGGAACAATTTCCGACGTGGTTGGAAGACGCGCGCCGGCACGGCAACGTATCGCTGCTGTTGCTCGACGGCAAACCGGACGCCTTGCCGCCGCCGGACAACATGATCGTCGCCGGAAACCATCCGACGGAAAACCGTTTGATTCTTCTCTATTACCAACAAACCCCATGAGTTTTCTGCTCGTCTTGCTGGTGTGCGTCCTGACTTGCTGCGGCCAGTTGTGTCAGAAGCAAGCGGTCGAATGCTGGAAATCGGCAGCGCCTTCCGCCGCTGAAAAATCCGCGAGAAAGAAAAAAACGTTCGGCTGGCTGGTGTTGGCCGTCGGCGCACTGGGGTTGGGCTTGTTGTGCTGGTTGTGGGCATTGCAGTTGTTGCCGGTGGGCGTCGCGTACCCGATGCTCAGTTTCAACTTCGTGCTGATGGCGCTGGCCGCCCGTTACCTTTTTCACGAAACGCTGTCGCGCCGCCACCTCGTCGGAATCGGCTGCATCGTGCTCGGCGTCATCCTGTTGGGGGTGAGCTTATGAGAGGAACGGGATGGGCGTTGGGCAGCGTGGCGCTGGTGTCGGCGGCGCAACTGCTGATGAAGTGGGGCATGGCGCAACTGCCGCCGGTCTCCGCCTTTTTGACGATCGCCAACTCGCCGATCTGGAGCGCCGATGCGATAGCGCTGCTCGCCATCGCAGTCGGCATCGTTTTTTACGCGCTGTCGATGCTGTGCTGGTTGAAAGTGCTGCACGCGCTGCCGCTCGGTCGCGCCTACCCTTTGCTCAGCATCAGCTATGTTCTGGTCGCCGTCGCCACCGCCATATTGCCTTGCTTCAACGAACCGATCCACTGGCTCAAAATCGCGGGGATCGCGTTGGTGCTGGCGGGCGTGTGGTTCATTCACAGCGAAGAGACGAGTAGCGTGGGTTAGCGAAGCATCACCACGCGCAAACAACGCGGGTTTGCCACAATAAGTAGAAGTCAAACGTCCGGCGGCCATCCCACAGCCGTCATTCCCACGAAGGCGGGAACAAGCGGGAATGACAGTAAAGGTGGATATTTCGTTTACCTCCAGTGCAACATTGCAACTTCGTAACGACAGCGTTTGGCACGGCGCTACGCGCCTTTGCCCTCTCTACTTTTGCCTGCCTCACGCCTCGTTCGTTACGCCAACGCTTCCTCGAACGACTTTTCGCTCGCTGCGTGTTTTTCCATGTTGCGGAACGCGACCGAGAGCATCAGCTTGATCCGGTTCAACTGGTTAACTTCCGATGCGCCAGGATCGTAGTCGATGGCGGTGATGTTGGCGTTTTCGTAGTGTTCTTTCAGCGCTTTGATCACGCCCTTGCCGGTGATGTGGTTGGGCAAGCAAGCGAACGGCTGCATGCAGATGATGTTGGCCGCGCCTTGTTCGATCAGCGACACCATTTCGGCAGTCAGGAACCAGCCTTCGCCGGTCTGGTTGCCGCGCGACAGAATCGGCGCCGCGCCGAACGCCAGTTCGTCGATGCTGTGCGGCGGATCGAAGCGTTTGCTTTGCGCCAGCGCTTTGCACATATCGCGCCGATAAAACTCCATCGCCTTGATGACCGCGATACCGGCGAGCGCCGCCAGTTTGCTCTTCGACAAAAATTGATGGTTGAAGTCGTAGTCGTAAGCGCAATACAAAAGGAAATCCATCAGGCCCGGCATCACCACTTCGCCGCCTTCTTTTTCGATGGTCTTGGCCAGATCGTTGTTGGCCATCGGATGGAATTTCACCAGAATTTCGCCGACGAGGCCAACGCGTGGTTTGCGTTGTTCGACGATTTCGAGGTTGTCGAAATCACGAACGATGTCGTAGATGTTCTTTTTGAACAATGAAAAGCTGCCGTCGAGAATCGCTTCTTTGCAGCGCGCCACCCAATGCTGGTACAGTGCCTCGGTCGAGCCGGACACTTTTTCATACGGGCGAACGCGATAAACGGTTTGCATCAGCAGGTCGCCATAGACGACGCCCATCATCAAGCGCCCCAGCAACGGTAGCGTCAGTTTGAAGCCTTCGTTTTTCTCCATCCCGACCGCGTTGAGCGACAGCACCGGGATGTCAGCAAAACCGCTGTCGTACAATGCTTTGCGCAAATAGCTGATGTAGTTGGTAGCGCGACAACCGCCGCCGGTTTGCGAGATCATCACCGCCGTGGTCGAGAGATCGTGTTCGCCGGACTTCAGCGCCTCGATGATCTGGCCGACGACGATGATCGCCGGATAGCAGGAATCGTTGTTGACGTAGCGCAGCCCTTCGTCCACCGTCGACGAACTGACATCTTCGAGAACTTTCAGCTTATAGCCTTTCGATTTGAACGCCGATTCCAGAAACTGGAAATGTACCGGCGACATTTGCGGCGCGAGAATGGTGTGGGTCTCGCGCATTTCTTTGGTGAAAGGCCGCTGCCGGTATTTGGGCGGATGAAAATGCAGCACTTGCGGCGGTGCCTTGCGTTCTTCCAACGCCGCTTTCAATGAACGAATGCGAATCCGCGCCGCGCCGAGGTTGTTGCCTTCGTCGATCTTGATGGTCGTGTAAATCCTGCCGTATTTTTCCAGAATTTCCTGAACCTGATCGGTGGAAATCGAATCGAGACCGCAGCCAAACGAATTCAAGTGAATGATTTCCAAGCCTTCCCGCACCGACGCCAGCGCGGCGGCGCGATACAGGCGCGCGTGGTACATCCACTGATCAACGATGCGCAACGGTTCATTGAGTTTGCCCAGATGCGCGACCGAATCTTCGGTGAGCACGGCCATGCCCAGCGAGGTAATCACTTGCGGAATGCCGTGATGAATTTCGGGATCGACGTGGTACGGGCGACCAGCCAGAACGACGCCGCGCGTTCCGGTTTCTTCCAGCCACGCCAGCACTTCTTCGCCTTTGCCCTCGATGTCGCGCTTGAATTGCCGCTGCTCGGTCCAACCCGCGTCGAGCGCGCGCCGGATTTCCGACGCCTTGATGCCGTACGGCGCAAACACCGGCGCCAGCCGTTTGGCGAGTTTGTCCTTGTCTTCCAGCGACAGGAACGGCTGAATCAGCGTGACGTTGTTTTCTTTCAGAATATCGATGTTGTTGCGAATCAGCTCAGGATACGAGGTGACGACCGGACAGTTGAAATGATTGTCGCTATCGTCGAACTCTTTTTGTTCGTAAGGGATGCACGGATAGAAAATCGTTTTGATGCCTTGCTGCACCAGACTGACGATGTGGCCGTTCGCCAGCTTGGCCGGATAGCAAATCGAATCAGACGGCAGCGTGTCCAACCCTAGCTCCAGAATCGCTTTCGACGACGGCGGCGACAACACGACGCGATAGCCCAACTCGGTCAAGAACGTGAACCAGAGCGGATAGTTCTCAAAGAAATTCAGCACGCGCGGAATGCCGATCACGCCGCGCGGCGCGTTTTCTTCGGCCAGCGGCTCGTAATCAAAGGCGCGCTCGTATTTGTATTCGTACAAATCGGGCAGCCCGTTTTCGTTTTTCTTTTTACCGAGACCGCGCTCGCAGCGGTTCCCCGAAATGAATTTGCGGCCGTCGGAAAAACGGTTGACGGTCATCGCGCACAAATTGGTGCACTGGCCGCAACGCGCCATCGACTGCCGCACCGAAAACTCTTGCAACGCTTCCGCGCTCAACATCGTCGAAGGTTCGACGCCTTGCCAGCGTTCCTTGGCGATCAGAGCCGAACCGAACGCGCCCATCAAACCGGCGATGTCGGGGCGAACGGCATCGCGTCCCGAGATCAATTCAAACGCGCGCAGAATCGAATCGTTGTAAAACGTTCCGCCCTGCACGATGATTTTTTCGCCCAACTCTTGCGGATTGCGCACTTTCATCACTTTGATGAGCGCGTTTTTGATGACCGCGTAAGACAAGCCCGCCGAAATGTCCGCCACCGAAGCGCCTTCTTTCTGCGCTTGCTTGACGCTCGAATTCATGAACACGGTACAGCGCGATCCCAGATCGGTCGGCGCCCGCGATTCCAGCGCTGCCTTGGCGAACGCATCGACGGGCATTTGCACCGACTGCGCGAAGGTTTCGATGAACGAGCCGCAGCCCGATGAACACGCTTCGTTCAGCAGAATATTATCGATCACGCCGTTCTTGATGCGCAGACATTTCATGTCCTGACCGCCGATATCCAGAATGAAATCGACGCCGGGCAAAAAATGATCGGCCGCTTTATAGTGCGCCATCGTTTCGACTTCGGAAAAGTCGATCTTGTACGCTTCGCGGATCAGCGCTTCGCCGTAACCCGTCACCGCCGAGGCGGCGATGGTCACGTCTTCCGGCAGCGCGGTGTAAATTTCATCGAGCGCCGCCGCGACGATTCGCAACGGGTCACCCTCGTTACTGCCGTAGTAAGCATACAACAATTCGCCGCTTTCGCTGATGAGCACGGCCTTGGTAGTCGTCGAACCGCCGTCGATGCCTAAAAATACGGGGCCGCGATGGGTCGCCAGTTCAGCGCGCTTCACTTTCGCTTCGCTGTGTCGCGCCTCGAACGCGCGCCGCGCTTCAGCGTCGGCGAAAAACGGACGCAGCGTCGCCAGCTCGCGCTGATGACCGTGACGCAAGCCTTCGAAGGCTTGCGCAATTTGAGAAAACGGTTTGGCTTCTTTCGGTTTGCCGTGCAGCGCCGCGCCCAACGCGACGAACAACTCACTGTTTTCCGTCGCCACCACCTCGTCGGCGCTCAGTTGCAGCGTTTCGATGAAACGCTTTTTCAACTCGGGCAGAAAATTCAGCGGCCCACCGAGAAACGCCACTTTCCCTCGAATCTTGCGACCGCACGCCAACCCGCTGATGGTTTGATGCGCCACCGCCTGAAAGATCGACAGCGCAATATCGCCACGCGCCACGCCTTCGTTCAACAACGGTTGCACGTCGGTTTTCGCAAACACGCCGCAGCGCGCCGCAATCGGATAAAGATTCTTCGCTTCTTTTGCCAACTCGTTGAGGCCGACCGCATCGGTACGCAACAAGCTCGCCATCTGGTCGATGAACGCGCCGGTGCCGCCGGCGCAAGCGCCGTTCATGCGTTGCTCGACGCCGTTGGTGAAAAAGGTGATCTTGGCGTCTTCACCACCCAACTCGATAGCCACATCGGTATGCGGCGCCAGGGTTTCGACGGCCTCGGCGCAGGCAATGACTTCCTGCACGAACGGAAAACCGGCAATCTCGGCAATGCTGAGGCCGCCGGAACCGGTGATGGTCAACATCGTCGGCGCATCGTCGGCGAACAAACCGCTTTGACGCAGTTGCGCCATGTTGTCGGCCACTGTCCGGCGAACTTCGGAGAGATGTCGGGTGTACGTCTTGTAAAGAAGACGCTGCTCTTGATCGACGACGACCACCTTGACTGTGGTGGAGCCGATATCAATGCCAATACGTAAACTGGACATACGCACAATAGTAAACAGGGAAAAGATGAGACACAATGACTTCAGCAATCGTATTAGTCTAGCACTAATTGGCGAAGTTATTTTCGTAATACTCCGCGACGCTTTTTTTGCTACCCCCGAGCTGTTGCATGAAGCGGATCATACTTTAGTCGGGCGTAGGGTTATAGGCCTCACTCACCTTATAAGTCCCCTTGAAAGGGCACAGCGAAGCTGACGGGAGTTTGTTGTATTTTTCTTTTCCTGCGCGCAAAAAAAAATCCCCGTCACAATCGCGACGGGGAACACCCCCTTTGGTACACCCTTTTTCTGTATTGTTATGCCGTGGTGCGCTCAGGTTTCCCCCGCGCAACTCTTATCCCCCAAACAACCACCATGATGACCAGTACAGCAAAAACCAAGCCAAAAGCCAGAAAACACGCCTGCGCCATGTTCATGAACTTCAGCGGCGGAATCAGATACCAGCCATCCGATGCCGCGTACATATTGATGAACCACTGCTGGACGCTGTCCAAAATTACCCCGTCCGGGACGTTGGGAGCGTCGTACCCGCAATCCCCGGTCGGCTTGAACCAGTCCGGCGACCACTGCGCCAGCGGCAATTCGAGCGGGAAGTGCGGCTCCGTCGAACAACCCTGCACCCCGAAAAGCCCGTCCGCATCGTGCAGCGCGCGGTGAATCCGGTCCAACTTGACCGAATACATCAAGCCGAGGATTGAGCCGGTAAAAGCGGCGATAGTTCCGATCACCTTCAACACGAGGACTTTCGGGTTGATCGCGCCAATCACGCCGCCCGCCGCCACAATCAACATCGCAAAACGGATATAAACGCATTGCTCGCAGGGCGCCATGTAGAGGTAGAGCTGGAAGAACGAGTGCGCTATCAACACCAATCCACCCATCGCCACTGCCATCACAACCCACAGAAAGCGCTGGTTCTGCCATGTATAAAGCGTGTCCACCGGCGATGACCGCAACGCTTTCCACATTTTCCTGAGCGCCATTTGTGCCCTCTTACTTGCTTGCCAATTCTTTGATCAAATCCACCAAGCCATCCTCCGAACGGATGTTCTTCGTGTAAATCAGATACTTGCCGTTGACCACGTACGCCGGAATGCCCTGAATCTTGGCGATGTCATAGCCGACTTTCCACTGTTGTACCATCCCCTCGACCTTGGGGTCTTTCACCGCCGCGTCGAAATCGGCGCGGCTCATCCCCACCGCGTCCAGCCCGGTTTTCAGGAAATCGTTTTCCCCGCCGCCCCAGCGCTCCTTCTTGTCGTGATACGCCTCGTAATAGGCCATCTTCGCTTTCTTGAAGAGCGAATTATCGTCGATCAGCGAAACCCCTTTGGCCCCATCTTTGAGCATCAACACCGCGAAGAGACGGCTGGCCTGCAACCCGTACTTCGCTTTCGTTTCGAGTGGATATGGCTCGAATTTGACAATCCCTTCGAGCTTCTTCACCACCGGTACAGTCACTCTTTTGTCGTACTTGTAGCAGAACGGGCAATCGTAGCTGAACACCTTGATCAGCGTTTTGTCCGCGTTCGGAATCGGTTTTTCCAGCACCATATAATCCGTGCCTTCAGTCGCTGCCGAGGCCGGAAAAGTCACGGCGACGAAGGCGGCGCAAAAAACACCTTTTACAACATTTTTCAAAAAAGCCAGTCTCATAAATCGCTCCCAATCAAACACTTTATTATGTCTTGGAACTCAACAAACTGAAAGTAACTCTTTTTAACACACCCATGTGCAAACCCTGCCTCCCGTCGATTGATTTACACTTACATAAAGCTGCGTTTTGTTAGGAATCACTCACTCCCTTTTGAGTCTATTCCTGTTGCGCTTCATTTCACAGGTGTTGATGCAATTGTAAGTGTTTACTCCGACAAAACAAACACCCATTTCAGGATAACGCCTATTCGCAAAATGGAAAACCCCCCCATCAGTACCCCCCTGCTGCTGTTGTTCAAAACCCTGCACGAAACCCGCTCGTTGACGCTGGCTGCCGACCGCCTTGGCATGAGCCAGGCGGCGGCCAGCCGAGAACTCTCCAAACTTCGCGTCATCTTCAACGACAACCTCTTCATCAAGTCCGGCCAGGGAATGCTGGCGACGCCACGCGCCGAAACCCTGTTTCCGCTCGTACTTGAAACGCTGACCTCCATCGGGCATTTAACGGCGCCGGAAAAATTCGAGCCGGCCTCGTTTGACGGCGCCTTTCGCATCGGCGCGGTGGACAACGGCGTTTTCACCATCCTCTCACGAATCCTGCACGACCTTTTCGCGCAAGCGCCACACGCGAAAATCGACATCATCCCGCTCGGCGATGACTTGTACGCTTGCCTCAAAGACGGTCGAATGGACATCGCCATCCATCCCGTGCAGCCGCTGCCGGCCGATTTTCACGAATACCGTCTCTTTGAAGCATCCTATGCTTGTGTGGTGAGTAAAAGCCACCCCTTGGCGCATTACGCCGAAAGCGGGCAAACACCATCACTCGACGAGATCAATCGTTACCGGCGCATACAAATCACCGTGCAGCAAAGCGGAAAGCCGCGCTACGCCATCGACGACGTCGCCTTTCTCACGTCGCCCGGGCAAGAAGTTGCCATCAGTGTTCCCTATTTTCTGGCAGCGCCGCTGATACTGGCCGAAACCGATTTTTTGTTGACCCTCCCTCGACAAACGGCGGAACACATTGCCGAAATGGCGCCGCTGGTCGTGCTCCCTTACCCCACGCCTAGCAATACTTTTTTCACCCGACTGGTTTGGCACCACCGCGTCCACCGCGATCCGGCGATTCAATGGCTGCGTTCGCTGTTCGTCAAACACGTTGCCGAAAAGCACGACAAGAAATAGAAAGTGAGCCCATCTCTCTTGCGTGCAAAGCAACAGAGAAAAATCGATAAACATGTTGCCTATCCCATGAAAGGCGCGACAAGGAAGGTCGCCCAGCGAGCGAAAAACATTTCGTTGTTTCAATCCACGCGCCCGTGAGGGCGCGACACTGGCCGAGCCGCTCATTGATGACCTAACAAACGTTTCAATCCACACGCCCGTGAGGGCGCGACAAGACGCGGAAGAAATTGTCTGGCGCGAATATCAGGTTTCAATCCACACGCCCGTGAGGGCGCGACTTTGCAACCTTCGTAATCATTGGCGCATTGCGGGTGTTTCAATCCACACGCCCGTGAGGGCGCGACGGCGTTTTACCGCTGCTGGCGCGTTGATAACGTGCCGTTTCAATCCACACGCCCGTGAGGGCGCGACGCAAGTAAAACTGCGGTATTCGGTCTCGTCAACAAGTTTCAATCCACACGCCCGTGAGGGCGCGACCTTGAGGGGGTCGGAATGGCGACGGC
>Ga0123354_10000885_pt1 | contig 33399 bp, 20 predicted proteins | sample TergutLab28metaG_2_FD_97872 | JGI IMG/M metagenome (GOLD analysis project Ga0123354, IMG submission 97872) | Labiotermes labralis P4 segment gut microbial communities from Petit-Saut dam, French Guiana - Lab288 P4 | ecosystem: Host-associated > Arthropoda: Insects > Digestive system > Gut ... | reverse complement strand
ATTTTAAACATGGTGTATACTCTCCGTATTTTTCTCTTCAAAATGCAGTTTGTTTCATAATTCTAACGTATTTGGTTCCTGTATTATTCATATTTTATATACAGGGTGTGCTAAAATTAAAAAAATAATTCCGGCGCCAAAAGGTTAAACACAATTTCAGCCGGAAGAGCGCAGTCGGTGTAGTGACTAGGCCGCGGGCTGGGTGTGTGATATAATATTTGTTGACTGCAGTTGGGTTTCCAGCCGTTGGCATTGGTTGGTAAACTTGTACAAAATTAGGAAAGAGACAGCTGTATACAAAAGGGAAACAATACACAAAACAATACAAAAGGACGAAATACACAAAATAGAAGACAAACATACAAAACAAGTAAGCATACGTAAAAGGAATATTAAAAACATAAGTAATTAGAAAATAACAAAGGGAAGCAAATAATAATAAGACAGCGTACTGCACAGAACCTACATACAGCTACATAACTATAGATCAATGATAATTCACCACTTCACTTCACTCCACTTTTGGACGTTTCGTCACCACGCTTCAAAAACCCTTAATTTCTCCGCACCCTTAATTACTTTCCTAACCCTCTTTCTAAAAGTATGTGATTTACATGGGCAGGCAGTTGTATTTACATAGGAGTATTTACCGATATCTGTTCTTTGTTTCCTGAGATGTCGTCATTCGATTTCGTGCAAGGCAAGAGATTTATGTCTTCATCAATATTCAGACCGGATATGGGACTCACTCAGCCCCTTATGCAGAGGGTACCGGGGCCGGGATAGCTCAGTCGATATAGCGACTCTGTACGGGCTGGACGTTCCTCGGATCGAATACCGGTGGGGGCGAAATTTTCCGCACCCGTCCAGACCGGCCCTGGGGCCCACCCATTCTTCTATACAGTGGGTACCGGGTCACTTTCCTGGGGGTAAAGCGACCGGGCCGTGGCCTTGACCACCCACCCCATCTAGCGCCGAGGTTAAGGAAAGAGTAGAGCTATATCTGTACTCCCCGTCTGGGCCTTCGTGGGCCTGTTCTGGGTTGAATTTTAACTTTACCTTTACTGGTCGGGGCATGAAGGTGACCACACACTTCCATCTAATGCCGAGGTTAAGATAGTGTAGTGCTGTACCTCCACTCACCCAGATGCCTTCATATCGTGCGCAGGGACAACTTTATGCGTCCAACCTTAAGCTCATTCGACATTTTGCACCCACTGGTTGTGAAAAGGCACTTTTAATATGGATTTAGGAAATGTCGACTCTACATTGGAGGGTACCGAGCCCGAGTGTGACTGAGCTTCAAGAATAGTATGACACTTTTGTTCCTCTAGAAGCCCGATGAAGCAAATTTTGTGGTTTCCGCTATCTGAATCAGTTACAGTCACGCCCGGTGGTAGCGCTGTTGCTGGTATGCGGGGAAGGCACGAAAAATCCGGAGCACCAGATTTCCTTTCTTGGCACACGCGGCTTAAATGGAACAAAGTCTGTTTTCCTAATTTCCGTGAGGGCTTCAAAGTGAGACAGGAACTGCGTATGCGCAGAGAAGGGATGCGAACGCTCATGCGCCCAGAAACGCAGGTAGTTTTTCATGTAAAGTGCTCGTTAGAAGTGTTCGAGCTTAATGAAAATTTAAATCTCTCAGCAGTTTTTCGCACAATTCTCCAATGTAAAATATCATGACAATTCCTCTAGCGGTTCGCTTATTCTTACATACAGACGGCCGGACTACAGAACGATTTTAATATACAATCCGCATGGATGCGAGTGTGTCTAAAATCTTTGAACTGATGTTGGAGGCCTTGAGATGGTCAGAATTCCATTGCAATAAGACCTACACACTGGTTGTGGCTATAGCAATACTGTGAACTAGGCAGGTTTTAACCCGGCGATTTTGTCCGTTAATTATCCAGCATAAATGCACCTTTCGTGTATGCTTCTATTTGTCTATATACGGGGTTCAAATAAAAGAACAGTTGTGATCACGTAATGATCAGATCTGGGATCAGAAGTATTTGAGTCTTTAATGCCATTTGTACATGAACAAGCGGTAGGTTAGTGAAGGGAATGGCTATTGTTGAGGGGCCTTGGATCGAATACTGGTATTTTTTTGTTTGCTATTGCTTTAAATATTTAAGAGCGTCAAGCTGCCTGAGCGTTCATTTCCACCTACAGCTGACGCACAGAATGTATGGATCTTTACCTCCATATCCCTGAGTGTTCGTGGCCTCGCGCTTGTTAGTCAAGCACATAGGCCCGTTTGTACTCTGTTATATAACGAAGGGACGAGTTTTTCTATCTCGTGGGGCCCGACACTATGTGATAGAACTTTTCGGGCGGAATTACTTTTGTCAGTGTCATCTTTTATTTCTGCACGAAATTCAGATCGAAATTTTTTGAAACGCGGTGTGTCGTACAAAGAAATTAGTGCGTACCACCAGAGAAGATGTGAATGTTTCCATACTTCATTGGGCCTGTGTAGTGGCGTGTGTAGTACGTGTGGAGAATGCGCTAATAATGAACTGTCTTTTATTTTAATTTCATTCTCAGTGATTCAAGCGAAATGAATTAACATGTCCGTCCGTTTCGATACACGTGTCTGTCACTTCATAAAAAAAAATACTGATTGACAGATTATCTGTAGACATCGCGTTTCGTTGAGTTGTGTACCTTTTCCTCAAATTCGGAAGGTCTCACTTTCAAATTTCCTCGCCGAGACCTATTATTCTGTGATTTTCTATGTTTTCATCAGTCACTCCACGCTAATCCGTAAGTATGCCGTAAACAGGCCACCACCATTGACGTCTACATTCCTTCTAATTCTTAATGCAGTTTATCTTCCTGCCATTTTACGTTGCACAGTCCACGCACTGAAATATAGCGCCACAGATTAAATAGGGCATCGATCAGTGGGCTAATTTTTATGAATTTGTTATTTACTAATTTCGTGCCACGCACATTCTAAGGTACGGACATGACAAGAGTTTGTTGATGTTTAAATATGCTGCTTTTTTTTGTTTTGTTTTTTGGGGGGTGGAATGTGGAACAGCGTCGTTGTTGAGTGAATTCTATCTTTACCTTAGCCGCATTATTTGTGTTGAAGTATTTAATGGGAAGCAGGCCTCGTGTTTCCCACGATTTCTTCTTGTTTTGCAGAAAAGTTAACTTTTGAAGTGACGCAGTGGGGCCCTTATTTTTTTGTTTGGTTTGATACGGATGACCACATGTGTTGGACCTACATTAGAGCAGCTGAATTCTTTTTTGTGATTGGAATTCGTCCTTGAACTCTCCTCCAGCACAGTCAGCGGCCGAAATGTCAAGGGATACTTGCAGACTGTTCACATTGCCGATAGGCTATAGAATGCTGCTCTTTGCTCGGTCGTTAATCTTCACCACATACAGTACCCATGTTAATAGCCGGGACACAGGCACTTCGATCTGCCCAGTAAAAATTAATCGCAGAGTTGCGAGATATTGTGTTAGAATATTTGTTCCAAGACCTGCTATCCTGCGATTTCAGATTTTCCCTTAGTCCTGCAAATCATTACTGTGACCTAAACACCGGAACAGGGCACATTCGTGTCTTTTCAGGAACCCCCCCCCCTCCCCCACATCGATCACGTCTAGTAGTGTTGTCATTCTGTACATCCCGGATAAGGTGAAACGCTGACGATTCTTCAGCTGGTCAAGAAATGCCCTTCTTCTCTGTAGTTCGTAGGATTATTACTGCCGTTTGTGTTAACCGAAGATTTGCCTATATCGTTAGACACGTAACATACCTGAACGGTTCCAAAGGAGCTGTGGAGTCCGAGACCCTGAGTAACATTTCATAACATGTTCATTTTTTACGGCGAGGAGTTGTTAGCCCCTCGCTTACCTCACATGTTGGAGGACTACCCCTTGTCAGCTCTCCGCGACTGCTTATTTGTATTCGCAGCTGCCCTCCATATCAGGTGGCTGCCTCCAGCCGCAATCTGAGGACGTGCCATGCCGTGGGGACTAGACCTAGATGCGAGGATAGAAACAAAATGTATCATTTAGAATAAGAGTATAATGGGAGAGCGTGGACTGGATTCATGTGACTCACGGTAGGGGCAAGTGGTGTGCTCTTGTGAACACGGTAATAAACTTTCATGTTGTATAAAATGCGATGAATTTTTTGACTATCTGAGGAACTGTTAGCTTCTCGCGGATTCTTCTCAATGTAGGTTGTTACCTACTGGTAGGGTAAAGGCAAAGAGGTTTCTGTGCGTGCCATGAAGGCACATGCGGGAGAGAGGCATGACTCGCTCAAACTTAACCTGTGGCACCAGATGGAGGTGCGTGGTCAACTTCGCGTCTCGACCGCAGTTTCTTTGGGCAGAGAGCCCCCATTGCCTTTTGAACATGAGGCTGGGTGAGCCCCAGAGCTCTTCTGAACGCTTTGGAGAAAAAAAAAAATATTTTACTGCCACGAGTCTGCTGTTGTCTAGCGCGTCGGAACTGGACTGTACCGACTGCGCTATCTCGGCTCTCTTACCTACCTTGTATGCAGGTGATAAGTAGTAAATAAATCGCCAGCCTTGTCATGCAGGTTGTTTTCTTGATAAAACTCCTTTTCCGGAGAGGTAATTAGTAGGTCTACAGGTCAGTGAACTACAGTGGTTATGCGCGTCTGTTCACATGGGCCTCTGTCACATACAATAACGAAAATTTGATTACTAAACCTAAAATAACTTGGCATAAATTTGGCAGTGTCATGTTCCTCGTACCACACTTCCACACTGAGTGGTTATGTCACCGTGACTCGGTTTTCTCGGTGTAGGTGGTGGCATTCCCTCCTCGCCAGATGCAGTAATTATACCGTCATGATTCCGTCGGAAAAAAAACTTATTTTGAAATAATTTGGGTGAAGTTCAGGACTTAGTACTTGCATGTAGCATACATGTCTTTTAAGTCATGACGGTAACAGTAAAGTTTAGTAGTCTAATTAATATGTAAGCGATAAGATATATGTCACACAAAACGCCCACTGATATATGAAGAGGAAGAATTCGCTCATTATCACATTGGTACTTTTACATAAGAGTATCTATGTTTTTACAAATAAATTACAGTTGCGACAGCTTGATAAAATGCCTGCACACGGACTGACAGACGCGTTTGATTCCCGGCTGTAGGAAGGGATTTTTTTCTTCGTCACCACTGTCTAAAATAGCACTGAGCCTCATGCTTGTGCGAAGGGTGCTTCGTGCCTACCACAAGGAGGAAAAGCGGCCGGAATATGACGCTTGCTTACCGTGCCCAGGTGTAGAATGCGTGGAGATTTACCATCACTCCCTCTTGGGCCTTCACGGTGTGTTGCTGAGGCACAGGGGAATCGCTGACTGTATCCACACTCAGTGGAACCAAGGCTGAGTAGGCTGTGTGCTCATGTTTCGTCAACAAAATGCAGAACAAAATTCGCAACATAAAGGCAGCTAACAATACATCCTTTGAAAATGTTTCATTTCTTAAATACGCGGGAACGACACAAATCAATATTTTATGTGCGAAGAATGAGAACGGATTAACCCTTTAAAGACGAAGCGCAGACTGCTTTATTTAAAGACCCAGTCCGTACCGCGCTGTAAACACTTTTCATCTCGGTTATAAAAGCCAACCAGTTTATGCTGTAAGTGGCACAAGTCGCTGTTTGTTCTCATGTAAATACAAAACACATAAATACAGTGTGAGGAGAACGTACAGTTGTTGAATGTTAAACATGTGGGTGCAACACATAACCAGTAGGCTTTAAAAGGTTAAATTCTGAGGAAACTTACGAACATTTGGTTGAGAATGTTTTGCCGTCTGGTGTCCTTCTAGAAACGTAAATATGTTTTGTATGTGCGTGTGCAACTTAATCACAAAGTACGAAGTAGAAGGCGAATGGATAAAACTGCATAGAGGAGCGTCATTTATTTAGGGTGATCAATTCAAGGAGGATGAGATGGGCTGGTCATGTGGCAGGTGTGGGAGAGGAGAGATATTAAAACAGGGAAACATGAAGGAAAGAGACCACGTGGAAGATATAAGGCGTAGATGGGAGGAAAATATTAAAACAGGGTGGGAGGACGTGGACTGGATTAGTCTGGTTGAGGACAGGGAAAAGTGGCGGACTCTTTACAAACACGGTAGTAAACTTAAATGTATGCACATTTAATCGCGTTCCCCATAATTGATATTAACCACATATGTATGAACAGGATTTGTTGACTATCCGTTAGCTTCTCATGAAGAATTGTGGTACATGGAATGGGCTCGATGGAAGCAAGGCACAGTTGTGACGTCATAACACGTAACACATTTCTGGGACTTGGCGTGAGTCACGTATGACTGGATCCTGCAGAAAATAACATTGCTTGTCCTACCGTGTGATTCTCAAGGCTCGTATGTCATTACCGTCTATAAAACGGTTATCTTTATTTCTTAGTTTCACTTTATAAACGCACAAACTGGCTGCCTTTATTATTCACAAAGAAAACCTGAGCGTCATGTTACTCCTTTCAAACCATCAAAACTGAGTGGGTTAGATCGGCGTTTTTTGGACCGCATGTACTGTGTATATTATGTTTTGAACCATCGTCAATTTTAAGCTGTATCGCATCGCATTTGGCGACTCAGTTGAGTCATTTGTGAGAGACAAGCATTGAAAATAATCCCGGGAATGAAAACGAAACGAATAACCCGGTGATCCTCGAACAGACAGAATCGTGGACGTGTGTAATAAATTACAAAACACCTAAACAGATTATGCATTAAGGCAGCGAAATACATTAGTGTATAATATAAATAAATGGGACCGCGGCAGCACAGTGGTTAAGGTGCTGTGCTACAAATCGGAAGGTCGCTGGTTCGATCCCAGCTGATGTCATTGGATTTTTCGTTGACATTGGGGTCGACTCAGCCTCTAACAGAAATGAGTACCAGGAGCATTTCCTGGGGGTAACGGCGGCCGGTGCGTAAGGCTGACAACCTTAACACCATCCTGTGCCGTTGTCAAGAAATCTGGGAACCTTAATTTCCTGGAACCTCTGGTCCACTCCAGGCCTGTAACGGGACTGCTTTACCTTTATAACATAAATAAGGCGGTACCCAGGGATAGGAAAGGTTGCTCATTTGGTCGGTGGAGTTCAAACCGTGCGCGAACGCTGGGTTAGATAAATAAAAATAGGAAGCTGTATAAGGGGGAGAAGGAGAAAGCGATAACGGAGGAGAAAACGAAGAAGCAACAGCAAATTGGTAAGAGACAAGAATAAATGGGAAATGAAAATGTAGATGCATAAGATGAAGGTGAAGGTAGGGAAGAAGTTAAAGGAGAAGCGTACGAAGGAGAAAAACAGAAAGAGGATGATAAATGAGGAGAAATAAGATGAAAGATGTTCGGGAAGTCTTTCTTTGTCACCACCTGCATCGTCGATAGTCTGTCTAATGAACCTCTGGGACAATAAACTACGAAACCAGATTTAAAGAGAACCTCTGTGTAAGAAGAATCAAAATTGTGCCACGCCTCAATTGAGTTCAGAGCTCTGTGTCCAAACAAAGCAGCATCAGCAGTAACAGCCGACAATAAAGGCAGTCACTGCTTTAGCTATAACTGCTGCCCCACCATTGAGCCAATGGGTTCGGACCATACAGTACTAAAAGCTGCCCAGAATTGAGAGCCTTCTGGCACCTTACAAGGCAGTCCCAGCCTGTTGGCAGGAAGGTTGTTGGTGACTGTGTAACGTGTTGGACAGTTTATAGCTTAACCCGCTGTCGGCATTATCATGGCCGTGCTACCATCGCCATGCGGGAAGTTAGCCGGCTGTGTGCAGAATTGGCCACTGTGTCATATGAAATGGATTTTCGTCCTCTCACTCACCTTCATTCTTTTACCCAACTGACCTAGGACTGAATTCCTTACAAATTAGTCCTATACTTTCAAGTCGCTCGCGTAACAGTGAAACTTTTCAGTGGCTTAGTTTTGGCCTGGCCTGACCTGTGCTCTGATAACCCAGATCATGTTGATATGACGACAGTTACCAGTTCGTACAGTAGGGAACAGCAGTCAATAGGCCAACATGCTTGCCATGTGTTGCAATATATTCGGTCAGTGCCAGAGGTCAGATAGGCTACTGCTCTTCCGTGTTAATACTCGTTTCTTGGGTCACCATTTTTTGTGTAAGTCATTTTACCACTTGTTTGTTTTCAATGTACGGTGTAGTCTTTTTTTGTTTCATGGAAGACGTAAACTGTAAAGTGTTCAAGAAAATATTTGGACCAAGCAGAGAAAGAGCAAATTGGAAATTTTGGGTAAACCAAATTGGACACGATATGCTTCGTGATATATATACAGAGTATTGTTAGGTTAATTAAAGAAAGGCGGTTTCGTTGGATTAGACGTGTAGCTGGTTCGAGACTAGAGATACATACAGAAGTGATCACTTGTAGGTCCTATCGGAGGATAACATAAGACACGTGATCCGAGTAGAACTCATGAAGCAGACTTTTCTGTTGCGTATATTTCTAGTTGCACATGTGTTAGCTGAAGTATTGTTGTTGTGGTTTTAATTTATTTTTGTGAAAAAATTATTACTTACGTTTCAATACAGTTTCTATACACATTAATCGGATTTAACCTCAAAGTTTGAATCGTCGCCATATTTTGTAATTTTTGACATATAGTGTTTGATTATGGTCTGTCTTTTTACACTGTTTTAGAGGAGTAGCTTCAGTGGTTCATTAGTTATAGCCGTCATACCGAAAGCTAATGACATATTCCCACGATCGCCATATTGTTTTTGACTTCCTGTAAACATCTTCATCATCATCATCTTCTTCTTCTTCTTCCTCCTCCTCCTCCTCCTCCTCCTCCTCTCTACTACTACCACCACCACCACCACCACCACCACCACCACCACTCCTGCTGCTGCCGCCGCCGCCGCCGCTTGTAGTCCATCATGAGCCTTGGTCTCTTCTACTATTGCGTTTCATTGGTTCAGATCCTGCGACTTCTGCCTGCAATTTCTAACGCTTACTACATTCAGATTTTCTACCACTGAATCCATTCACTTAATAGCAAGTCTACCAACTCGTCTGGTGGTGTTGGTTTATGGAACTTTGGCTTCCTGCTTGGATCTTGCTCGTGCTTTGTATTGTACAGAGGTGTCCCATCCACCTCAACTTTCCTGCTTTGATCACCTTAAATGTTTCCGGTTGTATACTTTATAAAGGTCATGAATAAACATCTGTATTCATATACAGTGTCCGTTAATTGGCACATAGATCGTTCTTAATATTAGTCTTTGAAAGGTTCGGAGCATATGTTCATTTTTTTTTGTGAGGGGCCAGCCTTCGGTACGATAGGGGAGCACTAGCCTCACAAACGCGATGTAGCATCCTATAAAATATGACCTTAATAAAACCTGCATTTTTTTTCCCCAAGATGCCATACGTCATTTGAGGATCTACCTAAAGGCGAATGTCTATGGTGTCTCTCGCGGTTCACAAAGGTTTCTGGGCAGTCCATGTGAGCTTTGTGGTGGGCAAAGTGACACTGGGACAGGTTATTTCCCGAGTATCTCAGCTGTCACTTCTCGGTTTTAATTTCAGTATTGCTTCTGGCTGAATATCCTATGACAGTCTAACAGCGCTTTACCCCCAGGTAAGGACCACCAGTATCCATTGAGAAGGAAGCTGAGGTTATCTCAGAACTCTGCTTGTTTCCATTTTAGTTAGAAAAATAGGCCAATATTGATCCTAGGCGAGAATGGAAAGTGGGTGAACATGGCTGAAAAGTGTGTTCACTGGCGGACAGATATTAGCGGTATTGAACCTTCTGTTTCAGTTAGCAGAGGCGGACTTTGGTCTTAGCGACGTTGAATTTTTCCATTTCGGTTAACAGAAAAATCTGAATTCAGACTGTTCGCATATCAATGCTAGGTTAGTTAAATTCAAGCAGAATGCAGCAGGCGGGACTTGGAACACGTATTGGGGAAGAAGAAATAACGTTGCTTACAAAACTTAGGTTCGAGAATCGCGTTTGAAAATATCAACAGTGAAAGACTATCCACAGTAGGTGGTTAGTGCCGGTGCGTGTGACTGCGGCCTTCCTGAAATTTTTAATTTTGTGTACCTAGTTACGCAACTCACAGGAACTAATATTGCAGTAGACAGTCTTGTGAAACTGTTACGTGGACAACTTTTTATCGCTGCTAAAAATCGGTATATTTTAACAGGTGACTTAATTATTGTTATCAGTAAACACATTTATGCGGCGCGCACACCTACGGATTTGTCCACTATTGGAAACACCCGGACGCCCTTATGTTAGTGGATAATATCAGGTGGAACCTAGATAAAGTGTGATGATGTGAAATGAAGGTGCTAATGGTCGTGTTGGTAATAGCCAGGTTTAATAGTAATAGTAATGTTTAAATTAGGGGTAGGAAGCAAAGAACGGTCATCGGGAAGTATTCTTTTGTAAATAGGACCATTAAAAACTGGATCCAACTACCTGCAGAAGCGTTAGGGACTGTCCCTTGTAAACCGAAGTTTTTTAGAAACGGAGTTAAGAAAGCAATTATAAACGGGGTGAAATGAAAGGAATAGAAGTGTGGCGAAAATCATCTAAAAGTGCAGTGAAGTGAAGTGAGGTGAAGTGTAGTGATGTGAGGTGAAATGGAGCGGTAGGAACTTTAAATGGTGTTAAGCCAAATGAGATGGTAGTGAAGTGTAGTTGGGTGAAGTCTAAATGAGAGGAAGCGAAGTGTCGACAAGTGGAATGAAGTGTAGTTGGGTGAAGTGTAGTGAAGGTCTTAGTAACAGGGTGTCTAACATTATCAGAAGATATATGGATCATACGAAGTTGGCTGCTTTTATGGCTGTTTCGTTTATCACATTCTTTCATATTCTTTTGGTTCCATTTTTTATCGTTGTATATATTGTTGTATGTTTTGTATGTTTCTGTTTAATTTTTTATCGTCATGTTTATGTATTCTTATTTTTATGTTTATGTATTCTTATTGTTATGTATGTGTCAGTCTGAGATTTAAATCGTGATTTTACTTAGTAGTAAGTATGAATGATATGTACTCCTCACCTAATATTGTGCGGGTGATAAAATCGAGAAGAATGAGATGGGCTGGGCATGTTGCGCGTATGGGTGAGGTGAGGGGTTGTATAGGGTCTTGGTGGGGAATCAGAAGGGAAAGAGACCACTGGGGAGACCTAGGCGTAGATGGGTGGATAATATTAGGATGGATCTCCAGGAGGTGGAATGTGGGTATATGAACTGGATTGGGCTGGCCCAGGATAGGGACAGGTGGCGGACGCTTGTGAGTGCGGTAACGAACCTTCGGGCTCCGTGAAATGCGGGGAATTTCTTGACTAGCTGCAAACCAGTTAGCTTCTCAAGAAGGACTCTGCACCATGGAGTAAGTAAGTAAGTATTGTTATGTATGTTCTGTGTATTTTGTTTCATTGTGTTATTCTGCGTATTGTTTGTGTGTAAATGTGTATTTTACTACCGCCACCGGGTGTCAACCAAATTGCAGTTATCAAATACATCATATAAATACTGACATTCTACTAACAGGAAATATTTAGCGGACACATTTAAGGCAGTGAGTTCTGCAGTTCCTAATTTTTTGCCGTGACACTCTTGAAAGATTTTAAACGTCAATTTTAATATTATACTACTATATTCGATCTTCAAAGTACAATTTTCCGAAGGTCGTCTCTACAGAATTTGCCAAAAAATGTATACATATTTTAGTAGAATATATCTCCGGACATTTTCATTGTGGAACCAAAATAAAACGAACTTTATGTAGTGTGGCTTTCACTGAAAAGATAACGCTAATGGCATGAACACCAACAGTGCTGTTCGGGATTTAGTCAACAAAACAAAACGACGCCAGAGCGCTTGACGCTCGAGTAACGCAGGATAATTTTGCAGTGATACTCGAAATTTGAGAATGTGTGCGAAGTCCAAAGGCTCCGTCGGCGTGAATTGACAACAGAAACTCGCAACACGAGTAACAGTTAGACGTGTTTGTGACAATTTTGAGTCCGAAATTATGCAACAAAGTGTGCACAAAAAATGATCCGGGAAACCGTACAATGAAACCAGTCCTGCCTCTTTTGATGTGGTGTTGCAACACTTCTTACGGTCACCAGAAAATCCGTAAGATGATGTCCTCACGAGGCAGGAATTAGCAGGACAAGTGTACACCGCATTTTGAAAAGAAGTAGGTGGCAACCTTACCCTCGAAAGCTGCAACATGCCATGAATGAAGATGATTCTGATCAAGACGTGAAGTTTTGTGACTAATTTCAACGGAATGTGATAGAGAATGCAGGGTTTGTGAACGAGATTGTTTGGTCGGGTGAAGTCTCATTTAAGGTCAGTTGCACAGTGGATCGCAAATTGCTTTCACTGGTCCCTTGAAAATCCGCACATTCATGGTGGACAAAGAAGTGAATTTACCAGGGCTCACGGTCTGGTGTGGAATGTCATCCAGAGATTTCGTTGGGCCATTGTTTTTTGAAGGAACAGGTACTGTCCCTTCGTACCTCAACTTGCTTTGGATACCCATTGTGCCTGCCATTCGTCGACAGTATGTGAATGGGAAATTTTACTGTCAACGTGATGGGGTACCCAAACCAATATTGCCCTCGAGATATCAGGAGCTACTACTGGTTTGAAACTTTCCCTGACCGACTGATTACGACGAAGAGGAAGTGGAGGAAATTTTTAGTACCTCCCGCGCTCATCTGATTTAACCGTTTTTGACTTTCGCTTGTGGGGGCATCTGAAGGATGCAACGTTTCGTACTGTATAAAGCCAGAACCACTGACGGGAAGAAGCTGAAGGGTCGTGTGCAGCCATCCCAATACACACCTTGGTTGACGTTTGCCATTCCTTCCAATTGAGGAGTGCCTAAATGTTAACTACGAACCTGTAGAATAGTCGTTCTGTGCCAGTATGGGTCACAAGTACTTCTTTCTGTGCACACAAAATATCCACCTCCGATAAATGAAGTAGGGAGTTTTTTTTGTGCACATTGCAGTGAGTATACATTTTTTGAGGCATTATGTATATATTTATTTATATATTTTTGAGTGTTTTTATGTACGTATTACACACATAAATTCATTCATTCATACATTCATACACGTACACACAAATGACGACTTGTAACACGGGTGGGTGGGGGGTGAGACAGAGTGAGTGTTTTTGCGTGTAGCATATCGTTTGTAACCTTGACAATAAATGAAGTAAGTGAAGAGCGTTATGTCACCGAGTTCCTACTATGCAGTGTGCTCCATAACGCTCTTCATCGCTGGAGATGCAATACAGTTCATCTTGAAATGCATTAGGTTCAAGGAGACGTTAGGCTTACAGTGGCGTCTTCGCGGAAACAGTAAAACGATGCGTACTTTTAAAACCACATAACGAGTCGTGACTTACACAGAGGTTCTTAGCTCCGTCACGTATTTAGCATTCAAGGTCCCTCTTAATAAGGGTTTTCTTATTCTTTTCATTCTTCTGATACTTTATTTTTTATTTTTTCGCTTTGCTGGACGTCTTTGTAGGTGCGTTCGAATCCCTACTGAGCGCTCATAAAAATCGCTCTATCTTTCCAAATGTACGAGTTTAACAACCGCTGATGGAATCTTCATGAAATTTGATATTGCGGAATTTTACGTGAAACTGTCGAACAATTTCAATTTTGGTTAAAATCAGGCAAAAATAACCGACGGTATGCATAAAGCATTGTTTGGGTTTGAACTGCATTGAAATGACAGTAAAGTACGATTTTATAAACTTCGTTCTTGTTAGGAGTTTGGATAGCGCAGTCGGTATAGAGACTGGGCTACGGACTGGATGACCGAGTAATCGTGGTCCGATTCCCAGTAGGGCCAAGAGATTTTTTCTCTTTGCTTTCAGTTCGGCTGTAGGTCTCACACAGCCTTCTGTTCAGTGGGTGCTGTGGGCAAAGTGTCTGGGACGTGAAGCTGACCACTGACCTCCATGTAGTGCCCAAGTTAAAAATCAGTGTGGAATTATATACCTCCACACTCTATGCCTTCATGACGTACACAGGAACAATACTACATTTATTTGCTTTGCTCTTCAGTATTATTTGTTTAGCGCTTTTACAGATTGTGGCGTGTTCAGCCTCTGAATATATAGTGAATGTTATAGTTATAATGTTACTTCTTGATACACGAAGGTCTCTTGGATACGTGTTGGGTATTTCGCAAGACCTCTTACAGTCCAAACGAAAGAGAAAGTCTGTGTTCCGCGTAGGATTCGAACCTGCGTTCCTGTCTTGCACGCGATCTAAAACTTGCCCACAACTTGTTTGAAAGGTTGGTTGTTACTGGATTAATTATATGTCGACCGTCATCCGTGAAAACAGGAAACGGTGCTCGCACTTCCTCACAAACCCAGTACAACCCTCATATTGCGCGCGAGCCGTAGCTAAAATGCAGTCAGCACATGATTGTGTTTGCGTGTGATGTTTTGTGTAATGAGAATATTCACTGGCTAGTGACTCAGCATGAGGCAACCCAGGGGATGAGTCATGGCATTTTGCCGCCCTGACATTTCGGTTCCATCGATCATTTCGTTCTCATTGATCGGTTTTCCACAGCGGTGACTTTGTGATTCGCATTAGGGACGATTCCAGTTTAGTCCCGATCGAATACCGGTCATTCCAACAGTTCCTCCCCTGCTCGTAAATCCAAGCGAATTTCGGACTGGTATCCCACCGCCGAATCTTGGCACAGCTACACGTTAAATATTAATCTACCGTATGTATGTAGGTGGTGTACACGGTGGCGCAGTTCGTTGAGGCACTGTGCTACGAACTGGAAGGTCGCGGGTTCGATTCCCGATGGTGTCACTGGAATTTTTCATTGACATAATCCTTCCGGCCGCACTATGGCCCTGGGGTTGACTTAGCCGCTAACAGACATGAGTACCAGGAATATTTCCCGGGGGGTAAAGGCGGCCGGTGCATAGGGCTGGCAACCTTGCCACCTTCATGTGCCGATTGTCTTGAAATCTGGGTGCCTCATCCTTCTGGAACCCTTAGGGCCTGTCCAGGCCTGTAATGGGATTGCGTTACCTTTTTTTTTTATGTCTGTAGGTCTGATACATCGTCGTTTACTGCACGAATAAACACGTGATACAGTTCCAACATGTAGCCATTCAACCATCGCAGGTGAGGGACATCCTAAGGCGTAACTTGGGTAGGGTGCAAGGGGGGGAGGGGGGAACGCCCCTCCCATATTTTTTCTACGTAGGAATATTGTTTGACTGCTGAGTTGAAGACGGGCCAATAAAAAATAGAAATATTTTCTGAACGATTATTTGGGCGGTATGAAGACAAACACACAAAATAAAATGAAAATGTGTGATGTACGAGACGTAAAATAGAGGTATATTCGATTTGCCGCCCCCCCCCCCACCAACATGTTATTAGCCAAGTTAAACGTATGGTAACCTCGATGTACTGTGTTTACACATACTTGAATGGAATAGACGCTGTTTTTGAATGCACGATATTAAAAAAAAGAAAAAGAAGGTTATCTATCGCACGTGCCGTAACTCTCAGGTGAGACATTCCCGTTGTGTTGTATAGGATCACAAAATTTAGCTAAAATAAGTTAAACACAACTTGTTTAATGTTTATTTTACTAAGATGTTCTTACATAATTTATCTCAACGACATGTTTCGGCCCTTTCATGAGCCATCTTCAGGTTGGGCACTTTCCTTTGTGAGGTAAACCATACAAAAGACAACGTTATGATATGGTTGTCACGTGCCGTATTATGAAGTCTGGTGGGAATTAAATGTTGCAAGTTTTATGTTTAGTATTTTCCGAGAATTCGTGGTGTAGATTCAACGAATTAGAAGGTTTGTGGTCGGAAATTAACAGTAAGAACAAGAATATTAGAGTTTTATGAAGAGACGTAAGTAAATTTAAGATCCACTAGGCAAAGGATGAGAAGGGTGAGAAGCGTCCATGTTCTTTTTGCATACAGGGGAGTCGCTAGGACCTGAGAGTAATGACTTTGAGACTTAAGTTCGCTGCTGACAAGTTTAGAAAATGTAAGTCGCCAGGTATATTGATGAAGTTCTGGCAGAACTGATACAACGAGGAAGTAGGAGAAACTTGTCTTGCTGTCACCTCCCCGCACGATCAACGTCCGCTTCCCAGGCGTAATAGATTTTATGAAGTGCTGCAGTTACAGTTCTTTAATCGCGCCTCCCGACTTTTTCCCCAAATTGTTACCGCCCACGCAACCGCCTTCAGCGATGGTTCGCGTACACTGCTAGTACGCCAACAACTGTTTTGTATGGCACGCGGCCTTAATATAAGTCTAAATATAAGAACAAACATTTTAAAAAGCAAATAAAACGTAAACCGCACATATTTGCTAAGAGTATTGCGGGCAACATTGTACTATAACTTATCTCTGCTGTCAGCCAGTTTTTCGAATTAGTTTTGTTGTTAAATATGGGGTGTATCTTTTCCTGCTCGACCTATAAGCGCCGGCCGAACGTTCATGTGATTCTTTATTAGACTTTCTAAAGGTTACTATCACTGCGTTCGTTTATCTAGCTCCCCCGTCGTCTACTCCTAAACCTCCCCAACGTACGGCGTACAACCCTGGCAGAGAGTCAGGAGGAGCGTTGGGCTGGCACTTATCGGTGAAGCAGGAAATAAAAAACACACTATGCAAAGAACATTGATTATACATTGAGATTGTTAAATTTCACTTAGTGGTACGCCAGCGTAAAAGTTTGAGGACCATTGGCCTAGTGAGTTGAACCGACCCTGAATATAAGCTTATATTTATGAGACAATAGAATGCTGTTGATCGGGAATTCTTCACAAAGTAGAATACTGATCAGCGGGACTCGTAGTGTTGTTTGATGTACAAGCAATTGCATTACTTTAGTGTAACTTATTTTGAGGTAAGTTAGGTCTCTATGAACTTATCATAAGTCTTCGTATTGTCAGATCCGTGGGAGGCACGCGGTGGCGCATTTGGTTGAGGCACTACGCTACAAGCCGGAAGGTTGCGGGTTCGGTTACCGATGGTGTCACTGTAATTTTTTATTGACATAATCCTTCCGGCCGCACTATTGTCCTGGGGTTGACTCAGCCTCTAACAGAAATGAGTACCAGGAATATTTCCTGGGGGTAAAGGCGGCCGGTGCATAGGGCTGACAACCTTACCACCTTCATGTGTCGACTGTCTTGAAATCTGGGAGCCTTATCCTCCTGGAACCCTCAGAGCCTGTCCAGGCCTGTAATGGGATTGCTTTGCAGGAATCACTTAGTAGTAAATGAAAATATCCAACTTAGGTGAACTGCATGCACAGCACAACGCTAACCTAAAATGCGGACCGGTGTAAATTGAGCTGCGCGGACTACCGGTTGACAAACACCGCCGTACAACAAACACTATTCGTCATCTCACGATCACCGAAGGCCGGACGTGTCGGTGTTATTTTCCGTTCCATCCCAGAGTTACTTGTGCTGATAATGCATTTGATTGCATCTGAATGCAGTTACGTAACGCAAAGTGTTAACGAAGTCAAGGCAGCCGATTGCTTCCTCATACCTCGGGCGGTGTTAAAGCCTGAAATACGCAGGCACCTAGGAATCAGTTCCAAGACATTACGTAACCAGAGAGTTTGTAATTGATATTGGTCACCTGTTTGTGTTAGGGTGATGAAATCCATGGTGTTAGGCGGAGGCAAGAAATGCGTTCAGAATATTGGTGAGAGCGCCTATGGAGAGCGGTCACCTGAAAGGTGAAAAAGTAGGTTGGCGATTTAAGATAAAGGGTAAAGTTGTTCTCGTAGCCTCGTGAGCATCTCGTTTTGAAGCCTATAGGAGAGATGCGGAACTAATTAGTTGCTAGGGGTCAACTTCACGCTCTGGCCGCTTAGACCTTTACTCTTTTGAGTAGTTTTCTTTAGTAAAATCTGGGTGGAGGGATAAAGTTCTGTCCACTCGAACAAGTGGGATCGGACATAGGATGATGGTTTGCTGATTGTAGGACACATTGCCAACTACCGCGACTGTGTAGTGTCAAGTAAGACCGAATGTGATAACGCGAATGAGAGGGTTGAGAGGACGCAACTGTTTGCTGTTTCCAGATACTGTGCCTCTGTTTTAGCATTTGTCTGGGGGAAGTGTGTGACCACTGCATTTTGACGTTTGGTCTTCGGTGGTGATGGCAACAATGATATTCATTCAGCCAGAGAAATGAAATGAAATCGAGGGTTTGTTCAGAGAGCCTGGTTCGAGTCCTTGTTGACTTACCTCATATATCTGGCGTCAGGAAGCCGGTGTTTGTGTTGACTTACGCGATAGTGCATTCTTAATCAAACTGCGAACAGCCGCAAATATGTGCGATAAGCGTGGTGCGGCTGTGGGTTGTGTACTAACACAGTTTTTGGGCTTCTTTTTTCCTGCTCATTCGTTTGTTCGTCCCCCCCCCCCCGACTTAACACCACATGTTCCTTTCTCCGCCCTTCCGTCAATTATTCTTGCGAAAAGATACCTTCACACAGTGATTTCACATTCAAATATGACGGTACTTCTCTGTCCAGTGCTCCACGATATCCGAAAGAGCATCGCTTTGGTAAAAGGTTCCCAGGCTTCTCCCACTTGTCCTGTTGATAGGAGTAGTATTACGATGATTCTGGAGCACTGGTGCAATGAGACTGACTGGAGAAAACCATATCACCCACAGAAAAACTTTGCACAATGAAACGCTGTCCATCACGAAGTTCAAATGGACTGGGCTGGGATCGAATTCGCGTATGCTAGGTCGCATTTCAGCCTATTAACAAACATGCACTTTTCAGCGAACCGCATCGAAACTGCACTAGTAGTCGGTTCGTTGAACTGATTCAAACTTGGCAGTGCATCCCAACGTGTTTTATATAACTCATTCTCTACACTGCCTAATCTTTCACTTATGTTTCAGGAAGACGGAATATAGTACAGATAGTATTTTGTTTTTTATCACCGAATTATTCGCCGTAGATCGGACGACATCATGGCTGGTGCCGCCCGCTCTTCAATGCTCAGTCCGGCGATAAAAAAAAATAAAAAAAAAAAAAAACGAGATAAGCAGTGCAGTATAAAGTAAAAACGTAACAGTATGGCGCGTTCGCGTTCGTCTGTTATACTAACAGCCTGATAACAATGTTATTCGAAGATAGCGCTTTTATGGCCATTTAATGTTGCTGGCAAAAATAAAAACATACTTAGCTCTTCACGTAAATTGCCCGAAATTTGTGCCTGATTTTAACCAAATTTGGATGTTCTGGATAGATTATCTTAAAAGTCCCCAGTATCAGATGTCACGGAAATTCGTCTGGGAGGGGGGGGGGGAGCCCTCCTGATATTTACGGACAGACGGATGAACGGACGTGACGAAGCTGACAGGCGCTGTTCGTGACTGTGCAAAAAGAATGTGATATGGAGATATACCGCAACAACTCACGTTTCCCGAAGTAAGTTTCCGTATGTCTCACTTGTGAAACTGCTATTCGGATTTCCACGTAAATTGGTATCGTTGGTCTATAAACGAAACGTTGTCACACTAGCTATATTTTGGTCCGAATCGGCGCATTATAAACGTCTCGGCGATAGTTGTGTACAGTACAGACCCTTGTGAACGTGATTTCGTTTTGTCGATACAACTTAAAAAGGGAGTGAATCCATGTACGTCTGATGTCTGTGGTGTTAGCTTGCCTATCTTTTGATTGATTCTCGTCTAACTGAAGTACTTGTTCTAGTGATTGAGGTTAGAAAGTGATAGTGAATTGCAAGCGGACAGTGTTTGAAAGGAGCAGATCGAAGCTTATTTGAACGTTCCATTTCCGAATTCGCTTAAAATGACTAAGAGAAACTACGAGAAGGCCACACCATAGTATCATGACGTGGCCTAGAATCGGTTACTGAAGATTAGAACGTTGCTGCCACGTCAGTACCGGCTTCATAACAACAACAACAACAACAACAACAATTTTGTATGCGGGAATCAGTGGGAACGGTGAAGTATGAAAACTGGTTAGGCGTGTAGACGTGGGAATTTGGACTCAATTGCTAGGATAATATTAAAACGGATTTCTTGGGTATTGGTTCTGTACACGTTTTATCTCCAGAGAGAGAGAGAGAGAGAGAGAAAGCGTTATTGGGTATATTAATTGATACATTGTTGTGTGTAGGTTCGTCTGCGGGAAGTCAAACAGTGCATTTTGTCCTTAGTTGATGGGTGAATCCGTGTTAAGTATGAGAGGTATTGACTCACTCCAGCAGTCTTTAAGTGGGTTAGTCATCTGTTTGGCCTCTGGTGCAAGTTAGTCATAGTCTGCCTGCCATTTTCTGTGTAATGTACTCAGTCAGTGAGATACCATAACCAGGGACGTAGCAGTATTGAGATGAGAAGAACGTACCTGACAGGCCTACAGTTGGCTCCACTGTTGCAGCAGAATGAGTCAGTTGTATTGTGCCCACCTGTGGATCGTTATGATTGATGTGACAGTTTATCGTGATTTCTTCTTGTAGGGAAACGGTGTCTTATCTGGGATCCAGTTTCAACCAAATGTGAAAAAAAAAAAAGTGGAAGTGATTGCTGAGAATTTGGGGCTACTCATATTACGCAATGCAGTACACGTATTTATTGGAGGAAGATAAATTTTTGCTGCTCAAACATTCGAGTTTCTTTCATATTCAGTGTGTACGACCGCAGGACGGAATGGAGAAACGTTACTTTAGGCTTCCACCGTGGTGTAGTTGAGGTCTTTGCTCTTCTGGGATGTCTCGCGGCATAGGTCGGTATCTGGTTATCGACGTTTCGGGTTGGCCTATCAGTCCCCTGGACTTCTTGAGCCCTGAAGATGGGACCGACAGGCTCTCTTGAAACGTCGGTAACCGTCTATCCCGCCTAGTATCTCAGAAGAGCGAAGGACTGTATCGGCGTATGAAATCACGACCGGAAATTTCCGCTGTGGAGTAGGTCTAATACTGCAGCAGTTCCGCTGGTTTATGTCGCCTTCAGTAGGTGGCTGTCACAAAACGCCAGCGATAGATGAGACTTCTGGAAATCCTAAAACGTAAAATTTGCAGGAGTATCTGCACCTAAGATCGGGTTAAAAGGTATCGCTACGGAAGCATCCGCCTTGGAATTTAGAGACAAGGGTGACTGTGTTACGCACTCGTCGATTAAGTCAGTATTTTATTGGTCTTACATTAAAAATATTTGAGTTGTCAGAGCTAGACTGGTACGTTGTATTCCAGATGCAACAGATACTCCAAACACTGTTCGATGCTATCTGCATCTGTCAGCTGCCATGGTATGCATTTGCTGCAAGTTGAGATTGGTTGTTGTCAGACTATTGATACCACGTGGTTTTGAACATAAAACTTGCAGATGAAAGAAGAGGGATATCGTTGTAGCAGCGTGTGCTTTAAATGAGATTAGGCATCTATGGTGTTGCAGAGACTTAATTAGTCATTTTGACATGAATTTTTCGGCTCCCCACAGGAAGACCCTGGGTATTAGCCCTACAGTTCGCCTAATTATGGAACTTTATATTACTTAATTTAAGCTATTATGTGATTTAGCGCTGTGAAATTGGTCAAGCCTTTATGCATGATGTATCCTCATTAGAGGGACAGTCCTGGGTTCAGGACCGAACACAGCTTGTTGCCGTTGTGCGCCCATGATTTTGGTGTGCTCCGAATCTTCATCTGTTTCATCGAGCACTTTGCGACCCCGCATTTGTTATCGTCATTATCCAGGTGTTTCTTTCACCTCCCTCTGAAGGTCGTTGAGTCCCGAACAAGTTGATTCAAGCGGAGACGTTTGTCACTTCATTTTGAGAATTGCCCGTTTCGAATCCCAGCACATGTACTGTTCGATTTTTTTTTTTTTGGCTTTTCCTCGTCCTTGGAGGTAAATGTTGGACAACGACCAGTTCCGTCTACGTCCATTCCAATTCATTCACTTCTTCTAGTCGTTAAGTTCTGTATAGCTCAGGCTATCCCTGTACAGCCTGGACACGCCCTTAGGGCTGCAGGAGGTTGAGGCGCCCAGAATTTGTAAACAATCAGAAAATGAAGGTGGCAAGGTTGTCAGCCCTACGTACCGTCCCCCCCCCCCGCAATGACCCTATTGGGAATCGACCCCGCGACCTTTCGGCTTGTAGCGCAGTTCCAGTCTCCTTGAAATAAATGTAAATAAATGCATTATTCTAAGTTGACAACTGTCCGCTTGACCGTGATTGGCCTGAATGACGGTAATAATGCTCTATCAGTAGACAGAGTAGTTACACAAACCGATATTTACAAATGCATTTGGAGCAGAACATCCGTTACGTGTAAACTTTACTGTACACGTGTCTGTATGTTGTCTCTGTCTTATTTATCGCTTTTATATTTTCTTCCTTCCTTTCCACTGCATGTTTTGTGCAGTTAAAGCAAAGAACTCTCAGGTTTACACTGTCTTACTGTATTATTAAGTAATGAAAGGTAGTAGGTTTTTCACACTTTCTTTCCTCTTCTCCTTCCTGCCCGTACGCTTTGTGCGATGGAAATCAAAGTGATGTATTTGTACTCTCTATTACTAGCTGTGAAAGGTAAGTTAAATAGGTAGCCGTAACTTCTGCTTTTATTGTTAATTTTATGCGCCATAGTGAAGTTTATAAACGGTAGAAGGTTGCCTGTAGATATTGGGCCGTTTTCAGGAATTCTTTTGGCATTCTTTTGACGGGAAGGTCATGCATGTCAGCACGTTTGTTCTCCCTGCCTATTTACCCCACGTGGACGTAGTTCTTTATGTGTTACACTAATACAAGTTGTCACGGATATTTACTTTTGGTGCATGATGTTACAGTATAACCCCTATGTTACACTGCGCTTAGTTCGAACTCTATCGAGTTGCCCCAGAACGGCTTTTCGTACCACAGTTGGGTAAATGGCAAAGTGTAGGTCCCATGAAGATCTGATAATTTTGTTTGAAACTTCTTTCACATTCGGATGACCGTGCATCGTTATATATTCTTATAATAAAAGCTAGTTCTGTTGGCTGTCGCTAGCGACAGTCAACAGAACTAGCATGACAAATACCTATTGCGTGTATACAGTGTTGAAATACTCCTGGTGATGGACAGTTGACCTCTGCGAAACACGTAGAGTATTTTATAAAATAAATTCGAGAAATTGTGCATCTCGTTGGCTTTTATTATAAGAATTTGTTTGAAACGCTTTTTTGCTATGGCGTAAGCTTGTAAATCTGCTTTAAAATGCAAGGGAAATGGTTTTCCTTTGGGGGGGGGGGGTTTCGAATAATAGAGATACCCCCATTATTTACCAGCCTCCCTGAGTGTAAGTCGAGTGTGTTTGCGATATTGTTCCGGTTCAAATAAGCCTCGAGAAATGAACACGCGGGGAAGCTAATTATGTGTAGAACTTGCTGATAGAGATAACGACAAGGTAGATACATGTTTATTGGCTTTGTTTGTCGTTTATGAATGTCAGGGTCAATGGATGCAAGAGTCGCAAAAACATCAGAAAGGTATGGTGTTCGAAGAGTACCGGCGCATTGTAGCCGGGTGGTTAATGTTTTAAGTAATCCACGGCCACTTCCGCCTTCTGTCGAATTCACCATTAACACTCATCCCACCAGGCTGGCTGTGCATGACAAATGCACGTGAAAGGCGTTGCATTATTACTTGAGGGATGTATGAAAGAATTCAGTGTTTGGACACAGTTGATAATAGATGGTTGGAATGTGAAGGGGACATGCTGGAAACGAATGGCCTCAAACCCCGGCCTAAATGTGACTATTTCCAGGAGAATAAAAATAGCATGGCCGAGTTCCCGGGAACAGCAGTTGGCTTTCTTTTATTGAAAATGGAATAGGACGAGCGCCAGCACTGTAATATGCACACAGGTCTGGAAGGCGGGTTGGTCTACTTACAATTAGTGTCGGCGTGCTGTGAATTTCTTTGTAATTAGACTTTTCATGAATTTGTAAGTCACGAGATTAAAATCCAGGACTTGAGGTCTTTGAACTATGGGCAGGTACTAGCCCACATATTGTAAGTAGTGGCCTGAACAAGCGTGCGAACATTACAATCCGCTGTTTTATCCTTCGCAGCGTGGAAGAAGGAACAAGAAGGGAAATGTACATATGACGTAACACTGAGGCGTGGGCATATCTTCGCATGTTGACTGTTCTGAGATGATCATACCCTTTAACCTACTGGTATCATACTTTTTGTTGTTGTTGTTGTTGTTGTTGTTGTTGACGGATGTACGTAGTACATTTTTGCTATTATCACATACTACATATGACGTGTTGCTGCCGAGGGCTAGCACCCTCGCCGTCTTGCTGAAGACACGCTGTATTCGTTGCAGTCTACATCGGGGTTGCCAGACACCTTTCCTCCGGACATGTCCTCTTTTTGAGACATAAAAATGCACGTCTGGGCGGACTTTCTCAAAGGACAAATTATCCGGGGTTTTAGCCATCGCTTCTCCCCCCCCCCAAAGAGAGAGAGAGACAACAATTCGGATTTATTACTGCTGATGGGCGAAGAACTGTTCTTCTCGGATTTTTTATGTACCGGGTAGAAGATTCGAATTCGCATGAAAAAGCACTCCATTGTTAAACGAAAAGAATTCTTGCCATTTTACTTTTTATTGTTTTACCCAGTACCCTCCATTAATGTCACTGTGATTCCTCCTCATTGTCGAATGTCATCCACTCATATCAGTAATGGTATTACTGTAAGGACGGTGAAGAAAGAGGAGGTGTGTGGTTGAGAATAGGCAGACAATGAAAGGGGGCGGGAGGAGGGAGAAATTCACCAAGGCGAGCAACAGTTGCAGTTGGCGGTTTAATAAATACTAATGCACACGTCACTTCAATGCACCTTTTTGCACACCATTACACTGTTTAGGTCTGAAAGAACACATCTACTTTTACATCATGATATCAAGAGGATGGATTTTGAGTTCGGCCTGAAAATGTGAGCGATTTTCTCCTGTTATATCATTATCATAAAAACGTCTGTCAGGAATTATGAAAACTAAATGTTCGTAATTAAATGACGATGTATTTTTGTCGCCTGTCGGGCTGTCGGCAAAGAAACTTACGAAAACACTCAGCGGAAAGTGGACAAAGGTTTCTCACAAGAAGTCATTATTAATAACGGCCTGCAAGTCCGTTGTTGCCTGAAGTAGGAGCGAGATATCGTATTAACCCTTATCCTGCTAACGTGGAGAATATGGTGAGCTAATAATGCCAAAAATGGCAGATGGGATTTAACTCGACGTTTAAAGGATTAACGTACTACTTTCTGTATCTCTTCCTTTCTATCTGTTGTCTCTGCTTTTAGTACACGAAGGAATATGAGCGGGATCGGTTGTAGCGTCCCACATCGTAGGGGTATTTTTTACGAACGTAAAGAATTTTTGCAAAAATGTCGTCTTTTTTGGTCCAAAAAGTATGGTAAACCTGAAGTAAAGGAAAGGGGCAACTTTGTCCTTTAGCACGTTTGGCTTATTACAAATGACTGGCTTGTCTAAATGATGGAAAAGAACACAGGGTATTGGGCTACTTGGCAATTCGAAGCCGTTTTGCACCCACAGGGTTGTAGTATGGCGTGTATATCGTGTGGGGAAGTTCGGTACTCAGAATTTTATCGCAGTCTGTTTAGACCATCAGCCATATACAAATATCAGTGTCAAGAGTCATGTTATTCAGCCAGTTCTTCTTTGTGTCGAGACCTCGGTGGGTGTCATGACCCAACTGTGAAAGTTAGTTTCGTTCTGTCATGTGGCGCCCTCTCGGATCAGACAGTGAGCTTAAGAAAGTATCAGAAGTTCAGAGTGTCAAGATGATAAAACAATCAGCGAGTGTAATGAAATGCATCCCGTTGATTGAACAGGGCTCGTACGAAAGTCCTTCTTGGGGCACGATCCTGAGCTCTCTAGCTGTTTAACGCCTTCACATCCGGTTTGTGTACGTGGGACGTAGAAGACGGTGGTCTTCTGGATGTGACAATGTGTAGCTTGGTACATAGTTAACAGTACCAGTGCTGCGGTGAATGCTGCCGTCTGCTTGAGGTAGACTTGTTCTACCGCAAAGACACCTTTTCACTGTCTTACACGTAGTCACGTCTAAGCAGACGGAAATTTTGGAATCACCTCGATAACCCCCATACCTCGCAGTTTAATACTGCCATCCCATCCACACTAAGTACGCTCTTCATGTCAGGTTTACCAACATAACTTTTGAACGCTTGTTGTTTCCTGTACACGTGCTTCAACATTTTTATCTTTCTTGATTTAATCTCAGCAGTATTATGTAATGATTACAGATTACAGAACTCGTGATAATATATAGTTTCCTTCATACCATTCTTTCTTTCTTTTGTAGTCTTCATTTCTGTCTACGTAATCATTGTAGGTGTAGAGGTATTGTTGCACCTGATCACACTCAATGAAACACACACACACACATTTGGTAGAACTCGTCTGAAGGAGGGGTCGGCCGGACGAAGAGACCTCAATTTGACAACACACAACACCTACAAGGACAGACATCCATGCCCCCGTCGGGGTTCGAATCCACAATCCCAGCAAGCGAGCGGCTGCAGACCCACGCCTTAGACCGCACGGCCACCGGGATCGGCTTTCTCCAGACCTTTGTTACATACTTCGTGTGTCTCAGACCCAGAGATTCCCTTAACCCAGTGGTTCCCAAAGCGTGCTCCACGGATCCCAAGGGGTGCACTACTGTTCCCAGGGGATGCTTGGATACAGTTCTGTAATGGATACTTTGAAGTTTACTTTTTTTTTTTTGTAATCAAAGGAATAATGCTGTGTTAAATATAATGGAGCAGCTTCTTTAATTGGCGATGTTTTCATTTCGTATGACCGGTACAGTATCTTAATAAGAAGACTTTCTGCACCTACGAAACGAGAGACATTCATTTTAATTAAGGTCAAATCATGCGATGCATTGTTACGTATGCTATTGGTATGTGTTAGTTTTCTATCTAAAATCAGTTCTGAGATATAAAGTTCTAATTTTGAGTGGCTGTCATCCGGACACTGTATTTTTGCGTGAGCAAGGATGTGAGAATCCATGGTTATTTTTGAAGCCAAAAGGGGTCCTCGAGCAAAAGGAAAACTTGGGAAACTCTGCCCTAACTGTTTTGTTGCTAAGCATCGTTATCTACTCACTTGCCCCAGTGTGAGAGACTCCAGTCGATACTGTCTAATCAAAATAGGCTTCCTGTAAGCATCAGAGGAGTGGAAATGAAGCATGTGAATCGAGGTCGGGTTGAGGAAGCGAGTTCTTTTGTTACAAAAAACTTAATGGAATGCTGATAGCGTTTTATTTTCTTTGCCGAGTTTGTCACTTTAAACAGTCCCATATACGGTGCGCTAACCTTGGCAGACAAAAATATTTTAATCCTATTTCGCAACCCTTTATGGAGTAGCTGTAACTTTACATACACACACCTTATGCTGCATTCTTACGAAACAGCAACTTTCCCGCTTCTGGTATGAATATCCGTGTTCTAGTTGGCTCGGAAACACTAAGTGATCGTGGGCCGTAATAGCGTAGTCGGTATAAGGACTTGGTACGGGCTATACGGTCCGGGGATCGAATCCCGGTGGAGGCGAAATTTTCCGCACCCGCCTAGAACGGCCCTGGGGCCCATACAACATTCTGTACAATGCTTACCGGTTCTTCCCCGGGGGGTAAAGCGGCCAGGACGTGTCGTTGACCACCCCCACCATCTGTCGCCGAGGTTGGAGAAAGAGTAGGGCTATACCTCTACCCCCCCCCCCCTTCTGGGCCTTCATGACCTGTTCTAGGGTGAACTATACCTTTTTACACTGACTGATCTTTGTCACATAAACGCAGTGTGATTTCAGTGAGATGTGAACCCATCTGTTAAACGTTATTTACGAAAACTTCGTCCTGTGAACGGATGAAATGATTCAGCAAAAACTTCAGTCTTTCACGGGCGATGTGTTAACAATTATACCATTTTCTTACGCATAGGGAGCCAGGAACGTTTGAGTCGGTATAGAAACTATACTACGAGCTGGATAACTGAGGAATCATGGTTCGATTCCCGTCAAGGGCAAGAGATGTTTCTTTTGTCCAGTATCCAGCCAGGCTGTGGGGCCCACACATCCTCCTGTCAGTGGGCACCAAATGTACAGCGACAGGTTTATGAAGCTGACCACTCATCTACAGCTGTTGTCGAGGTTAAGAATTACTGAAGCTATACTTTTCCTCCTCCATTTGCCCTCGTGACTTGCACAGGGACGACTCTGCCTTCAGTTTGGTGTTGCATTCTTTGTGTTCCATGCATTTCGATACATATGCCTTCGTAAGAGTTTGACGAAATTTGTTTAAAGTTGCCGTGACTTCAAAAGAACTTAAATTTGCACAAAGTAAGAATTGTGAAATGGGGTTCATTATCCACAAAGCTTGTACGGGAGAACTGTCGGTGTATTAGTACAGTCAGTTCTGCAGTAACACGTGGTTGCGTTCTTGTGAGACTTCGCGTTGTATAAAATCGCGTGATAAATATAGGGTCAGATCAGGGAAAAAAATTGGCACGTCATCCTACCTTACATCTTCACACTCTTCGCTGAAATCGCTTAATTGCCAACACGTGTATGCGAAAGTTCGCGTTGTACAAACAGCGTTCACACGTTCATCAGTCATGTATCACCCAGTTCGCGTTAGCGAAACACGTTTAATAGCAGATCTGACGGTACAGCATGAAGGATGGAAAGGGAAGAAGTACGGTTTGACGTGTTCTTAGTATCTTTGGCACTAGGTGGCTGTGTACTGTATCGTACCTGGCAAATAAGTTACGTGTGTTTGTGTAAGATACAGTGGGGCCGCTGTGGCTTTTCCCGGAATGCACCAGGAGTGGCTGATAACATTTAGTTGGACATTCTGGGAAGTTCTGTTGTTGCTTGAACAGACAATCCGAAAGCTCCGCATCGTCGCCATGGTTGTGTCTGTATTGATATTTAGAGGCAGTAATAAATTTAGTAGGTATCAGGGGCTCTGCCCCCTGGAGATAAAGCGGCCGGCGAGTGAAACTAATCACTCACTTCTTATAATAAAACCAACTAGATGCACTAATTTCTCGAACTTATTTTTGGAATAAAACTCTACATGTTTGGGACAGTTCGTCTGTCCATCATCAGGAGTTCTTCACTGTACACACAGCAATGATATATGTCATACAGGTTTGCTAACAGTTTGCAAGCAAGCTGAAAAACTCCTGATGAAGGACAGAGGAACTGTCCGAAACATGTAGAGTTTTATTCCAAAAATAAACTTGAGAAATTAGTACATCTGGTGGGTGTTATTATAAGAATTTATCACGATGCACGGTCACCTGAACGTCAAATTGAAAAACTAATCACTGACCTCTCTTACTTTAGTTAACACAGCTGTTACAATGATTACATTGACGTAATCATTCTTGAATTTTGAAGCCATTCTTATTGTACTGAGTGTTATCAGCATCGAGTGACATAATGATTGTGAGTGATAGTTGAGAGGGCTTGTTCCAGCAAACGCACAAAACAGGAGGACTGTCAATCACATCTGTATTTTCAGGCAATATATTTTATTGTCAAAAACGTGCTACGTGTTTCGAGTTTTGCAGAAAACCATCTTGAGGCACAGGCATAATGTAAGACACAACATCAGCAAAAGGGGTTTCAAGACATTGTTTTATATACATTATAACGTGCCTGTTTCCTGTTATATTTTTAAGCCTGTGCCTGATGATGGCTTTATGTAAAAGCCTAAACATGTAGTACGTTGCGGACAATAAAATATTTGTCTGAAAATGCAGTCGTGATCGATGGTCCTTATTTTTATTTATTCATACATCATAATGGGACGCCTCGTCCTTCCAGCGCTTGCTTGAGGGGTCTGGAAAACGGGGGGGGGACTGAATAGCTGAGGTTTAAATCTTACACACCTTGCGAAAGTTGGTGAATGGGCGTAGGTTTACCAATAATATGTGGTATGGTTGTTAAGATGCCTTTGGGTTACGCAAGTCGGATATCTTGTAAAGCCCTTCTTAAATAAGTTTTAATTTGCGCTCGGAAATTTACGGTAGAGGGCACGCGGACTAATCACATGGCGTGTTTAAGACATGTTAGGTGCATGTCGGTTTGCAGTTACTTTTTACTGCCTGATGTGTACCGTCATCCTATATATAATGTGACAGTAATTACGGTAATTTGTGAAATACCTCTGTCTATAAGACAAATGCACTAGATACGGCAATTGTAGAGTAAAGTAAAGCAGCCCCATTACAGGCCTGGAGAGACCCAGAGGGTTCCAGGAAGTTAAGGTTCCCAGATTTTCGTGACAACGGCACACGATGGTGGTAGGTTGTCAGCCTTACGCACCGGCCGCCTTTACCCCCAGGAAATACTCCTGGTACTCATTTCTGTTAGAGGCTGAGTCGACTCCAGGGCCATAGTGCGATCGGAAGGTTTTTATTATGTCAATGAAAAATCCACTGTCACCAGCTTGGATCGAACCAGCGACCTTTCGATTTGTAGCACAGCACCTTAACCACTGTGCTACCGCGGTCCCCGCAATTGTAGAGTAAGTAGTAAAATAAATATGTACTTAGGTAATTGAAATGATAATTCAGCTCAGTTCAGTTTATTAACCTGCGTGCGTAACAGAACAAGTGCCTGTTATACAGCCAGCACCAAGACACCAGTAAAATAAAAAACAGTACAAATACACAAAAACGAAATAGTAAATTGCTAGTCATACATAGGAAAAAAATAAGTGAAACAGAATGTTTAGATCGGCCTGAACTGAGGTGCTTGATGACACGTTCCGGTAAATGTTACAAGGCAAATTTTTCCCTGTACAGGCCATGAAGGTATATATGGGGAGTAGAGGTACAGCTCCACTCATTTTTTATCTTAACACTAGATGGAGGCGAGTTGTCACTTCTCGCCTCGGCCGCTTTACCCCCTCGAAAAGGCCCGGGAAGCCAAAGAATGAGGCTGGGTTTGCCCCAGAGGCTGTCTGGACTTTTTTTTTTTTTGAGAAGAGAGATTTATCTTCGGTTGCGGAAATTTTTGAGCAGCGTGAATCTTTTTTTTTTTATTACAAGCAGGGAACTATTAAGCATATGAGCGACTGTCAGCTTTCAGGGAAGGCCATGGTGTTACTCCACATCCATGTGTGGTGGTACCCTGCGCAAGTTTGGATCCACGCGACGGGAAGTGTCCCGCTGACACAGCAGACGGGTTAATTTCGGTGCGAAGTATTTTTACTTGTGCTGCCGTCCTTCCGCATAGCTCTGGACCTGCATCACAGTTGCTACTCGTGTCTTGGGAGTAGAGTGGGCATAATATTGAAGTGGGTAGTGTAGACTATCATGCCATTAAACTAGGTGAGTAAATTAAAACGGGTTGAATGAAACCGGCATATAAGTTCGGATAAGCAAGCATTTGTCTGGTGCATTTTTTTGTTCGGAATGGTCGGGGTGGGGGGAGTTCATGCTTATCGTCACCACCTTTGAACTTTCCTTTAGAATATGTCATCAGGATGGTCTCCAAGCAAACCGGGAGGGATTGAAGGGAATGGGACATGTCAGCTGTTAGGCTTTGCTGATAATATTAATTTATTGGGCGAAAATAAAAAGTATGAAGAAAAGCACGGAAGATTTATTGGTCTCTGGTAAGTTAGTTTGCCTAGGAGTAAGTGGTGAGAGAAGTACATACGTAAATATTCGTGTCTTGTGAACTAAATTAACCTGATAAAAATAGCTAAGAAATCCGTTTAAAATGTGTCAGACCAGATGTGTTGGAACGGCAGTAACAAATCGAAATTGAATGTCTCAATTCTTGTGGGACGTGACGCTGTCACTGGATACCTGGTTCTCGACGTTTTGGGGACGACGTGGTGACCTTATCTTCAAGGGTCGATATTTCATAAACCAAAGTTGCATGCCCGAAGAAGTAAAGAGCAGATTAAATTCGGGGAATTGTTGTTGCTTTTTGGTACAGAATTTTTGTCGTATAATTTGCCAGCTAAAGACCAAAATATACGGAACTATAATTGTGCTTGTTATTTTATATTATGGGTGTCAGACTTGGTTTCTGACGTCAAGGTAAGAACACCGGCCGAGGGTGTTCGAGAATAGGATGCTGAGGAGGATATTTGTGTCTGAGAGGAAGTAACAGTAGGGTGGAGAAAATTGCATAATGAGGAACTTCATTTTTCACTACCCACAAATCAACGAGAATAAGACGGCTGTGGCATGTGGCACTTTGCGGGGAAAAGAGAAAGGGTTACAGCGTATTTGATGGGGAAACCTAAAGACGTGGGTGCAGATGGGTAGATAATATTAAAATGGATCTTGAAGAAATATAATGGGAAGGTGCGTACTGGATTCATCTTGCTCAGAATAGGGACGTACAGTGGGCTGTTGTTCAAATGGTAGTGAACCTGCGGGTTTCATAAAATGCGGCGAATATCTTGACTAGGCGAGGAATTGTCAGCTTCTCAAGAAGGACTTTGGTGCGAGGAGATGGCAAGAGAACAGCATATATTGTGGATTTCATTGTCCTGGTTCAGGATAGAGATCGCTGTTGGGCTATTATGAACACAGCGGTGTATCGTGCTCGTAGAAACGGAATTTATTAAATATGAACTGCTGCTGAAAGGAAGGCCCTGCACCGTGAAGTTAGTTCATTATAATCACACAGTTACTTGGTCAGATAGTTAATTATTTAATTAGTCCTCTTCCGGCTAGCCATGTAGCTTCTTGTAGCGAGTGAGTGGAAAGATGGAGAACCGTGTTCCAGGAGCGTTGTAACCTTGAGATAGGGTGTGCCAGAGTCGGTTTGTCCACAAGGAAGTTATGACACCCATATGTTTATTACTAGACGCACATATGTAAGTAAATATTTGTTGAAATTTGCGCTGCAGAAATTTTCGTTGTTTCCTTTGTGGTATTGTATTAATTCGTGGGTTATGTAAGCGTCACATACAGAGAAGAATATGCGTGGGTCAAACGGTCTGAGCAAGAAAATTGGACGAAGTTGCTGTCCAGGAAATTAAAGATTAAGATATATAGAACTATAATCTTGCCTGTTGTTTTGTATGGGTGTGAAGCTTGGTCGCTGACACTGAGGGAGGAAAGGAAGCTAAGGGTGTTTGAGGATATGGTGTTGAGGAGAGTATTTGGACCTAGGAGGGACGAGGTAACGGGGGAATGGATGAGACTGCATAACGAGGAGCTAAGT
>Ga0123354_10000883_pt1 | contig 33463 bp, 26 predicted proteins | sample TergutLab28metaG_2_FD_97872 | JGI IMG/M metagenome (GOLD analysis project Ga0123354, IMG submission 97872) | Labiotermes labralis P4 segment gut microbial communities from Petit-Saut dam, French Guiana - Lab288 P4 | ecosystem: Host-associated > Arthropoda: Insects > Digestive system > Gut ... | reverse complement strand
GATCCACGACAAGCACATCGAGATCATCATCCGCCAGATGTTGCGCCGGATCACCGTCATCGAGTCGGGAGACACGGTCTTCCTGCCCGGTGAGCTGATCGACCGTTCCAGCTTCGAGACGGAGAACCGCCGGGTTCTGGCGGAGTCCGGGACCCCGGCTCAGGGGCGTCCGGTTCTCATGGGCATCACCAAGGCCTCCCTGGCCACTGAATCGTGGCTGTCGGCGGCGTCCTTCCAGGAGACGACGAAGGTGCTGACCGATGCGGCGATCCAGGGTAAGTCCGACACGTTGGTGGGCCTGAAGGAGAACGTCATCCTGGGCAAGCTGATCCCGGCTGGGACTGGCCTGGAGCGGTACCGCAACATCCGCGTGGAGCCGACTCCCGAGGCCAAGGCGAAGGCGTATTCGGTCAGTTTCGACACGTACGCCTACGACACCGGGTTCACCGGCGGGCCGATTCTCCCGTTGGAAGATTTCGACGTTTAGGCAGTACTGCTTGGACATAGTAAAGGCGGCCCGCTGGTGCGGGCCGCCTTTACTATGAGCGACTGAAGAGCCTCAACTCTTCATTACTGTGCGGCGTCCAGATCCTTCTGAAGGCTGGCCAGGAAATCTGTCGCGGCCTTGTCCGGTGTGCTCTTGTTGAACAGGACGTTGGATTCCTGATCCTGAGAGTACTGGTTCATGTTGGCACCACCATTCGGCTGCGGCGGGGCAACCACACCACTGCTCAGAACGGAACCCACATAGGCATCGGCCAGAGCGGCGGGGCCGGTCACATTCTGAGCCACGACGGCGGCAATATCAGGATTGAACGGAACGCCACGGGTGTCGAGGATCAACTTGGCGGCAGACGGTTCGTTGAGGAACCAACTCATCAATTCGGCAGCTTCGGTCGGGTGAGCCGTCTTGGCGTTGATCGCCCAGAAGGCCGACGGAAGAAGAGCCACGCCGCTGTTGTTGGTGTCGGTCGGCGGAGGCAGCACCTGCGTCGTACCGCCAGCGGAGTAGGAGCTCATCAGGTTCGAGTACCCGAAGGTGATGGCGGCCTGGCCGAGGGTGTAGAGCTGCTGATCCGGCGTGAGATTCCAGTCGGCGGTCACGATGGTCGGATCGGGAAGCCCGCCGCCATCGCGCAACTGAACCTCGATGTTGTACCAGTCGGCAACCTGGGAGGCTGTCACGCCGATCTTGCCGTCGGGGGTGTAGAGACCGGTGTCCGAAACCTGGCCGAGGTACGTGCCGAGGATGTCCTGGATGCGTAGATCGATGCCATAGATCGGTTTGCCGTCGGCCGTCTTCAGGTTGGCCTTGCCGACCTGGTTGGCGATGCTGATGAGATCCGACCACTTCCACGCCCCGGTCGGCAGAGTGACGCCGGCCTTCGCCAGGATATCGGTGTTGACAAACATCGCGGTCGCGTTGCCACCGGTCGGCAGAGCGTAGAGGGTGTTGTTGACGATGCCATTGGTCAGCGACATCTGGGGGTACTTATCGGACTGGACGATGTCCTTGACCGTGCTCAGGTCGAGCAACTGACCGGCCGAGCCGTACTGCTGCGGCATCGCTCCGCCCAGCGCGAAGACATCGGGGGCCGTTGTCCCGCCCGAGCCGAAGTCGGTGGTCAAACGGTTGAACAGATCGTCTGGAGACCCAACTGGGGTCTGCGTGACGGTGATGTTCGGATATTTCGCTTCGAACAGTTGAACAACCTGATCGAAGAGGGCGGCGCGGGTTGCATCGCCCCACCACGAAATCTCCAACGTGACCGGCTGCGCCGGTGCGGTGGTGGTTGGGGTAGTGGGAGAGGTATTCCCGGTTGGGCTTGAACACCCGGCGACAGCCAACGCGGCAGCAATTGCAACCGCGCCCGCCATGATTGGTTTGATACGCATGTGATGGCCTCACTTCAACCTGCAGATGGAGTTACCACCTGACGATTTCCTTTGGTTGCCTCGCGGCGGTGTCAGCCGCCGGAGGATCCACCATGATGGAAAGGCGTCAATGACATCGTAGTGACATTGAAACGTTTCAGATGGTGAACGATGTTCATGCTACTGACCGTTTTGTTGAGTGTCAAAACTAAAACACGGGTAGGCGTATAACAATTCGGCGACAGTTGGGCCAGTAAGCGGTAAAGGGGAAGATTGAAACGTTTCAATCAGGAGTATTGGCATCTTACCGGCCTGGAAACGGCGTGTCAACGGCAGCATTGACAATCGTTCAACCGGTTGGCATAATCGACTCCGTTCGTTGTCTGTGTGGACGAGGAAGCGGCACCAAAGACAGGTGTCGTCCCGCAGTCCGGTGATCGGTGAGGAGGAGGCCGGGGTGAGCAATCTTGGAGAGTTGCGCACGATGGCGGTCAACCGACGGCACCGAGGCCAGCCCAAAGAGCATTATCCCGACAATCTCGCCGGCCATCTGTTCCTGTTGCCGTGGCTGATCGGTTTCCTTTTCCTCGGTTTGATTCCCATCCTGGCGTCCGCGTACCTGTCGCTGACCAACTACAACCTCCTGAAGGACCCGATCCACAACCCGCCACCATGGGTCGGGTTGAAGAACTATGTCACCATGTTCCAGGACCCGGCCTTCTGGAACTCCTTCCGGGTGACGGTGACCTACGTGGTCGTCGGCGTCCCCGTCCAACTGGCTTTCGCGCTCGTCCTGGCGATCTTCCTGAACCGGGGGATGCGCGGATTGAGCGTTTATCGGGCCATCTTTTATTTGCCGAGCCTGATGGGCGGGTCGGTTGCCATCGCTATCTTGTGGCGGCAGGTTTTCGGCAAGGATGGCCTCTTCAACGGTTTGCTGGGATTGTTCGGCATCCACAACGCGCCTGGCTGGATCGGGCATCCGGATTATGCGTTGTGGACCATCGTCATCCTGCATATCTGGACATTCGGGTCACCGCTGGTGATCTTCCTGGCGGGGCTTCGGCAGATCCCCGACATGTATTACGAGGCGGCGACGGTTGACGGCGCCAACAAGTTTCAGCAGTTCTTGCACATCACGATGCCCTTGCTCAGCCCGATCATCTTCTTCAATCTGGTCTTGCAGATCATCTTCGCGACGCAGACCTTCACCCAGGCGTACGTGGTGTCGGGAGGTACGGGAGGCCCGGCCGGTTCGACCATGTTCTACACGCTGTTCCTCTACCGGACCGGCTGGCTCAACAACCAGATGGGTGTGGCCTCGGCCATGGCCTGGTTCTTGCTCGTCGTGATCGGCATCTTCACGGCTCTCAATTTCTGGCTTTCCAAGTATTGGGTGTTCTACGATGACTAAGACTTCGACCAACGTACTGGCTGCCCAGCGGGCGCGTTCCGTGCTCAAGCACGTGGTGTTGATTATTGCGTCCATCGCCATGGTGTACCCGCTGTTATGGCTGGTGGTGTCCAGTTTTAAGCCGAACGCCAATATCTTCCGCTACCTGTCCATCTTCACCACCGACCTGACGACGGCCAACTACGTCAAAGGCTGGACTGCCTTGCAGTACAATTTCGGCGTCTACCTCGGCAACTCCTTCCTGATCTCGGCACTGGCCATCGTCGGGAACGTTGTCTCGTGTTCCTTGGCGGCCTACGCCTTCGCCCGGTTGCGCTTCGTCGGGCGCAACCTCTACTTCACCATCATGCTGATGACTATCATGCTGCCTTTCCAGGTCCTCGTGATTCCGCAGTTCACCATCTACAAAGAGTTGGGGTGGATCAACACCATCCTGCCTCTGGTCGTACCGAAGTTCCTGGCCACCGAGTCTTTCTTCGTCTTCCTGATGGTCCAGTTCATCCGCGCCTTGCCGAAGGAGATCTTTGAGGCGGCCCAGATCGATGGCGCCGGCACGTTCTCCCAATTCAGCCGGATCGCGCTTCCGCTCATGGTGCCGGCGGTAGCCACCACCAGTATCTTCACCTTCATCTGGACCTGGGGCGATTTCTTCGGGCCGTTGCTCTACCTGCGATTGCCGAAGATGTTCACCGTCGCGGTGGCCCTGAAAGGCTTCATCGATGCCCAGTCGAGTTCCGATTACGGCGCGATGTTCGCGATGAGCGTCATCTCGCTCGTACCGCTGTTCGTCGTCTTCCTGTTCGGCCAGAAGTACCTCATCAAGGGTTTCGCCACCACTGGCATCAAGTGAGCGGTGTCGACGGCCTGCTGACGAGGCACAGCCCTCGCGTGACGGCGGTCGACCCGCGGTCGCCGCTGCAGATCGGCAATGGGCAGTTCGCCATGGCGGTGGATGTGACCGGGCTGCAAACGTTCCCCGGTGCCTATCCCGGACCGGGTGGCGGTACCCTGCTGCAGACGATGTCCCACTGGGGCTGGCACTCCATGCCGTACGGGCGGGATTTCCGGATCGAGTCATGCGTACGCGACTATGACACGCCGCGGGGGCCGGTGCCGTACGTTGACTTGGGCAGGCAGTTGTGGGGCGCGGCGTCCGACGGTACGGGGGCGGGCGGCCTGATCGTCGGCGAGGGAACCGCCGAGGAAGTGTACTTCCGCGCCAACCCGCAGCGTATCGACCTCGGCCGGATCGGGCTGGACCTGCCCGAGGCGACCAGGGCTGGCGATCTGTCCGGCATCGAGCAGCATCTCGACCTGCGTACCGGCCGTTTGCGGTCGGCGTTCACCGCCGGAACCTCCGCGTACACGGTGGACACCGTGGTGGACATGGCGTCGGACAGTTTGGTGGTGTCGGTGCGGGCGAACGCGGGCGCAGCCGGGCTGCGGCTCGATTTCCCGTACGCCAGTGAACATCCCGGGAACGCCCAAGACTGGGACCGGCCCGGCGCCCACACCACCCGGCTCCTGCCCGGGGGTGCGGCGAGCCAGCCGGGTTGGCGGACGTGGCGGATCGACCGAGTGCTGGACGATGTCGCCTATGCCGTGGCGATCCGGACCAACGGCCTGGTCGCCCAGACCGGGCCCCACCGGATCGTCATCGCCCCCGGTGGGAAGCACCCGTCGTCGGTCGGGGCGATCATCCAGTTCGTTCCCGTCACCGGTGCCGAGTGGGCGAAGCCGGCGCTCGTACCGTCATCGCCAGACGAGGTTCTGACGCGGACGGCGGCGGCCTGGCAGCGGTACTGGGCCGGCGGTTCGGTCAAACTGCACCGGTCCGACCATCCCCAGGCGCTGGAACTGGAACGGCGCATTGTCTTGAGCCGCTATCTGACGCGGATCAACTCGGCCGGTCTGCTGCCCGTACCTGAGACCGGATTGTACGTCAACTCATGGCGTGGGAAATTCCATCTGGAGATGCAGTGGTGGCACCTGGCCCACTTCGCGCTCTGGGGACAGGCTGACATCGTGGAACAGGTGTTGGGGTGGTACGCGGCGACCCTCGACTCGGGCCGCCAGATCGCCTCGTCACAGGGTTATCCCGGCGTCCGCTGGCTGAAGTCGTCCGGGCCCGAAGCCAGGCCGACGCCGAGTTCGATCGCGTCCTTCCTCATCTGGCAGCAGCCGCATCCGGTGTACCTCGCCGAACTCGTCCGGCGGGCCGATCCCAGGCGCGACACCGTGGAGCGGTGGTGGCCGGTCGTACGCGCGACGGCGCAGTTCATGGCGGTCTACCCGATCGAGGGGGACCGGGGTTTGGTGTTCCCACCGCCGTTGATACCGTCGCAGGAATGCTACGCGCCCATGAAGGAGCGGATCACCGATCCCACGTACGAGCTGGTCTACTGGGCCTGGGGATTGCGTACGGCGGCGCAGTGGGCGGCCAGCGTGGGTGAGGCGGATCTGGGCGACCACTGGCGCGGTGTGGCCGAGCGCATGGATGTACCACGGCCGCGCCACGGGGTGTACCCCTCACTGGGCATGGCTCCCTGGACCACCCGGGTCGATCACCCGTCGGTCGTGGCGTCGCTCGGTGTCACCCCCGGTACCGGGACGATCGACCCATCCGTCATGGCGGCGACGCTGGCGGACATCCGGCGAGAGTGGGACTGGGACTCCACCTGGGGTTGGGACTATCCGATGATGGCGATGACCGCGACCAGGGTCGGGCAGCCGGACTGGGCGGTGGAAGCTTTGCTCAAGCAGTGCCAGAAGAACACTTATCTGGCCAACGGCCACAATTGGCAAACGCCGGATTTGCCGGCCTACCTGCCCGGCAACGGGGGTCTGCTCACGGCGGTGGCTCTGATGGTGGCGGGATGGGACGGGGGACCGGCGCGGCCGGGCTTCGGCGCGGGCTGGCAGGTCGACGCTGAGGGCATCGCGCCCCTGCCCTGAGGGCGTCCGGCGATAGCCTCGGTGGCTCCTACCGGCCGGTCCGGCCGAAAGCGACGGCCGCCACGAGGACGATTCCGGCCCAGACGACGCCGATCCCAAGGAGGCCGGCGTAACTGGCGGCGATGGCCGTCAAGGGGATTGCGACGCCGAGGATGATGGCCAGATAAGCGATGCGCATACCGTTGGGGATGGTTCGCGGTGGTGTTGGTGACATCGGGTGCGGTGCCGGAACTGGAGCGGTGAAGGGCATCAGGTTGGCGGGTGGTGCCGGAGTTGGCCCTGGAAAGTACCCAGCGTCGGTCTGGGTCAGGGGCCAGGCCGATTCCGGGTCGTGAGTCGGAATGTTCTGGGTCATGGCTCAAGTGTAGGCGAGGCCCCTTCGTTGCGTGAATCGTTCCAGATGTTTCGGGGGCGGTTCAGGGGCACCCCTGCCGACGGCTGAGGAGCGCGGGGTGTCAGTGGCTTCGTCGGCGAAGATCGAGGACGGCGATGACCAGGGCAACGGCGATGAAAACGGCCGAGATCAGCAGCGCGGTACCGGCGGCCTGCCGCGCCGCGCTGGTGGCTCCGGCAGAGGCGATCTGCGACGTGAAGGTCGATAGATAGACCGCCAAGACGATGGCCACGCCGATGGCGGAGCCGGTTCTTTGCCCGACCTGGAGAACTGCTCCGGCGACCGAGCCGTACCGGGGCGGAACGTCCTGGAAGGTGAGGGCCTGATTGGGCGAGATGACAGCCCCGTTGCCGGCGCCCATCAACAGCAGGGCCGCCGCCAGCGTCCAGACGATGGCCGTCGGGGCGGATGCCCGGATGACCAGGATGACGATGAGTAAGCCGATCAGTGAGGCCGCCAGACCGCCCACGACCAGTTTGCGGCCCATGGTGGGGACAAGCCGGCCGGCCTGCGACGCGGCCGTGCCCGAGGCCACGGCGTACGGCAGTTGGACCAGTCCGGTGACCAGCGCCGTGTAGCCGAGTCCGGACTGGAGCATCATGGACAGCACCAGCATGAGCGCGGTGAATCCGGCGAAATAGGCGCAGCCCAGGGCGGCGCCGTACCGGAAAGAGGCGTCTTTCAGCAGGCCCGGATTGAGTACGGCGGCCTGGTACTTGTGCTGGTACCGGCGTTCCCAGAAGTACGTGGCCGGGGCGAGGACGACCGCGGGGATGAGCCAGGCCCAGCGCCAGGGCGCGTCGAAGAAACCGCTGTTGGGAGTGGTGACGAAGGGGGCCATGAAGGTCGCGGTACCCAGGCCGATGAAGACTAGCCCGATGATATCCAAGCGGGTCGACCCGGTGGCGGGACCAGGCGCGGGGAGGAGCCGGCGGGCCAGCGGCAAGACCGCCAAGCAGATGGGGACGTTGATGAAGAAGACCCAGCGCCAACCGGTCTGGGTACCGGCCAGGGCGAGAATGACACCGCCGATCAGCGGTCCGATGGCGGTGGAGACGCCGATGATCGCCCCGAAGAAACCGAAGGCCTTGGCGCGTTCGCGCCCGCGGAACATGTGCTGGATCATGCCGGAGACCTGCGGGTTGCTCATGCCCGCGAAAGCGCCCTGAAGGAGGCGGGCGGCCGCCAGTTGGGTGTCGGTCTGCGACAGGCCGGCCAGCAAGCTCATGGCGGCGAACCCCGCCATCGCGATCATGAACATGCGGCGCCGGCCTCGGGCGTCGCCGAGACGGCCGAACGGAACCAGTACCAAGCCGAACGACAGCGAGTAACCGGCGACAATGAGCTGGAGCTGGGTCGCACCGGCCCGCAGGGCGGTTTGGATCGATGGCAGTGTCACATTGACGATCGAAACGTCGAGCATCGTGACAAAACCGCCGACGAAACAGACTGCGAGGGCTTTCCACCGCCGGGGGTCGGGTACGTACGACGGGTCAGCGGGGGAGCTGGAAAGCGAGGTGTCAGTCATGGGCGTGTAGCAGTCTACCCGGAAAGCGTCGCCGCCCCCGCCGGACCCCTAGCGCCGGATGTACGACAGGATGCGCAGCAGGTTGACGTACAGCCAGACCATGGTCACGGTCAGCCCGTAGGCGGCGCGCCACGATTCGCTGGCGGGCGCCTGGTTGGCGATGCCGCGTTCGACGTACTGGAAATCATCGACCAGGCTCAGGACGGCCAAAACCACGCCGAGACCGGCCAGCAACCAGGCCCAGATACTGACGGGATCGCCTGGTCCGGGGAACAAGCCGATGTTGATGCCGAAGAAGAACAGGACGAGATTCAGCAAGGCCACGCCAACGTAGGCGAACATCGACATCATGACGATCTTGCGCATGCGCGTGGTGAGCCGGAACTTGCCAAAGCGGAATGCCACCAGGGTCAAGGCGGCGGCCACGAAGGTGGCCAGGACGGCCTGGAGGACAATACCAGGATAAGCCAGCTCGAAGATGAGTGAGATGGCCCCCAGGAAAACGCCTTCGAGAACGGCGAAGGTGATGGCCAGTCCCGGTCCGACCCGGCGGCGTGCCGCCGCGATAAAAGGCACGATGATAACGGCCAGCCCGCAGATGACACCGGCGGTGGCCAGCATGGGAATCGTTAGGCCCAGGGCCTGGGTGGCCCAGACGGACAAAACCGCGACCACGATCATGGTACCCATCGTGATGCCGGTCTTGGTCAGGACATCGTCGAGCGTCATGACCTTCTGGGTGGTCGGTGCGGCGGGCGGCATCTGCCAGGTCGGCTGGGCGTACTGCTGCGGATAGCCCGTTTGAGGGTACGGCGGTTGAGGCTGCGCGTACGGTTGCTGGGGTTGGGCGTACGGCTGCTGAGCGTACGGCTGTCCGGTGTTCGGATCCCACGGGGTGTAGGCAGGGTATTGCTGGCCGGCCGGCCCATAGGGCGATGGGCTGGATTGGGCCACCCCGGCCGCCGGACGGGCGGCGAACGCCTCCGACTTGGCCAGAATCGGGTTGGTCACGCGGACTCCTTCTTTGACATAGTGCTTCTATTATAGCGCGGCGGGCCGGGGCCGACCGGTCTGGCGGAGCGTCGGCTGGCGTGTTCTCACCCGGTCAGGACCACGCCGGTCAGGCTCAGACGGACGGTCTTGGTACCAAGCGTGACGGTGGCGGTGGGGGAGGTATCCCCGGCTGGTTGTTCGATGACGAGCGCAAACCCGTCGGACAAGGATTTGCCGAGGTGGTTCGAGGTCCGCGTGAGAATCGCGGCGATCATGTCGCCCGACACCAGGGACGAGTCGAAAGGTTCGGGTTGGGAGGAGTCGGTTTTGATCTGGTCCCTCAGCGGGAAACCGGCACTGCGGACGATGTGCATGATGTGATCCGCGCCGGCGCCGAGGTCGACGTACAAACTCTGGTCCGAGTCGATGCCGATCCTAAGAACTGGGGTTCCGTTCCCCACGATGGCGGCCAGGGCCGAGGCGACGTCGGTCGGCTGGCTGGGGTCGAAGAGGGGTACCAGGGTTCCGTCGGGAGCGAAGAAGACCGGGAGGGTTTCGGGGTTCGTCGTGACGGTCATGTAGATGTGCCCGCTGTCGTAGTCGACGATCTGCAGCCGCTGGTTCTGACTCGATCCGGCGATGGCCGCCGCCTGATCGAAGAGGGTTGTCAGATGGTCGAGGTTGAACTGGCGCGGGTCGAAAATGGCCTGCCCGACGTACGCGGTGTCGGAGTCGATGGCGGAGATCTGTCCATCGCGGTAGGCGTAGGTGATCACGTTTTGCCCGATGGCGAACGACACCTGGGCTTCGTCGCGCGTGAACTCCACATCGATGGCGTGCGTGCTGCCGGCGGCCTCGATGAGTTGGGTGACCATGGCGGCCGCCGTACCGGGGGTTGTGAAATCCGGGCCCGTGGGGGTTGGCTGGGGGGGCGTCGCCACGGTACATCCCGCCAGGAGGAGGGTACCGAGGCAAGCCACGGCCAGACGGAAGGCGCGCATGGATCCACTGTAGAGGATGTTCTCCGGTGGCGGGATTTTGGCCAGGCCGGGGTCTTTTCATTCATCGTGGCGCGGGGTATCGTCTACTGCATCGAGCGACGTTGCTCGGACTAACGTCCAGGTGTTGGCCTGGCAGTGAGAGAGGTCGAATTATGACGGAGCAGATCCCGGAAGCACAAGCGTCAGTCACCACTGTGGTATCACGAGTGGTGGAGTATCCGGTGAAAAAGGTGTGGGCCGTGCTGTTGGCCCCCGAAGGCCAGTCAGCTCTCCTCGGTGAGGGTGCGTCGCTGGGCGACAAGGGAGACACCTGGAAGGCTGCGGACGGTACGTGGGGGGTCACCCGGTCGTACCATCCTCTCGAAGAGATCCGTTTTTCATGGCACAAGGATGAGGACGCGCCGAAGACCTGGGTCGACGTCACGCTGACCGAGGTCAGCCCGGCGCAGACCAAGATCCAGATCAGCCACGACCACTCGAATGCCGATTTCGATGTTGCCAAGGCGACCGCACATTGGAAGGCCGCCCTGGAGCGGATCGACCGCGACGTTTTGTGAATCCGACGCCGAAGTCGGATCGAGGGCGATTGGGATATCCCAGTCGCCCTCGCACGTTAAGCGGGTTCAGGACTGTTCCAGTTCCTGATCGAGGGACCGCAGGGACCGGATGGCGGCCCGGTCCATGACCTGGGCGCCGCCGCGGCGGAACAGGGGCGTGCCGACGGCGGTGATCAGCAGCGCGACCAGGGCCGAGGCGAACATCACGGAACTCATCGCGGTGGCCGTCTCGCCGAACACCCCGACCAGCGGCGCCACCACGCCGCCGATGCCCGACTGGAGGAACCCGATGCAGGCGGCCGCCGTACCCGCCCGGTCGCCGTGGCGGCCGAGCGCCAAGCTGGAGGCGTTCGGCGGGCAGAAGTTGATCAGGAAACAAACGGCGAACAAGGACACGAGCAGCAGAGCCAACCCACCCAGGCCGGTGATGGCGACTGTGAAGAACCATGCGGTCGCCACCGCCATGAGCGGCACCACGGCGCGCAGAATGGTCGCCGGCGTCAGGTGTTTGACCAGCGCCGCGCTGACCTGGGCGCCGCCGACCAAGCCGATCCCGTTCGCGGCGAACAGCAGGCCGAATTGAGTGGTCGTCAAACCGTACCCCTGCTTGAAGACGTACGGCGACCCCACCACGTAGCTCATCAGGATGCAGGAGCCCAGTCCCGGCAGGACGGCGAGGGCCACAAAGTGCCGGTCGCGCAACAACACTCCGTAGCCCTTCCAGGTGGCGGTCATCGAATGGGTCCGGCGGGCCGGGGGCAGCGTTTCGGGGAGCTTGACGAAGACCGCGACCAACAGGAAGGCGCCGTAGAGGGCGAGGACGCCGAAGACCCCCCGCCACGAGATCCAGTCGCCGATGAAGCCGCCGATGGTGGGAGCGAACAACGGAGCCACGCCGATGACGAGCATGAGCCGCGACATCAGCCGGGAGGCGTCCCGACCCACGAAACGATCGCGGATGACGGCCATCGCGACCACTCCGGCTGAGGCGTTGAAGAAGCCCTGGCAGGTGCGGAAGACGATCAGCGGCAACATGGCCGGGCTGATGGCGCACAGGGCGGACACGACGATGTGGAGTATCACGCCGATCAAAACCGGGCGCCGGCGTCCGAACCGGTCGGAGAGCGGGCCGACGACCAGTTGCCCGATGGCGTTGCCGATCATCATGGCGGTGATGGTGAACTGGGCAGCCGCTGCCGTCGAGTTCAGATCCGACTGGACATCGGGCAAGTTGGGCAGGTACATGTCGGTCGAGATCGCGCCCAGGGCGCACATCGAACCGAGCATCAGAACGTACTTGTAGTTCGGACGGTGGGCGGCGGTGGCGGTATCGGACATGGGATCGGTTCAGTGGCGGTCCCCCTCATTGTGTCACACTGCGTCCAGGCTGGGGTGAAGGCAGGATTGGATGAGATGGCGCTGGTCTGGCCAGGCCGGAATGGACCCTGGGTGCTAAAGTGCTTGTCTGAGTTAGACAACGCAAGGTAGAGCCGTTTCGAGGGTAGAAGCAATGACGCACGAGGTAACCACGAGGTAAAGGAGAAGTGCCGTGTCCCAGACCCAGCCGACGTCAGCCGCTTTCCGGATAGCGCAGTCCGCTCCGGCGCCGGGCCGGGTACCGCCTGAGCAGGCCGCCAGCCCGGTCAATCTGGGTGCCGACCCCCATCTGATCGTGAATGCCGTCGCCACCGTCCTGAAGGGCCAGACCCCGGCGATCGAACTGGCGGTGATCGCCTTGTTGTCCGAGGGGCATCTGCTGATCGAAGACGTACCGGGAGTCGGCAAGACGACCCTGGCACGGGCGCTCGGCAAGGTCATCGACGTGGATGTCTCGCGGATCCAGTTCACGCCCGACCTGTTGCCTTCCGACATCGTCGGCGTCAGCGTGTACCGTCCGCAGACGGGGGTCTTCGAATTCAACCCGGGCCCGGTCTTCTCCAGCATCGTCATCGCCGACGAGATCAACCGGGCTTCGCCCAAAACCCAGTCGGCGCTCCTGGAGTCGATGCAGGAAGCCCAGGCGACGGTTGACGGCGTCACCTATCGTCTGCCGCGTCCCTTCATGGTGGTCGCCACCCAGAATCCTTTTGAGATGGAGGGTACCTATCCCTTGCCCGAGGCGCAGCGCGACCGTTTCATGATCCGGATGTCGCTCGGTTACCCGGGGTACGAGGATGAGGTCGGCATGCTCGATTCCCAGGAACTGTTCGATCCGATCGACGACCTGGTACCGGTGGTCAGCGCCGATCAGGTGACGGCCATGATCGCGGCCGTGCGTACTTTGCATACCTCGGAGGCCGTCAAGCGGTACATCGTCGATGTGGCCAGAGCCACGCGTGAGGCGCCGGAGATCAAGCTGGGCGTGTCGCCGCGGGCCGGCATCCAGTTGCTGCGGGCGGCCAAGGGTGCCGCCGCGCTGGCCGGGCGCCGTTATGTTTTGCCGGACGACGTCCAGCGGATGATTCCGCACGTCTGGGGGCACCGTCTGGTGCACGGGCGTTCCAGTTCGCGGGAAGCCGTGGAATCGGCCCTGAACCAGATCTTGGCGCGGGTGAAGGTACGGTGAAGCGACCGCGCATCCACCCCCTGGCGCGAACGGTCGTGCTGGGTCTGGTGGGTGTCGCGTGCATTCTGGCCGGCTATGTCGTCGCCAGCCCGCCGGCCGTGGCGGTCGGGGTATTGCTGGTCGTGGGAATCATCGTCGACGGGGTGAGGTTCCGCATTGCCGAATCCCGCGAGCCGCTGCCGCGGCTGTTGCGATCGGTGGTTCCCAGCCCGTGCCCGGCCGGCGATGTGATGAGCGTTCGCCTCCTGCCCGCGGTGGCGGGTGAGGGCTTGAACAGCGAGCCGATCGAGGAGACCTTGCCGGTCGAGCTGAGTACGCGGATGGTGGTGCACCCGATCGATCCGAAGGCGGGTCCGGGCCGGGTCCACCTGGCGTACGATGTGGTGCCGCAACACCGGGGGCAATGGACCCTGGGACCCTGTACCTCGATGAGGTTCAGCCCGTTGGGCCTGTGGTGGACGCGGGTCGCCGATCAGTCGCTGTCCCGCGTGGTCGCCTGGCCCCGGACCGTACCGCTTGAGATGCCCGCTGTCGCGCAGGACCGCGAGGGGATGGTGGGTACGACGGGCTTCGTCGAGCCCCAACAGGACAACGCCATCGTCCGGATGTACAACCCGGGTGACGACCTGCGGCGCGTTCACTGGCGTTCCTCGGCCCGCCGGGGCGAACTCATGACCCGGGCGGAGGAACCGACCGACACCAATCGCGCCTGGGTCGGCCTGATGATCCCCCTGGGGACGATCGCCGACCGGCGGGAACTGGCCATTTCGCTGGCCGCGTCGTGGCTGCTGGAGCTGGAGGAGGCTGGGTACACCGTCGATCTGGCCTGTGGCGGCGAGGTCCACCATGGCCTGGCCGACGATCATCTGACGCGCCTGGCGACGCTGACCAATGCCCAGGCGGCCCGTGGTTTGCCCCCGACCACGCCGGAGGGCCTGTCGCTGCTGGTGGCGACGAGAGCCGCCAGCCGTACGATCCCGTATGAGTCGCTGGTTCGCCCGCCTTACGGCGCCACGTCGCGGGCGGCCGGCGCGATCGCCGTGGTCCTGTCCGACTCGGATGTCGACGAGGCGATGGTGGAATCGGTCGGGTGGAGGACGCTGCGGCTGGCGGATGGCGTCGGGCTGGCTGAGGCTGGCTGGCGGCTGGCCAGTTTCATGGAGGCGGCACACCCGGTGGGGATGATGGCCCGATGAAGAAAGTGCTGATGGCGTTCTTCGCCTTTGCCGCGATGGCGAGTACCTTCATGGGTCTGGGGAACCTCATCCAGCCGGGTTCCTGGCAGGAACACCTGATTCTGCTCCCGCTGATGGTCACGGTGGCGATGTGGGCGGTGGTCGCGGTGATTCCGGACCGGTTCCCCCGGTTGGCGGGACTGGGGTCGCTGCTGGCCGGGTTGCTGGTGTGGGTGTGTTACATGTGCGGGACCGCCGGCGACGGGCGGGGCATCTGGCCCACCCCGTCGGCTTTGGATTCGGTGCGCGCCAATCTCCAGGCCGCGGTCATGGCGCTGCCCGATTACGGCCGTCCGGCGGCGAACCCCGAGTTGTTCCTGCCCCTCGGCTTGGTCGGTTTGGGGCCGATGTGCGTGCTCGGGGTCTTCCTGGCGCTCGGAGCACGCCGGCCGGCGTGGCTCGGCCTGCCCGCTTTGGCCTGTTGGGTCGTTTTCTTGTCCGGCGATCCCAGTCACGCCACGGGGTGGATTCTCGCCGCCGGGGTGGCGTACCTCCTGTTGCTGGCGGTGGCACCGCGGAAGGGACGGGTACCCCGGCGCTTCCGGTTGATGGCGATTCCCGTTGCCGCCCTGGCGGCGGTGGCCGCCCTCGTGGTATCGATGGCGGCGCCGTCGGTACCCGGGTGGGGCCGGTCGATGGAGTGGCTGACCTTCTGGAACTCGAATTACTCCGACGGAACCGGCATCAACGTGAACGGGCCGGTCCCGGTCGGGGACATGCTCCACCTCCAGTCGTCGACGGTGGTTTTCCGTACCCAGGGGGACTACGCGGGTGCGCTGAGGCTGGCATCGTTGAACGTTTTCGATCAGACCGCCTGGCAAGCCGACGATTTCACCCCCACCAGCTCGTACACACCAGGGTCGCTCGTGGGTGCGACGGGCACCAAAGCGATCAACGTTGTCGATCCGAACGGCAACGTGTACACCGCGTACCAGCCGCTGCCCCCCGAGCCGGAATGGGTGAGCGGCCCGGCGCTGAACGTACACATCGAGCAACTGACCGGCCGTGCCCTGCCAACCAGTGCCGGACCGCGCGCCGTGGAACCCGGTTCCGGGCTGGACCTGACCTATGACCCAACCCGTGACTCGATCGGGGCGACGGCCGATCTCGCACCGGGCGACACGTACACCGTCGACACCAAGGTGCTGGACCGCTCGGTCCTGGCGTCGGCCCAAGGCTGGACGCAGGACGACTCTCCTGTCGGCGACGCCATGGATCTCTTGCCGGCCTGGCAGATGGGCCACATGGACGAAATCCAGGCGCTGACGACATCCGTGATCGGTTCGGCCACCACTCAGGATGCCAAACTCATGGCGATCCAGTCGTACCTGACCGGATCGGCGTTCACGTACACCCTGACGCCGCGCTGGCAGGCGACGGACGATCCGGTGTGGGACTTCCTCACCTACAAGCAGGGGTACTGCGTCCAGTTCGCCACCGCCATGGCGGTGATGGGCCGGTTGGCCGGCATCCCGATGCGGGTGGCCGTCGGGTACCTGCCGGGCCGGCTCGGCTCGGACGGCTGGCGAACCGTCACCGGAGCCCAGGCGCACATGTGGCCGGAAGCCTATTTCCCCGACATCGGCTGGGTGGCGTACGAACCGACTCCTGGCGTCGGTCAGGCCGTCGTGAGCGGTGCGACGCCGACCGGTACGGCCCCGACCAGCGCGGCCCCGTCGGTGGAACCCACCCAGACCCAGACCCAGGCGCTACCGACCCAGCCGACCGCCAGCCCCACGGTTGGGCCGTCGACGCCGGGGTCCTGGCAGATGACGTGGCCCTGGTTGGCCGGTGTCGGCGGTGGCCTGGCCGGGGCTGGCGGGCTGGCGCTGCTGGTGTGGCTGGTCTATGTCCTCGCGTACGCTCCGGAACGGGCCTGGCGATCGATGCGCCGCCGGGCCATCCAGGTGGGCGTGGTGACCGAGGGCATGAGCGTACGGACGGCCGTCGGCGCCGTGTCCCGGCGTGTCGATCAGCCGTCGGTCCAGGGGATCGCCCGCCTGCGCGACGCGCTTGAGGTGTCACGGTACGCGCCGCCCGACGTTACCAGGGTCAAACTGCGGGGTCCGCGCCTGTGGCGCCTGACGTCCCGGGTCGGCAAGCAGTTGCGCGGCCAGGGACCCACCGGGTCGCGGTGGGACGGTTGAGACTTGGGATAGGCTAGACTCCGGTAAACCACCCCGGTGGGGGAACGACGGCGAAGGGGCCACATGACAACATGGAACTGGAATGACGTGGATCGGCGGGCGGTCGATGCCGCTCGCGTCCTGGCGGTCGATGCCGTGGAGAAGGCCGGCAATGGGCATCCCGGGACCGCGGTCTCGATGGCGCCCGTCGCCTATCTGCTCTACCAGAAAATCATGAACGTGGATCCAGCCGATCCGGGCTGGCTTGGACGCGACCGGTTCGTCTTGTCGATCGGGCATTCGTCGCTGACCCAGTACGCCCAGCTCTACCTGGCCGGCTTCGGTCTCGAACTGGCGGATCTGGCGCAGTTCCGCAGTTGGGGATCGCTGACGCCCGGCCACCCCGAGTTCGGTCACACGGCCGGTGTGGAATGCACCACCGGTCCGTTGGGCGCCGGGGTCTCCAATGCCGTCGGTTTCGCGATGGCGGCCCGCAAAGAACGCCAGCTCTTCGATCCGGGCGCGCTGCCGGGTACCTCCGTCTTCGATCATTTCGTCTACTGCATCTGCGGCGATGGCGATATGCAGGAAGGCATCTCGTCCGAGGCATCATCGCTGGCCGCCACCCAGGAACTCGGCAACCTGATCATGATGTACGACGACAACCGGATTTCGATCGAAGGCGACACCGTGATCGCCTTGTCGGAAGACGTGGCGGCGCGGTACGCGGCGTACGGTTGGCACGTCCAGGCGGTTGACTTCACCGATGGCGGTACGGGGTACCAGGAGAAGGTCGAAGAACTGTTCCATGCTATCGAGGTGGCCAAGACCGTCACCGACCGCCCCAGTTTCATCAAGATCACGACAATCATCGGGTGGCCGCTGCCGACGATGGCCGGTTCGGAGAAGGTACACGGGGCGAAAATCGGTGCTCCGGAGACCGCCGCCCTGAAGGTCCGGCTCGGCCTCGATCCCGAGAAATCCTTCGACGTGGCCGACGAGATCGTCGCCTACACCCGTCAGAACGCCGCCGAGCGGGCCGCCAGCGCGCGCCGCGACTGGGACCCGCGGTTCGACGCCTGGGCGAAGGCCAATCCCGCCCAGAAGAAGCTGCTCGACCGGATCATGGCACGCGGCGTGCCGCCCGAACTGGCCGCCGCCCTGCCGGTTTTCCCGGCCGGTAAGAAATCGACCAGGGCCGCCTCCGGCGAGGTACTGAGCGCCATCGCGGGAGCCGTACCGGAGCTGTGGGGCGGGTCGGCCGATCTCGCCCCGTCCAATGACACCACCATGAAGGGCCAGCCGTCTTTCCTGCCCGACAATCGGGCCAGCCAGACGTGGCCGGCCGGCGCCAACGGGCGGGTGTTGCACTTCGGCATCCGGGAGCACGCCATGGGCGGGATCCTGAACGCGATCAACAGCGGGCTGACGCGGGCCTACGGCGGTACCTTCCTGGTCTTCGCCGACTACATGAGGACGCCGCCGCGAATCGCGGCCCTGTCCCACATCCCGTCGATTTTCGTTTGGACCCATGACTCGATCGGTGTGGGCGAGGACGGTCCAACCCATCAGCCCGTCGAGCAGATCGCGTCGCTGAGGCTGATCCCCGGACTGGATGTGATCCGGCCGGCCGACGCCAACGAGGTGGCCGAAGCCTGGAGACTCATCCTGGGGATTCACGACCATCCGGCGGCGCTCATCCTGACTCGTCAGGACGTCGCCACCGTGGACCGGTCCGACGGTTTCGCGCCCGCTTCCGACATGGTGCGCGGTGCGTACACCCTGGTGGACGCGGCCTGCGGTCCGCTCCAGGTCGTCATCGTGGCGACCGGTTCCGAAGTGGAGGTGGCCCTCGGGGCGCGTACCCTGCTCGAAGCCGACGGCATCGGTACCCGGGTGGTGTCGGCGCCCTGCCTGGAGTGGTACGCCGCGCAGCCAGAATCGTACAAGAAAGAACTCTTGCCCGACGGTACGGTCAAAGTTTCGGTCGAAGCCGGCGTGACCTACGGTTGGGCCGAAATCGTCGGCGACCAGGGCCGCCGCATCGGGGTCGATCGCTTCGGTGCCTCGGCTGCCGCCGCCACCCTCTTTAGAGAGTATGGCATTATTGCAGAGCATGTTGTGGCCGAAGCGAAGGCTGCCCTCGGCTTGTAAAGAAAGGGATCGCATGAAGATCGGCATTCCGATGGAGTCGTCTCCAGCGGAAACTCGTGTGGCGGCGACACCGAAAACCGTCGTCCAGCTTGTCAAACTGGGCTATGAGGTCATCGTCGAGGAGGGTGCCGGGGCCAAGGCGTCGTACCCCGATTCGGCCTACGTCGAGGCGGGCGCTCAGATCGTCGGACGGGCGGTGGTCTGGGCCGCCGATATCGTCTGCAAGATCAACGCGCCGATCGAGGCGGAGATTCAGGCGATGAGCGAGTCGGCGACGCTGATCGCGCTGATCGCGGCGCCGCGGTCGCCGGAACTCCTGCACGACTTGGCCAGCCGTGGGCTGACCGTTCTGGCGATGGATTCGGTGCCCCGCATCTCCCGGGCTCAGTCGATGGACGTCCTGTCATCGATGTCCAATATCGCCGGGTACCGGGCGGTCATCGAGGCGGCCCACGAGTTCGGGTCCTTCTTCACCGGCCAGGTGACGGCGGCGGGCAAGGTACCGCCGGCGCGGGTTTTCATCTCCGGGGCCGGGGTGGCGGGGCTCGCCGCCATCGGTACGGCGCATTCGCTCGGCGCGGTCGTCCACGCCACCGACATCCGTCCCGAAGTGGCGGAACAGGTCGAATCGATGGGCGCCTCGTTCGTGGCGGTCACGGTCGACCAGGAGCAGACCTCAACCGATGGCTACGCCAAGGAGGCGTCGGTGGCGTACGCCCAGGCGGCCGAGGTCATGTACGCGGAGCAGGTCAAGGTATCGGACATCGTCATCACGACCGCCCTCATTCCCGGCAAACCGGCTCCCCGGCTCATCACCGAGGAGATGGTGGCCACCATGAAACCTGGTTCGGTCATCGTCGACATGGCGGCCGGGTCGGGCGGCAACGTCGCGGGGTCGGCGCCGGACAAACTGGTCGTGACCAGCAACGGCGTGAGGATCATCGGCTACACCGATCTGGCCACCCGGCTGCCAACGCAGGCTTCCCAGCTTTACGCGACCAACGTGCTCAACCTGATGAAACTCGTCACCCCGGCCAAGGACGGCGTGATGGTGATCGATCTGAACGACATCGTCCAACGTTCGATGACGGTGGTGAGCGAGGGCGAGATCATCTGGCCGCCGCCGCCCGTCGCCGTCTCGGCTGCTGCCGCTCCGGCGCCCGCCGCCGAGCCTCAGGCCAAGGTGGTCAAGCAGCGCAATCCCCTGGTGAACTACGTCGCCATGGGCGTGTGCGCGGTCTTGTTGCTCCTGCTGTTCTGGGTCTCCCCGGAGGGGCTGATCGGCAATTTCATGGTGTTCATGCTGGCGGTGGTGATCGGGTACTACGTGATCGGCAATGTCAACCACGCCTTGCACACCCCGCTGATGAGCGTGACGAACGCGATTTCCGGCATCATCATCGTGGGAGCGCTGGTGGGACTGCACGCGGCGTCGGTATCGGTCACGGTGGCGGTGCTGTCCGTCATCGGGATTCTCCTAGCCAGCATCAATATCTTTGGCGGGTTCACCGTGACCCAGCGCATGCTCTCGATGTTCCGGAAGGGCTGACATGACAACAACACTAGTGTCCGGATCGTACATCCTGGCCGGTCTGTGCTTCGTGCTGGCTCTGGCCGGATTGTCCAAGCATGAGACCGCCAAACGGGGCAATCTCTTCGGCATGATCGGTATGGGATTGGCGCTCGTCTTCATCATTCTGGGGACGGTGCTGAAGACCACCTCGGGCGGAATCACGATTCCGGGCGGACCGTCCTGGGCGATCGCCGTCATCCTGGCCGCCATGATCGTCGGCGCCGGCATCGGGGTCTTCATGGCCGTCCGGGTCGAAATGACCGGGATGCCGCAACTGATCGCTCTCCTGCACTCGTTCGTCGGCCTGACGGCGGTCTTGGTCGGCTGGAACGCGTACCTCGAAGTCTCGGGCGGCGGCAACGGGCTGCATCGCGGCGAGTTGTTCGTCGGCGTCTTCATCGGCGCGGTCACCTTCACCGGTTCGATCATCGCCTACCTGAAGCTGTCGGCCAAGATGAAGTCCAAACCGTTGATGCTGCCGCACCACAACATCGTCAACTTGGCGGCGCTGGTGGTCGTGATCGGTTTGACCGTCTGGTTCGTCATCGACCCGCACCTGTGGCAACTGATCGTCATGACCGTCATCTCGCTGGCCCTGGGACTTCACCTGGTCGCCAGCATCGGCGGCGGCGACATGCCGGTCGTGGTGTCGATGCTGAACTCCTATTCCGGGTGGGCGGCGGCGGCGGCCGGTTTCACGCTCGACAATAACCTGCTCATCATCACCGGCGCGCTGGTCGGCTCGTCCGGCGCCTACCTGTCGTACATCATGTGCAAGGGGATGAACCGGTCCTTCATTTCCGTCATCGCCGGTGGATTCGGTTCCGACGGCGCGGTCACCGGGGAGGAGAAGGATTACGGCGAGTACCACGAGACGTCCGTCCAGGACGTGGCGGAGTTGCTGAAGAACGCCACCTCGGTCATCATCACACCGGGCTACGGCATGGCCGTCGCGCAGGCCCAATCGGCGGTGGCCGATTTGACGGCCAAGTTGCGGGCGCTGGGGATCGAGGTCCGGTTCGGCATCCATCCGGTGGCCGGCCGGTTGCCCGGACACATGAACGTTCTGCTGGCCGAGGCCAAGGTGCCGTACGACATCGTGCTCGAAATGGACGAGATCAACGACGATTTCGAGCACACGGATGTCGTGCTGGTCATCGGGGCCAATGACACGGTCAACCCGGCCGCCATGGAGGATCCGTCCAGCCCGATCGCCGGGATGCCCGTGCTCCAGGTCTGGAAGGCCGGTACCGTTGTCGTCTTCAAGCGGTCGATGAACACCGGGTACGCCGGGGTTCAGAATCCGCTGTTCTTCCGGGATAACACGCTCATGCTCTTCGGCGATGCCAAAGACCGGGTACAGGATATCATCAAGGCCTTGTGAGCCTGGCTGGCCTCAGAGGTACGGTTCGACCAGGCGGGCGTACCGTTTCGACATCTGCGCGACGGTCGTGGCCCCGGGTTGCGCCCAGATCGTTTCGTTGAAGATTTCGACTTCGATGTCCCCGGTGTAGCCCGCCTCGGCCACCCAGCGCGTGATCGTGGGGAAGTCGATGTACCCGTCGCCCATCATGCCGCGTGAGTTGAGGGTATCGCTCGCCAGCGGCAGTACCCAGTCGCAGATCTGATAACTCGCCAAGCGGCCCTCGGCACCGGCTCGCCCAATGGCAGCGTGTACCGCCGGGTCCCACCACACGTGGTAGGTGTCGACGACGACCCCGACCTCGTCCGGCCGGTGATCGGCGGCCATGTCCAGCGCTTGGGCCAGGGTCGTCAGGACGCCCCGGTCGGCCGTGAACAACGGGTGCATCGGCTCCAACGCCAGACGTACGCCGTGCTCCCGGGCGTACGGGACCAGTTCGCCGATGCGGTCGGCCACGCGTTGCCGGGCGGCCACCAGATCCCGGTCCGCGTCGTCGGCGGCCGTGTGCGGCAGGCCCATGGCAGCGAAGGAAGCGGGAAGCCCGCCCACCACCATGACCAGTTCGCGCGCGCCCAGAGTCGCGGCCTCCTCGATGGCCGCCCGGTTGTCGGCCAGCGCGGCCGTCGCCTGGGCCGTGTCGCGGCTCGAGATGAAGCCGCCGCGGCAGAGGGTGGAGACACGCAGCCCGGCGTCGGCGATCAGGCGGGCCGCCGTCGCGGCGCCGACTGCCTGGACGCGGTCGCGCCACGGTCCGATGGCCGTCAGCCCGCCGGCTGTGGCGGCGTCGACGCATTGGGCGAGCGTGAGGTACTTGCAGGTGGCCGTATTGAGGCTGAGTCTGGTCATGTCGGCGCCCTCAGAGGACGATCTTCTCCACGTCGACGCGGCGGTTCTCGCGCGACGACCGCAGTCCGGCTTCGGCCAGCGCCACCCCGCGGGCGGCCGAGAGCAGATCGTAGCGGTGTTCCCGTCCGGCCACCACATCGCGGAGGAACTCTTCCCACTGCGCTTTGAAACCGTTGTCGAACTGGTCGCGGTCGGGTACGGGCAGCCACTGGGCGCGGAAGTCTTCCGTCGTCGGCACGTCGGGGTTCCACACCGGCATGGGGGTACCCGATTTCGGTTGGGCGACGCACGTGAACAGACCGGCGACAGCGGAGCCCGCCGTACCATCGACCTGGAACTCGACCAGTTCGTCCCGGTAGACCCGCACGGCCCACGACGAGTTGATCTGGGCGATCACCGGATCGCCGGCCGGGGTGGTCAGTTCGAAAATAGCGTACGCGGCGTCGTCCGCCGTGGCATCGTAGCGCTGGCCCCGCTCGTCCCACCGCTGGGGGATGTGGGTGACGGCCTTGGCGATGACGGAATCGACGGAACCGACGATCCCCTCCAGCACGTAGTTCCAGTGGCAGAACATGTCGGTGGTCATGCCGCCCCCGTCCTCAAGGCGATAGTTCCAGGACGGCCGCTGGCCGGGCTGGACGTCGCCCTCGAAAACCCAATAACCGAACTCGCCGCGCAGGGACAGCATCCGGCCGAAGAAACCTTCGTCGACCAGCCGCCGCAATTTCCGCAAACCGGGTAGGTAGACCTTGTCGTGGACCACGCCGGCCGTCACCCCGGTACGCAGCCTCAATCTCGCCAGGTCGATGGCCTGTTCCAGGGTCTCCGCGGTCGGTTTCTCGGTGTAGATCGCCTTGCCGGCCTGCATGGCCGCGGTCAGCGCGGCGTACCGGCGGGAGGTCACCTGCGCGTCGAAGTAGATGTCGATGCTGGGGTCGGCGATCACTGCCGCCTGGTCGGTGGTCCAGGACTCAACCCCGTAGGTCGTGGCGATGTCCTGCAACTTCTCCGCGTTGCGGCCCACCAGGATGGGTTCGACCTGAACCTTCGATCCGTCCTCCAGTTGGACACCGCCGGCTTGCCGAATGGGCAGGATCGAGCGGAGGAAGTGCTGGCGGAAGCCCATCCGGCCGGTGATGCCGTTCATGGCGATACGTAGCGTACGAGGCATAGGGTGAACTCCTTTGTTGGATGCGCATCGCTGGAAAGCGCATTCCCAGCCTAGCAAGACTTGATTTATAGTTCAAGCCTTGCCCTTGGCTGGTCGGCCACCGCCTTGTGGGACGGTCTCAATGCGGCAACCGGGTGGAGTCGCGGAACACCGGCGTGGCCGACAGAGTGACCGTGGTGGGTTCGGACTGGGGGGGCTGGAGAACCAGGTTGACGGCGGCCGAACCCAGCGACTCCATAGGTACCCGCACCGTGGTCAGACCGGGATCGACGTCCATGAGCGTTGGGATGTCGTCGAATCCGGCCAGCGCGAGATCCTCGGGCACGCGTACTCCCTGCTCACGGGCCGCCGCGAGGGCGCCAATGGCCATGACGTCGGTGACGGCGAAGACGAGGCTTGGCAAGGGTTCCATCTTCAGGACGGTTTTCATCGCCTCGTACCCACCGTCGCGAGTGAACTCACCCCGGATTTGGGCGAGCACCCGGCCCGATTTGCTGAAACCCTCGACGAACCCGCGCGTACGTTTGGCAGCCGTCGGGTGTAGCTCGGGTCCGGCCAGGATGGCGGCGGTCGTGAAACCCTGCTTGGCCAGTTCGGAGCCCAGCGCGTGCGCGCCGGCGCGGTTCCGGATGGTCACGGCGTGGAAACCCAGGCTGGCCTGTCCGATCAGACAGACGCTGGAACCGGTCGAGGTCTGGAAATCTTCCAGGGCCTCTTTCACGCGGTTGAGGTAGGCGGGTTCTTTCCAAAACCCCCCGGCGATGAGGAGTGCCTCCGGCCGCTGCTGGCGTAGCGCGTTGATGAGCGGGATCAGAGCTTCCCGGTCGTGCAGAGTGGTGGCCAGCATGACGATGTAGCCGGACTCGTTGGCCCGTCCCATGACCCCGGCCGCGACCGACGAAAAATAAGGATCTCGAATATCGTTGACGATCAGTTCGATGATGGTGGAATGGCCGCGGGCCATGGTTTGCGCCGCCGCATTGGGCGCGTAGTTGAGTTGGCGGGCAGCCTCGGTGGCCCGGGCGACCAGGTTCGGGCTGACCACCCGGTCCCGGCTGCCATTGAGGGCGCGCGAAGCCGTCGACAAGGATATTCCCGCCAAATGAGCGACATCGGACAACGTGGCCATGGGGAAAATATACCGGAAAACTGTTGGGGGAGTGTTTTCCGCGGGCACGGATGTGGACCGGCAGACGAGTCTTCCGGCGGGCTCGACTAGAATGGCGGCGAACAATGAAGGAGGTTCGATGGATCTGTTTGCCTACAGGATCATCCCGGTCGTCGTGATCAACGATGCCGCCGACGCGCAACCCCTCGGGGAGGCCCTCATCGCCGGCGGTCTGCCGATGGCGGAGATCACGTTCCGCACCGCCGCCGCCGCCGAATCGATCGCGATCATGAGCGAGATCGACGGACTCACCGTGGGAGCGGGTACCCTGGTCACCCCGGGCCAAGTCGAACTGGCGGTTGAAGCCGGTGCGAAATTCCTGGTCAGCCCGGGGTTGCGCGCCGATATTGTACGCGAGGCCCAGTTGACGGGCCGGCCGATGCTGCCGGGTGCCGTGACTCCGGGCGAGATCATGGAGGCCATGAGCCTCGGCATCGAAACTGTGAAATTCTTCCCAGCCGGCGTCTATGGCGGAGCGAGCGCGATCAAGGCCCTGTCATCGGCCTTCACCACGGTCCAGTTCGTGCCAACCGGCGGGGTCTCCCAGTTGAACCTGGCCCAGTACCTGGCGTTGCCCAGCGTACCGGCCGTCGGGGGCTCGTGGATGGTACCGATGGACCTGATCGACGCCCACGACTTCGCGGCGATTTCCGCTCTGTGCCACCAGGCTGTGGAGTTGGCCGCCTCATGACGCTTGAGCTCCGTCCGGCTGGCGAGTGCCGGTTTGACGCGATCTGTCTCGGTGAGGTCATGTTGCGCCTCGATCCGGGCGACGGCCGGATTCGGACGGCTCGTCAGTTCGCAGTCTGGGAAGGTGGCGGGGAGTACAACGTGATTCGCGGCCTGCGAAAAGTGTTCGGCCTGCGGACCGCCGTGGTGACCGCGCTGGTGGACAACGAGGTCGGGCGGCTGGTCGAGGACTGCATGCTGGCCGGCGGCGTCGATGTCTCGCAGGTACGGTGGGTCGAGTCGGATGGCGTCGGCCGGAGCGTCCGTAATGGCCTCAACTTCACCGAGCGGGGTTTCGGGGTCCGGGGGGCGGTTGGCGTGTCCGACCGCGGCCATACCGCGATCGCCCAGGTGAAGCCGGGTGACATCGACTGGCCGGAGATTTTCGGCCGGCAGGGGGCGCGGTGGTTCCACACCGGCGGGATTTACGCGGGCTTGTCCGAAGCCAGCGCCGAGGTCGTGGTGGAAGCGGTTGAGGCGGCTCATCGGTACGGCACGGTCGTCTCCTATGATTTGAACTACCGGCCGAGTCTGTGGCGCTCGATTGGCGGTCAGGCGCAGGCGCAGGCGGTCAACCGGGTGCTGGCACGGTCGATCGACGTGATGATCGGCAACGAGGAAGATTTTTCGACCGGGTTGGGGTTCGATATCGCGGGGACCGATCCCAACCTGACTCGTCTGCCGGTCGAGGCCTTCGCGGCCCTGATCGACCGGGCCGCCGCCGAGTACCCCAACTTTTCGGTCATCGCCACCACGCTGCGCGGCGTGAAATCGGCCACGGTCAACGATTGGAGTGCCATCGCCTGGAGCCCGGAATCGGGTCTGGTGGAGGCGACGCCGAGACCGGGGCTCGAAATCTTCGACCGGGTCGGTGGCGGCGATTCCTTCGCCTCCGGCCTCGTCTTCGGCCTGCTGACCGGCCAGACCCTGGAGCGGGCGGTGAACATCGGGGCGGCCCACGGGGCGCTGGCGATGACCACTCCGGGCGACACCTCGATGGCGACGATGGCCGAGGTCATGAAACTGGCCGGCGGGGGATCGGCGCGGGTCGACCGGTGACCGGGGCTACTGTTTGACCCGCAAGCTGTCGTGCCACTCGGTGCGCACCACGGTACCGCTCGCGTCGAGGTGGGCGATGACGCACGACGCCGTGGCCAACGGCCGGGCCGGAATCCCCAGGGCACCCAGCATGATCGAGATGACGGGGGCGTGGCTGCAGACGACGGTGGGACGTCCGCTGGCCCCGACGGCAAGCGCCAAATCGGTGGCATAGCGGGCGGTCTTGTGCTCGGTGGCTTTCTCTTGGCTGATGACCGCTTTCGTCGCGATCTCGATCTTGCGGTCTTTGGCGTACGCGGCCAGCGTTTGCCGGCACCTGGTCGCCGGGGACGACACCAGGTCGGCGGCGCCGAAGGGCCCCAGGATCTGGGCGACGTACGGTAGCTGATCGCGCCCATGGCCGCTGAGGGGGCGTACGCGGTCGTCTTTCTTCCATCCCAGGCGGGACGCCGCCTTGGCGTGCCGCAAGATGATCAGGGGGGTGGTGTCCGGCAGGGTCAAGGCCTCGGTGAGGATGTCCCGTTCGTCGGAATAGGTCAGGGCATCGATGGCCGCGTCCGGTGCCATCCAGGCGATCCGGTCCACCTCCGCGTCGGGGACATGCGGACCGGCCGACAGGGTCACCCCGACCCACCAGGTGACGAGCTTCATGGTCTGGGCGACGGGATACCGGATGGGGGTCAGCGGAGCGGCCAGCCGGATGGTCGCCCCAGATTCCTCCGCCACCTCGCGTACGGCGGTCGTGGGTAATAGCTCATTCAGGTGGGCCTTCCCTTTGGGCAAGGTCCAATCGTCGTAGGCGGGCCGGTGAACGAGCACCACCTCGCGGGACGATCCGGTTCCGCGCAGTGGTACCGCTCCCGCCGCCCACAGAGGGGGTTCAGGCACGATGCTCACGCGTTCACCCTACAACAGGTCGGCGGACCGGCGTCAGGAAGCCGGGCGGCGTGTGGCGGTCGCCGAGATGAGATACTCCTGCAGGTCGGTGAGGGGATTGCCGGCGTCGTCCACGGTTTTCTGAATCCAACCGTCCTCGGTCAACCACCACGACGCGGTGGAATCGGCGAAAGCCATCGTGAACAAGGCGTCGATCTGGGCGATGTGCGCCTCGTTGGACAACTGCACCAAGGCCTCGACCCGCCGGTCCAGGTTGCGGTGCATCAGATCGGCCGAGCCGATGCCGACCTGAGGCGAACCACCGTTGTCGAACCAGAAGAGGCGCGAGTGCTCCAGGAAACGGCCCAGGGTGGATCGTATCCGGATGTTGTCGCTCAACCCCGGAACGCCGGCCTTCATGGCACAGATGCCCCGTACCCACAGATCGACCGTGACCCCGGCCTGGCTGGCGCGGTAGAGGGCATCCATAGTGGCCTCGTCGACGATGGAGTTGACCTTGATCCGGATGCGCCCCGGTACACCCGACTGTTGCAGGGCGATCTCGTTCTCGATCTTCTCCAGTAGGCCATTGCGGATGCCGAAGGGGGAGACGAGCAAGCGCCGGTAGTGGGATTCAGCCGTCATACCCGACAGATGGTTGAACAGGCGGGCCACGTCATCGGTGATGACGGGGTTGGCGGTGAGCAGGCCCACGTCCTCGTACAACCGGGCCGTTTTGGGATTGTAGTTGCCGGTACCGATGTGGCAGTACCGGCGCAGGCAATCGCCTTCGTCGCGGATGACCAATGACAACTTGCAGTGGGTTTTCAGCCCGACCAGGCCGTACACGACGTGAACTCCCGCTTGCTCCAGCTTGCGGGCCCAGGCGATGTTGGCCTGCTCGTCGAAGCGGGCCTTGATCTCGACCAGGGCGAGTACCTGCTTGCCGGCGCGGGCCGCCTCGATCAGGGCGTCGACGATGGGCGAGTCACCGCTGGTGCGGTACAGGGTCTGCTTGATGGCCAGCACCTGGGGATCGGCGCCTGCCTGCTCGATGAAGCGCTGGACCGACGTGGCGAAGGAGTCGTACGGATGGTGCAGAAGCACGTCGCGCCGTTTCAGGGCTGCGAACAGGTCCGCCGGCCGCGAAGTCTCGACCTCGGACAACTGGGGATTGGTCCGGGGCAGGAAACTGTGGTACTTCAGGTCTTCCCGGTCGACGTCGGCGATCGAGAACAGGCCTGTCAGATCCAGCGGTCCGCGGATGAAGAAGGTCTCCTGAGTGGTGACGTCGAGCTCCGAGGCGAGAATGTCCAGCAACTCGGTGTTGATGGTCTCTTCCACCTCCAGCCGGACCGGCGGGCGGCCCACCTTCCGGCGCAACAACTCCTTTTCCAGAGCGAACAGGATGTTCTCCGCGTCGTCCTCTTCGACCTCCACGTCTTCGTTGCGGGTGACCCGGAAGGTGATGGACTGGAGGATTTCCATGCCGGTGAAGATGGCGTCCAGGTGATGGGCGATGACGTCTTCCAGGGGTACGAAGCGGCCTTCGGTGATCTGGAGGAAACGCGGCAGGACGTTGGGTACCTTGATGCGGGCGAACAGGCGTCCGCCGGTTTCCGGGTTGCGCAATTGCACGGCCAGATTGAGGCTCAGTCCGGAGATGTACGGGAACGGGTGTGAGGGATCGACGGCGAGCGGGGTCAGGATGGGGTAGATCCGGTCCTGGAAGAGTTCCGACAAGCGCTGCTTCTCCGACTGGGTCAGGTCGGGCCACCGGACGATCAGGATGCCCTCCTGGGCCAACTCCGGCAAGACCTCGTCCATGAAGACCCGGGTTTGTTCGGCGACGAGGTCGCGGGACGTGGACAGGATGGCTTCGTGGAGTTCCCGTGGCAGGAGGCCGGAGGTACCGCGCTGAGCTAGGCCGGCGCTCATACGGCGCTTGAGCCCGGCGACGCGGACCATGAAGAACTCGTCCAGGTTGGAGGAGAAAATCGCCAGGAAGCGCGCCCGCTCCAGCAGCGGTACCCGAAGTTTGTCGTGAGCCAGGTCGAGGACCCGCTTGTTGAAGGCGAGCCAGCTCAGTTCCCGGTCCGAGTACCGGCCAGCCGGCAACGGCGCGGCGAGGGGATCGGCGAGCTGCTCGGCATCGGGACCGGCGTCGTCCACATCGTCGTCATCGTCGAGGTCATCGTCGGAGTCATCCTGGGCCTCGAAGGCTGCCGGTGCGGGGAACAGTTCGGCGTCGGAGCCGGGTTCCTCGAACGTGGCGGGAATGATCAACGCGCGCGGCAGCGGGGGCGTCGGTATGGGCGCGGGTTCGGGTACGGGCGGGACCGGGCTGGGCCGTGGGCTGCGGGTCCACGGTACTGGGGGCGCCGGTGGGGCATCGTCGGTTTCGACGGTCAGGTCCGCCGTGTCGACGGCTTCTGGCGCGGCTTCGACGTCGTACTCTGGCTCCTCGACATCGGGTTCCACATCCATGGGATTGCCCGTCAGCATGGCCAGAACGCGATCGATCTGTTCCTGGCTGGGCAGTCCGCTGGTACCGCGCAAGCTCAGGAACTCGTCCATTGGCGACTGGAACCGGCGATGGTTGAGGGGCGCCGGACCGCTTCCGGTGGGAGGATGCGGGCTGCGCGTGCCATGTGGTCGGTCGACGTCGCTCATGATTCCTCCTTGGTTCCGAAAGCCCCGGTGCTTGCCTAAGTGTCTACTTTACGGTACCTCAGATCGCGGCGCACTACCGAAAACCCCGATGCTTCGTACAGAGTACGGGCCGGGCGGTTATCGCCATCGACCCACAGAACGACGCTTTCGGCGCCGCGGGCGGCCAGATGGTCCAGACCGGCCTCCAGCAGGAGGCGTCCCCAGCCGTGACCGGCCTGCGACGGGTCGACGCCGAGGACGTACACCTCGCCGACCGGCCCTTCGGCCTTCGTCCAGTGGAAACCCACCATGGCGCCCTGGCGGTTCCACGCGATCAGCAGTCCGGCGGGATCGAACCACGACGACGTCATCCGGGTTTCGAAGTCGCGTGTCGAAAGTGCGCCCTGTTCGGGATGACCGTGGAAGGCGCGGGCGTTGAGCCGTACCAACTCGGGCAGATCGGCCGGGGAGAACTGCCGGATGTCCGCGTCTGGCGTGTTGGCGCCAATTCGGCGGCGCCGGGCGAGCAGGGGCAGTTCCATGACCAGCAGTTCGCGTACTGCGTGGAAGCCGTAGGCAGCGGCGAAGCTGTGGGCGGGAGCGAGATCGGCGAAGGACCACACCTCGGCCGCCGGGTTGAGCCGGCGCAGTTCGTCCAACAGGCCCGTCCCCACGCCGCGGCGCCGGGCACCGGGCGCCACCATGAGCTGAGCCGACGAGTCTGGTACGAGCACGGCGTAACCGGTCAGACGCCCCGATTCCCGGTAGACCAGATGTGTCAGGCCGGTCTCCGCCAGACCGAGCGTGGCCTGCTCATTGAGAGGATAGACGCCGTCGGCCGCCTCGACGGCGGTGGCGAGACGTACCACGTCGTCCCGCTCGCTGGGCGACAGGCGGCCGAGCACCTGTGGACGGGTCATTTCGCCGCGAACCGGTAGCCGACGTTGCGTACGGTACCGATCAGGGACTCGTGCTCAGCGCCGAGTTTGGCCCGCAGACGGCGGACGTGGACGTCGACGGTCCGGGTGCCGCCGTAGTAGTCGTACCCCCACACCTCGGCCAGCAACTGCTCCCGGGAGAACACCCGCCCGGCGTGGGTGGCGAGGAATTTGAGGAGCTCGAATTCGGTGTAGGTCAGGTCCAGCGGTTCTTCGTCCAGCCACACGGCGTAGGCCGCCTCATCGATGACGAGGCCGCCGAGAGTGACGCGGGCCGCCACTTCCTCTTCCGGGGCTGTCAGGGCCCGCAAACGGGCGTCCAGCTCAGCCGGTCCGGCCGTGTCGACGATGAAGTCGTCGCATCCCCAGTCGGCCGAGAAGATCGACAGTCCGGCATCGGTGAGGATCACCATCCGGGGTACCACGACGGAGGCGGACTTGAACATCTGGCAGACGTTCTTGGCCGAGCCGAAATCCGTCCGGGAATCGATGACGACCACGTCCGCGTCGGCGGACTCGGTGAGAACCTGGTCCTTGGGCGTTTTCACCGTAACCGCGTGGGACAGCAACGACAGGGGAGGGAAGGGGTCTGGCTCGGTGCTGGGCGTGACCAGCAAAACGACCGCCATCGTGCCTCCTAGTTCCGAGGATAACTCTACCGGTCCGCCTCCGAAATGGGGAGGCGGCGGAGTGGCGCGGGCCGGGCCAACCGGCACCCCGGTACACTTTGGGGATGGCAGTTTTCAGCTTCTGGATGCTCATCGTCCTGATCGGCCTGGTCGGGGTGGGCTTGCTGGTGTGGCTGATCGTACTGCTTGGTCGCAGCGATGAGGTGAAACGGTCCGATGGCGTTTGAGATAGATTCCCGCATCAACCCCGAGTTGGTGCCCCTGGCCTGGCTGATCGGACACTGGGAGGGTTCCGGCAACGGGCATCGTTTGGGTGGCGAGGACTACGAGTTTTCGGTCACCGTCGATTTCACCGAAAACGGCGGGAACTATCTCCACTACGTCATGCAGTGGTTCGAAACCGATGACGAGGGCTTGCCCATTCGTTCTTTGGGCATGGAAGGCGGGTTCTGGCGCCCCCAACCGAACGGGCAGGTCGAGGTGGTTCTGGTTCATCCGGAGGGCTTCGCCGAGGTGTACCTCGGGACGATCGACGGTGGGCGGATCGAGATGAAGACCGATCTGGTGGCCCGGACGACGACCGCCGACATTCCGGCGACCGGTGGACACCGGCTTTACGGCAACGTCGAGTCGCATCTGATGTTCGCTTATGACCAGGGTACGACCGAGCACGCGATGCAGCCGTCGCTCTGGGCCAGGCTGACCAGGGTCTGATGACAAAGGTGCTGGTCGCCGATGGCCCCGACCGGGGTGTGGCCTGGCATTTCGGAGACCCGTTACGCGAGCAACGCTGGCTTGATGACGGCAGCGGGCTGGTGAACCTCGCCAACCGCGAGGTGGTACAGATTTCGGGATCGGACCGGGCGCGCTTTCTCAATCTGCTCGGTACCCAGAAGCTGGACGATTTGAAGGCCGGCCAAACCTCGTCCACTTTCTTCCTCGATCCCCAGGGCCACGTCGACCACTGGCTGGCACTGGCCGGCGGGCCGGCCGATTCGGCGGCGCTGTGGGGATGGACCGAACCCGGGCGAGGCGCCGGGTTGGCCGAATTCCTGAATCGGCGGCGGTTCCGCCTCGACGTCGAGGTACGGTTGCGGCCAGACATCGCCGTGGTGTGGAGCGGCCGCGAGCCGGCGTACCCGGCCCGTTCCGGTACCCCGAACTGCTTGGGCGGGTACGAGTCGTTCGTACCGCGGACCGACCTGGCCGCGGTCCTGGCCCAGGGCCAACCGGTTGGTCTGTGGGCCTACACGGCTCGCCGGATCGCCGCCGGGATCGTCCGGGTTGGCGTCGACACCGACGAGCGGACGATTCCCAACGAGGTGGGCGTGCCGTCGGAGAACCTGGCCTTGGATAAGGGCTGTTATCCGGGACAGGAGACGGTCGCCAAGGTGCATAATTTGGGTACCCCGCCGCGCCGCCTGGTCCGGCTCCACCTGGACGGTTCGCCGGAGCGGTTCCCCGAACCGGGCACCCCTCTGACCGAGTCCGGTTCCGACAAGGTGGTGGGGCGGCTCGGTTCGATGGCGTACCACTGCGAACTGGGGCCCATCGGATTGGGGTTGATCGCCTCCGCCACCGACGATCAGGCCGTTTTGCTG
>Ga0123354_10000882_pt1 | contig 33474 bp, 27 predicted proteins | sample TergutLab28metaG_2_FD_97872 | JGI IMG/M metagenome (GOLD analysis project Ga0123354, IMG submission 97872) | Labiotermes labralis P4 segment gut microbial communities from Petit-Saut dam, French Guiana - Lab288 P4 | ecosystem: Host-associated > Arthropoda: Insects > Digestive system > Gut ... | reverse complement strand
GCCCAGGGCCTGCTCTGCGTCCCGTACCTCTACGGCGAACGGGCGCCGATCTGGGACCCCCGGGCGACGGGCGGCTTCATCGGGCTGGCGAACGTCCATGGCCGCGCCGATTTCGTCCGCGCCGCCCTCGAAGGCGTCGCCTACAACCTCCGCGCCATCCGGGACGCCATCCCCGAGGGGTCGCGGTCCGGCGAACCGATCCGGTCGACCGGCGGTACCGCGCGCTCGCCACTGTGGAACCAGATCAAGGCCACCGTCCTCCACCAACCGTTGCAGTTGCTCGAAGAAACCGAATCCGCCGCCCTGGGCGCCGCCATCCTGGCCGGCGTCGGCGCGGGTGTCTTCGCCCGCGTCGACGAAGGCTGCGCCGCCATGGTCCGTACCGGGCCTCTCATCGAGCCCGCCGACGACCTCATACCGCTTTACGACAGCGCCTACACGCGCTACACCCAGGCCGCGGCGCTCGTACGCGACCTCGCCGGGCCGAACGAAAGGAACCCCCAATGAACCCGACCATCTCACCATCCGCCGTCGTCTTCGGGGCCGGCAAGATCGCCCGCGGCTTCGTCGGGCACATCCTGTTCCGGTCCGGCTACACCATCGCCTTCGTTGAGGTGAACCAGCAGTTGCGCGACATCCTCAACCGCACCGGCCACTACACGGTCCACATCCTCGGCGACCCCAGCCAAGACGCCGTTGTCGGCCCGGTACGAGCCCTGGACCCGGCCGATCCGGGCGTCACCGACGCCGTACTGGGCGCCGACATTGCTTTCGTGTCCGTCGGCGGCCTGAACCTCGGCTCGGTGGCCGAACCCCTGGCCGCCGGCCTGACCGCCCGGCTGCGGGCCGGTGCCACCCCGTTCAACGTCATCGTCTGCGAGAACTGGCGCAACGCCGCGGCCACGCTGCGCACCGCCATCGAGCCGTACATTCCCGCCGATCTGGCGGACCGCTTCGCCGCCGAGATCGGCATCGCCGAAGCCACGATCATGCGCTCCGCCATCGCCGCCACGCCCGAGCAAGCAGCCCAGGACCCCGGCTCCGTCCAGTCGCAGAACTTCTGGCTGCTCCCACTGGACGGCGATGCCATCGTCGGTACGCTGCCCGCCATCGAAACGCTCGACCCCGTCCACAACTTCTCCAACGCCCTGGAGCGCAAGCTGTACACGTACAACACCGGAAACGCGACGATATCCTTCCTCGGCTGGCTGCGCGGCCACACGTACCTGGCCGAGGCCGCGCACGACCCGGCGATCCTGGATGTCGTCACCCGGGTGTACGACGAGATGTCGGCGACGATGGTGAAGAAGTTCGGCTTCGACCCCGCCGACCAACGCGAGTACGCCGCGCGCTCGCTGACCAAGTTCCAGGACTGGGCCATCGTCGACCCGCTCACCCGCCAGATCGCCGACCCGCTGCGGAAACTCGGCCACAACGACCGCCTGGTTGGCGCCGGGCTGGCCGCGCTGTCGCAAGACATCCAACCCACCGCCGTCGCGATCGCCATCGCAGCCGCGCTGCGCTACCGCAACCCCGACGATCCATCCGCCGTCAAGCTGGCCGCCCTGGTGGACGACCTGGGTGAACTGCCCGCCCTGGCCCAGGTCGCCAGCCTCCCGGAGGACCATCCGTTGATCCGGCTCGTCGCGGCCGCCGGTCCAGAACTCGACGCGGTCATCGCGGCCTAGGCCACCTGGTCCACGCCGTTGTCGAACATGGGGGTCAACTCGTCCATGGTCCGCCGCATGACTTCGCGCATGTTCTCGTACGCTTCGTCCGAGGCGCCGCGCTGGATGGCGCTGGCCACGTCGACGTGGAGTTGCAGCGCCCGCAGTTCGGGAGTGGAGTTGAGGCCGGCGTCGTGGCGGCCCACCAGCATCTCGCGTACCACCGAGCCGAGGTGGCCGAACATGTCGTTGCCGGACGACGTCAGCACCAGTTGGTGGAACCGGATGTCGAGTTCGAGGAATTCCTTGAGATCGGCCTCCTCGCCGGCCACCCACAGCCGGCCGGCCAAACCCATCAGCTTGCCCGCGTCGACCCGCCGGGATCGCAGGCCGGCCAAGCGGGCGGCTTCCGGCTCCACCGCCACCCGTACCTCCATCAATGCTCTCAGTTGATCGATGCGGGCGCTCGACAGCAAACGCCACCGAATGATCTGCGAGTCGAACAGATTCCAGTTGGTGGATGGCAGTACCACGACACCGACCCGGCGCCGCAACGCGGCCAGCCCCTCGGACTCAAGTACCCGGACAACCTCGCGTACGACTGAACGCGACGCCCCGTACTGGGCCTCCAGGTCTTCCAGGGTCACCACGGCGTCTGCGGGGAGTTGGCCGCTGGTGATGGCCAGGCCCAGTTGCTCAAGAAGCTCCCTGTGCAAACCCGGCTGACGCCCGCCGTCAGGGCTTGCGCCCTCAGCGGGAGATGTATCAATCGTCACATCCCAAGGCTAGCAGATCACCCACCGGGCGCTGGCCCGGTACCTCGTACGATGACGGTAGCAGCGTCCGGTTCAATCTTATGTATTTGCTGTTTTTGATTCTTTACATATGATGATAAGCTAACTGAAGTTAGTACACATCATCTGAACTTCACCGTTGAGTGCCTTCCGATGCCGAATAGGCCGCGGCGGTGGACAGAATCTCCCAAGGAGGTTTCATGCAGTGGTCAAATACCCCCGCGCACGCCCGATGGCTGGAAACTGAAACAGATCGCGTTGTCGATTTCGCCCGCGCGGCCCAGAACCCCGACGGTTTCGGCTGGCTCGACAACCATGGGAAACTCACCCCCGCGTCCGGCGACTTCTTGTGGGTGACCGCCCGGATGACGCACGCCTTCGCGCTGGCGGCCCTGATGGGCCGGCCCGGCGCCAACGCCTTGGCCGACCACGGCATCGCCGCCCTTCTGGACGGACCGCTCCGGGACACGCAGTACGGCGGCTGGTACACCCAGGTGATCGACGGCCATGTGAAAGACGACTCGAAGTCGGGGTACCAACACTGGTTCGTCGCCTTGGCCGGCGCCAGCGCGCTGGCGGCCGGACGCCCTCGCGCTCAAGAGCTCCTCGATGAGGCGCTGCGCGTCACCGACGCCTACTTCTGGTCGGACGACGAGCAGATGTCCAAAGAATCCTGGGACCGCGCGTTCTCCCAAACCGAGGCGTACCGCGGCGGCAACGTGTCCATGCACTGCGTCGAGGCCTACCTGGCGGTAGCCGACGCCACCGGCGACCGGACGTACCTCGACCGGGCCCTCGCCATCGCCACGACCATGATCCACCAGTACGCCCGCAACAACAATTACCGCGTTTTCGAGCACTTCGACGAGCACTGGCGCCCGGTTCCCGACTACAACATCGACCATCCGGTCCACCGTTTCCGCGCCTACGGATCGACCCCGGGCCACTGGGCCGAATGGTCGCGCCTGCTCCTCCACATCAAGGCGGGCCTCGAAGCCCGTGGCGGCACGCCGCCCGACTGGCTGCTGCCCGACGCGGAGGGGCTCTTCGCGGCGTGCGTCCGCGACGCCTGGCAGCCGGACGGCCACCCCGGTTTCGTCTACTCGGTCGACTGGAACGGTCAAACGGTCGTACCCGCCCGCATCCGCTGGGTCCTGATCGAGGCCATCGGCGGGGCGTACGCGCTGTACCTGGCCACCGGCGACCAACAGTACGAGGACTGGTACATCAAGTTCTGGGACAACGCGCGCAACCATTTCATGGACTACGAGGGCGGCTCCTGGTGGCAGGAGATCTCGCCCGACGGCGTACCCTCGTCCGATGTCTGGGACGGCAAGCCCGACATCTACCACCTCATGCACTGCCTGGTCGTACCCCGCCTGCCCCTCTATCCGGCCATGGCAGTTGCCCTGGCCGACGGCAAACTGGACTCGCTCATCGCCTGACCGGTCGTACGGCTGGCTGCACCCTGGCCTCGCCATAGGCTTGTCGTCTTGCGGAATCTTGTAACGTCTTGCGGTCTCCTCTAAAGTAAGACGCATACCAGGAGGTAAGTCATGTCAGTGGCAACACTATCGACGCGAGGGCAGATCGTCATTCCGGCCGAGGTCCGGGCCGCCACGGGGTGGGCGGCCGGCGACAGGGTTGCCATGACGGTCACCGACGATGGGCAGGAGATCCGGCTGCGCAAACAAGAGTCGCTGGATGACATGTCCGAGCGGTTGTCGCGGTACGTCCGGCCGGGTACGCCGCCCTTGGCCGATGTCCACGGCTTCTACGAGCAGCGCGAACCCAGGGTGTGATGCCATGGAGGCCTCGCTCGATACAAACGTCCTGCTCCGGTTCGCACTGAGAGACATACCCGACCAGTTCGTACGCGCCCGCACTGTCCTGGCTCGCCCAGACGCGCGGTACCGGGTCGCGGACGCGGTCTGGTTGGAAATGGCGTACGTCCTCGGCGGCTACTACCACCTTGACCGGCCGGCCATCGTCGATGTCATCACCAGCCTGATGGGCATCGACTCCGTGGTTACCGACGCAGCCACGATTACCGCCGCGTGTACCCTCTTCATCGACCATCCGAAACTCAGTTTTGCCGATTGCTACCTGGGTGCGTACGCGGACCAGACCCACGCCACCCCGTTGCTGACGTTCGACGAAAAGCTGGCCAGCCAGCATCCGTCGGCGAGCCTGGTACCCCTGGACGATTGAGCGTTCCGTCGTCACTCGACCTGATGCGTCGGCGGTGTCGCCACGATCACCCGCGAATTGTCCAACACAACCTCCGCGAATCGTACAGAAAAATATCCGCGTATTGTCCAGTAGAACACCCGCGAATGGTACAGTTTAGGCATGGAATACCGCAGCCGATTACTTGATGACAAGCTATCCGAACTGCTACGCCTCCTTCCAGCCGTTGCCGTCGAGGGCGCGAAAGGCGTCGGAAAAACGGAAACCGCAATGCGACTGGCTGCTGACATATTCGCCCTTGACTCGTCGCTAACGCGGGCCAACGTGGAGAACGATCCCAGCCTCGTCCTTGACGGAAAACCGCCCACGCTCGTCGACGAATGGCAGATCGTCCCACCGGTCTGGGACGTGGTACGGCGGGCCGTCGACGCCGGAGCCGAACCAGGCAGGTTCCTGTTGACCGGCTCGGCCACACTGCCCGAAGGGGCGCGAGTGCATTCGGGCGCCGGCCGCATCGTCCGGTTGCTCATGCGGCCCATGTCGTTTCCCGAGCGTGGGTTGGCCGTCCCGTCAGTATCGCTAACGGAGTTGCTGGAGGGCGCGCGGCCTGCCATCGGCGGGCAAACGACGGTCATGACAGCCGATTATGCACGCGAAATCGTCACATCCGGATTCCCCGGCATCCGAAACGCCCAACCGGCCGCCAGAGGCTATCTGCTAGACAGCTACGTCGATCGCATCGTCGACCACGACATTCCTGAAGCCGGCCGAAATGTCCGGCATCCCGAGGCGCTTCGCGCCTGGCTCACCGCCTATGCGGCCGCCACCGCCACCGTGTCGTCCTACTCGACGATACTCGACGCCGCGACTGCCGGCGATTCCGACAAACCCAGCCGTACCACCATTACCGGCTACCGCGAGCTGCTCCGCCAGATCCGGATCCTCGATCCGCTCGCTGCCTGGCAACCCGCTTTCGCCCACCTGAAACGACTGTCGCAGGGGCCGAAGCACCACCTGATCGACCCGGCGTTGGCTGCACGCCTGGTTGGCGCATCGCCCACATCGCTCATCAAGGGCGACGCCGATCCCGACTATCCACGAGACGGGACATTCCTCGGCGCGTTGTTCGAGTCGCTCGTTGTGCAAACCATCCGCGTGTTAGCTGAGTTGGCCGGATGCCGGGCCTGTCACTTCCGGGACCGCGATGGCCGAGAGATCGATATCATTGTTCAGCGTCCCGATTCTCGGGTCATCGCAATTGAGGTGAAATCAGCCGGCCAGGTACGTCCGCGCGATGTCGCGACGCTCAACTGGTTGGACGCCGCGCTACCGGGCAAGGTTGTCGACAAGCTCATCGTCAACACCGGAGACCGGGCCTTCCGCCGGCCTGACGGTGTCGCCGTGGTCCCTCTCGCCCTCCTCGGATTATAAACAGCACGGCACGGTTTGAAAATCCTCGCCAAGCGGCGGCGCCGTTGTCCGTACGCGACTGGGTATGTCCGGCTGATAGTCTTCGTCGTGGAATGAAAAAGGAGCGCGATGTCCTCGTCCGGCGAGCAAGCCAAGGCCGATGAGTTTTGGGCGGCACCCTGGTCCCCGCCGGATCCGCCGTCGCTGAAACGCGCCAAGGAACTGCTCGGCCAGGTGAGCGACCGCAAGGCCGGCGACATCAGCGAGCCGATGCAAGAGCTGTGGATCTTGGCCGAGGCGTACCCCGACGACGAAGAGATCGTCGATCAGTACGCGATGGCGTACATCCACGTCGCCAACAACCAGCCGACCCCGCAGGCCCTCGCCGCCGCCACGGCCACTCGGCAACTGGCGGCGCGACGGCCCACCAGTTGGCGGCTCAACTCCAGCCACGCGGTGGTACTGACGGCGCTGACCCTGCGGGCGATCGATTTCAACCCGCTCCCCTTCGTGCAAGAACTGGCCGACCTGGCCGAGCGGTTCGGGCACGACGACTTCTTCGACTACCGGCTGGCAGCAAGCGTCAACAAGGCTCTCTCCCGCCAACAGATCGACCTCAACTGGGCGCTCGATATCCTGCGGGCGGCCGCGTACCGCCATCCCGAGAACCCCAAGATCGTGGAACCTTTCATGGGGGCGATGATCGACCGCGGCGTCGTCGATCCCAATTTGTTGCACCGGTTCGTCCCGGAGATGGAACAGTTCCTGGCGCGCTTCCCGTACCTCCCCGAGGCCCGGAACTCCCTGACCAAGGCCCTGTACAACGAGACCGTCCACCACATCCCCAACCAACCGCCGCCGTGGGAACGCCTGAGGGCGCTCGCCCAGCAGTACCCGGAGGATCTGGAACTGACCCGGTATTACGCCCTGGGGGTGGCCAACACCGGGTCCGACCTGCCGGTCGACGGGCGCCAGTGGGCCGTCAACCTGTTGGTCGGCCTCGTCCAGGCGCATCCCGACGACCGCACGATCGGGTGGGCGTACGCGCTGGCGCTGTCAAACCTGAGCCTGCAGCAGACCAGTCCGGCCCGCGAGGCGACGATCCAGCAGATCCGGTACGTCGTGGAGCACTTCCCCAATGACGAGGGCATCGCGTTGCGGCTGGCCAAAGCGCTCATGAACTACGGCAAGGCCCAACTCTTCTTCCAGCGCGCCGCCACCCAACAAGAGTTGCGGGCCTTGGCCAACCGCTTCCCCCAAAACTCCGGCATCGCCGAGGCCGCGAACGGGTTGGCCAACTCACGCTAGGCGGCCTACCCGGCACGCCGAACTCAGTACCAGTTGTAGCCGATCTCGTGGCTCCAAGCGTTGCACGGCGAACCGTACCGCTGGTCGATGTACCGCAGGCCCCAAACCAGTTGGGTGTAGGCATCGGTGCGATAGTCGGCACCGACGGAGGCCATCTTCGAAGCCGGCAGCGACTGGGGGATGCCGTACGCCCCCGACGACGGGTTCTCCGCCCACCACATCCAGCCGGACTCCTGGTTCCACAGCTTGACCAGACAGCCGAACTGGGTGTCGCCCCAACCGAACGACGGAAGCATCCCGTACGCGGCCGACTGCGCCTGCGACGGCGAGAGGTTGCCCGCCGACGATCCCGAACTCGAGGAACTCCCGCCCCCAGATGACTGAGCGGCCTTGGCGGCCGCGTCTCTGGCGGCCTGCTCCTTGGCGGCCTTTGCGGCGGCAGCCTTCGCGGCCGCGGCTTTCGCGGCCGCTTCCGCAGCCAAGCGCTTGGCTTCCGCGATCTTGGCGTTGATATCCTTCTGGGTGGCCTGAGCCTTCGCGAGGGTGGCCTGGTTGTCCGTGAGTACCTTGGCGGCCGCCTCCTGGGCGGACTGCTCATCGTTCAGCGCCGCGCTCACCGCCGCCTGGGCATCCTCGGCCCGCTGCTCGACCTGGGCAGCGCTGGCCAACTCGGCGTCCGCCGCCTGCTTCGCCTCATCCGCCTGCTGCTGGGCCTTGTCCGCTGCTTGCTTGGCCTCATCCGCCACTTGCTTGGCCGATTCCGCCGCCTGCTGATCGACCACCAGTTGGGCCTTCTCCGCCCGCAACTCATCGAGGTTGACCTGGTTGGTGTCCAGTACCGTGTCGGACCACTGCACGCGGTCGGCCAAACTGGCCGTCGACTCGGTCGAGAACAGCAGCGCGACGTTCACCAGCGGCAGGTTGTCCTGGACGATCGACCGGGCGTACGCGTTGATCGCGTCCTTCTGCGCGTCGATCTTGGCCTGGCCCGCGGCCACCTTGGCTTCGGCGTCGGTCACCTTGGTCTCGGCGTCGGTCAGTTTGGACTGCGCGTCGGCTGCCACCTGTTCGGCCTTGTACAGCGCGATCGCCTTGGCCGCTTCAACGTCCTGAGCCTGGTTCCACGCCGCTTGGGCGGTTAACAGCACGGAGCGGGCGGTGGCCACGGCGCTTTCGGCGTCGGTAACCCGCTGATTGGCGTCGTCGAGGGCATCCAGGGCTTTCTGAACATCGGCCTGGGCTGCCGCGGCTTGGGCGTCGGCCTGCTTCTTCTCGGCATTCAGGTCTTCGGCGTACGCCGACGACACGGTCAGGGCGACGCTCAGGACGGCGGCGCACAGGACACCCAGCAACCGCGGTACCGCCTTGGTTCGAGTCACGGGCGCCTGCCTTCCACTATCGGCTTATCACCGGTTCTAGCGACCAATAGACCGACGATAACCCCCTTTCTGAGAATTTCACAGCAATCCGATCGGGGAACGCGACGGCCCCGTGGCAAGGCTCAAGATGGGCTTGAGGGTTCCGCTCCCCAACCATCTAGACTGGACCCATGACGACACCTGCTCTTGATTTCTCCCGCTTCGACCAGACCGTACGGCCCCAGGACGACCTGTTCCGCCACGTCAACGGCCATTGGCTGGCCACCGCTGCCATCCCCGACGACAAGGCCGACATCGGCGCCTTTCACGACCTGAACGACCAATCGGAAGCGGCCGTACACGCGATCTGCGAAGCCCTGGTGGCACGGGACGACCGCGACGGCCACAGCGAGGAGGGTACGATCGCTGCCCTCTACCAATCCTTCATGGACGAGGCGGGCATCGAAGCCCGCGGGGCCGGCCCCTTGGTGCCGTTGCTGGCCAAAGTAGACGCCATCACAGAAGTGGAGGACCTGCAACGCTGGTTCGGCTGGTGTACCCGCCACGGCTTCTCCACCCTGTTCGACTGGGACGTGGACGCCGACCCAGGAGACCCCTCCCGGTACCTGGTGATGCTCGGCCAGGATGGCCTGGGGCTGCCCGACGAGTCGTACTACCACGAGCCTCAGCACGCCGAGGTACGCCGGGCGTACCGCGAGCACCTGGCGCGTACGCTCGCCCTGATCGCCAACCGTACCGACCCCGCCGACGAGGACCGGGCCGACGCCGAGGCGATCTGGGAGCTGGAGACCGCCATCGCGGCCACCCACTGGGATATCGTCCGGACCCGCGATCTGGTGGCGATGTACAACCTGAAAACCGTCGAGCAACTGGCTGGCGAGTCGCCCGGCTTCGGCTGGGACACCATCATCGACGCGGCCGAACTGAGGGGCCGGTTCGCCGAGGTCGTCGACGGCCAACCGAGTTTCTTCACCGACGTCGCCGGATTGTTGACGCCCGGCCGCCTCGGCGCCTGGAAAGCCTGGGCCCGGTTCCATCTGGCCTCGGACCTGTCACCGTACCTGTCGAGCGTCTTCGTGAACACCCGTTTCGACTTCTATGGCCGGGTCCTGACGGGTCAGAAAGCCCTCAAACCGCGTTGGAAGCGGGCCGTGTCCTTCGTCGAGGGCGCGATGGGCGAGGCGGTCGGCAAAATCTACGTCCAGGATCACTTCCCACCGGTTGCCGAGCGCCGGATGACCGAACTGGTGAACAACCTGCTCGCCGCCTACCGTACGTCCATCACCGGATTGACCTGGATGAGCGAGACGACCAAGGCCGAAGCGCTGAAAAAGCTGGACAATTTCCGGCCCAAGATCGGCCACCCCCGTACCTGGCGCGACTTCTCCGCCCTACACGCCACCAAGGACGATCTGATCGCCAATGTACTGGCCGAAGGGGTTTTCTCCACCGAGTACGAACTGGGCAAGCTCTCCCAGCCGGTCAACCCGGACGAGTGGTTCATGTACCCGCAAACCGTCAACGCCTACTACCATCCGTTGCGCAACGAAATCGTCTTCCCGGCCGCCATCCTGCAACCGCCGTTCTTCAACGTGGACGCCGACGACGCAGTCAACTACGGCGGGATCGGCGCGGTCATCGGCCACGAGATCGGCCACGGCTTCGACGACCAGGGTTCGACCTGCGACGGGGACGGCCGGCTGCGCGATTGGTGGACCCCCGAGGACCGGGCCGCCTTCGAGGAACGTACCAAGGCCCTGATCGCACAGTACGACGCGCTCGTCCCGCCGCAGGCTCCCGGCGTCCACGTCAACGGCGCGCTGACCATCGGCGAGAACATCGGCGATCTGGGCGGGCTCGGCATCGCCATCAAAGCCTGGCGCATCGCCACCGGTGGCCAGGTTGACGATATCGACGGCCTGACCGCGCTGCAACGGCTGTTCTGCTCCTACGGTACGATCTGGAGCTACCTCGCGCGCGACGAGTTGGTCGCCCAGCGGCTGGCCACCGACCCGCACTCCCCGCCGGAGTTCCGCTGCAACCAGATCGTCCGCAACCTCGGCGAGTTCTACGACGCCTTCGGCGTGGTACCGGCCGACCAGGCCTGGCTGGCGCCCGAACAGCGCGTCACCATCTGGTGAGAATCGCTGGGGGTTTGCGGGGCGTGAATCGGGCACTTGCGTACCCCAACACCCCGCTTCGCGCCCCCTGGTGGTTCCCGGGGGCGTGAATCGGGGTGTTGACCGGCTGGAGGCCCCGTTTCGTGCCCCCGGGTGGCTTCCAGTCCGGTACCGGGGTAAGCTAGATATCGCAAGCGAACCAAACCTTGGTGGTGTTGCAGTAGAGCAAGCGGAAAGGAGGTACCTGGCATGTTCAAGCCGAGCGGTGCGTTTCTATCGCCTTCGAATCTCCGGTATGCCCGTCCCGTTTCCGCCGCCATTTTCGGGTCCATGTTTGTCTTGATATTCGTCGGCCTCGGGGCGTATTACCTCATTACCGCACTCGGGGTCGACCACTGGACTGTGGCAAATGGGTCGGTCACGGAAGTCGCGGAGTCGACCGTCGGCTGCGGTCCAAGAGGGGGAACGTGTGCGGCGTATGCCCCCACCGTCCAGTTCACGCTGAACGGGCAAGAAATGACTGCCACCGGCAAGCCGTATTCGACCTTCTATCAGGTCGGCCAGGCTGTCACGGTGTACGTCGATCCGAGTGATCCCCGCCAGATATCGCTTCAATCGCCGCGAGACTCGCTGACGGCCGGGCTCGTGCTGTTGGCAGTCGGAGTGGCGATCGCGGGCGTCGTGGGCGTTTTGGCCAACTGGCTTCGCAAGTTGCGGAGCCAGTTGGATAGCCCGCCCTCAAATCGAGGTCAGTCCATCCAAATTGATCTCAACGGATCCGGTCAACCCAAGTGGCCGACTCAATAACATGGATGTGCGGCATTCGGGCAGCTGAACCCGCATGGGCATGGGGGTCAACCACCGCAAGACGCTCCTACAACCGCCTGATGGGGTGGGTTCCGGAGCCGCTCGCCGACGTGTACTCGGCAAGGACCCTCAGCACGTTGTCGCGGTTGATCGCGGTTGTCATCGCCTCCGGGTAGGCGTTGCGGAAACTGGCGGGGAAAGTCACTCGCGCCGCCGGGCTCCACTTGATCCCGTACCCCTGGAGTCCACCCGGAGAATCGGTGAAGTAAATCTTGGAGCTTGCCTTAAGCTCGTTGCGGAGATTGCGGCTGTCGGAATTGACGCGGAAGACGATGTACGCGAGGGCCTGGACAAGCCGCTCGAAGGGCTCCGCCCGACGTACCTCCTTGAGCGCGAAAATGTCCTTGTAGAGCGTGTCGTTCGCCAGTTCGGTGAGTAACTGCTGGGCAAGCTCGGGGCGGGCCACGGCTTCCGGGTACCAGCCGAAGACAAGCCTCGTACCCAGGTGGCGGTCCTCGTCGAGCAAACCGTGATAGGCGATCATTTCGTTCACGGTGAGCGGGTAGAGGAACAGTTCCCACTTGCGGCCCGTCACCGGTTCGTTGATTTTGTTGGCGAGGTCGAAGGAGGAGCTGCCCGTCGCAATGAACTGGGTACTGTCCCCGAAGGCGTCTTACAGGATCTTCAGTTTGAGACCGATGTCCTCGATGCGCTGGGCCTCATCGATGACCACGGTTTGATACCCGGCGAGGTACGGAGCGACTTCAGCAGCGTCGTCTTTCCCACCTGCCGGGCGCCGAGCACGATCACAACTTTGCCCTGCTTCATCCTGGCCTCAAGTTGCGGCCCCAGTGTGCGTGGGATCATGAGGTCAGGGTTACCCGAGTTCCAAGTATTTTGGGGAGTATGTTCCCCAAAAAACAATGTTTTCGGGGAACGTACCTTTCTGCTCTCTGGTGAGAGTCGCTCGGGGTTTGCGGGGCGCCAATCGGGCACTTGCGTACCCCGACACCCCACTTCGTGCCCCCTGGTGGTTCTCGGGGGCGTGAATCGGGGTGTTGACCGGCTGGAAGCCCCGTTTCGCGCCCCCGAATGTACGAGGCTGACTCTGAATAACTCACGCTGCTACACTCGAACTGAAAGCAGGGGTTGACATGGGACTGATCAATTTCAAGGTACTGCGCGGCGACGACGCACGCGAGTACGAGCAGAGCCAGTACCCAAATCTGCCCGCCGGAGAAACTCCCCCGATCCAGTTCAGGGTCGGCGAGCAACCGCCAGACGGCGGCGATCCGCAGCCCCCAGCCGATCGGCTCCGGCAACTGGCTGACCAGATCGATCCGAGGAATCCGGCCAACCCCCAGCAGTTGTCGCCGGAGCAATTCCAGCAAGCGAAGGACAATCTGCTGCAAGCCGGTACCGCCGAACTCTCCCAGTTCCGGGGACAATCTGCGCGAGACCTGATCGAAACAGTCACTGAAAACCTCGTACCGGTTGGCTCTTTCCGGTGGTGGACGCGGGGATCGGCCGGCGGGCTCCTCCTCGGCCTGTTTCTCACGGCCGTCGCGGGAATCGGCATGATCGCATCATATGCCCAGAAGTCCGTATCGATAGCGCAAGCCGGGTTGATGATCGCGCTGGTGGTCGCGTACTGGATTGTCTTCATCGTCTTTGTCGTCCGGGTGTACCGGTGCGTCCGGGCGGACACGATACTGGACCTCAAGACCAAACTCGTGCTTCCACTGATCAATGCCGCCCTGCTCGCCGCAGTCCTCGTGCTCGCGTACGTCTGGTTCTCGCGCGGCTGACACCCTCCCCGCGTGGGGATCAGCTCGTGCGTACCGCAGCCTGTTCGCACAGGGTGTGCAGCGCCCGGGTGGGCGCCGAATCGGGGAAACCCACCAGGCAGGCCACCGCTCGATCGGCCCAGCGGCGTACCTCGGCGCGGGCCTGATCGACCGCCGGGTGGGCCCGCAACGCCGTTAACGCGGCCGGTACGTCGGCCTCGGGCACCGGGGTGGCCAGCGTCGCCAGCAACCCGGCGTCCTCGGGGCGATTGTCCTGCCGGACCAGCAATGTCACCAGTGTCGGTACCCCCTCGCGCAGATCGGTACCCGGACGCTTGCCCGACTCATCGCTGACGATGTCCAGCAGATCGTCGGCCAACTGGAAGGCCATGCCCAGGTGCTCGCCGTACTGGGTCAGCGCCTCGACGCCCGTCGGCGGCAAACCGGCGAACATCGCCCCGTACCTCGCCGCCGCGCCGAACAGCGCGGCCGTCTTGCCCGCCACAACGTTCAAATGGTGCTCGATCGGATCGGCGCCGTCGTCGGGACCGCGCAACTCCTGGATCTGGCCCTGGACCAGCCTGGCGAGCGTACTCCCCTGGTAGGCCATGAACGCCTCGCCCAGCTTGGCACCGATCACGGACGCCTGGGCGAGCAGGAAATCGCCCACCATGATGGCCACCGAGTTGCCCCATTGCCGGTGGGCCGTGGGCGCCCCCCGGCGCAGTTCGGCCTCGTCCATGACGTCGTCGTGGTAGAGGGACGCGACGTGGGTCAGTTCGACGATGACCGCCGCGTCGATCAGGTGGTCCTCCTCCAGCCGCCCCGTCGCCAGGCCGAAACCACCGGCCGCGATGGCCAGGGCCGGGCGCAGCCGCTTGCCACCGGCCTCCACCAGGTACCGCGCGGCCTGCTCGACGAACCGGTCCGAGGTGTGGGCAGTCGTACGCAGCCGTACCTCGACCCGGTCACCCCGTTCGGCAACCCATTCGGCAAACTGTTCGTCGGTGGCGGACAAGGCTGCGGAATCCTCCTACCCGCCGCTGGGGAGCATAAGGGACGACGCCGACTGAAGCAGATCCAGCACTGGTCCCGGTACGAGGCCGAGTCCCAGGGTACCGAGCAGGCAGGCGATGAGGACTATCCAGGTCGCGGTCCCCGGTACCACGATGTCGGCCTGGTCCACCGCGTCGGCTGGCGCCTCGCGGAAGAACAAGGCCTGGATCACCCGGACGTAGATGTACACCGCCACCAGGGCACCCGCGATGGCCACCAGAGCCAGCCACCAGTACCCACCGCGCCAAGCCGCCGCGAAGATGGCGAACTTGCCGATGAAACCGCCCGTCAGCGGAATGCCCGCCAAACTCAGCAGGAAGATCAACACGATGACCCCGATGACCGGATGACGCCGGCCGAGACCCGCCCAGGCGTCCAGGTCGGTGACTTCGTGCCCCTGGCTGCGCACCAGCGTGACGACGGCGAAGCAGCCCATGGTGGCGAAGCCGTACGCGAGCAGGTAGAACATGATGGACGCGGTCGATCCGGCCTGGCCGGCCGGCAGACCGGATTGGACGGTGAAGGCCCCCACCATGGGTACCAGGATGAATCCGGCGTGCGCGACCGAGGAGTACGCGAGAATCCGCTTGACGTCCGCCTGGTTGATCGCGATGACCGAGCCAACCACGATGGTGAGGATGGCCACGGCGGCGATGATCGGCTGCCAGGTCCAGCGCAAGCCGCCCAGCGCCACGTAGTACAGCCGCAGCAACCCGCCCACGGCGGCCACCTTCGTACACACGCTCATGAAGGCGGTGACCGGCGTCGGCGCGCCCTGATAAACATCCGGTACCCACATGTGGAACGGCACCGCGCCGATCTTGAAGAGCAGGCCCACGCTGACCAAACCCAGGCCGGCCAGCAGGAGCGGATCGCCCAGCCCGAAGGTCACGGCATGGGCCAACTGGTCGTACGAGAAGCTGCCGGCGTAGCCGAAGAGGAAACCGACGCCGAAGAGCAGGATGGCCGAGGCGGCGGCTCCGAGCAGGAAGTACTTCAGCGCCGCCTCCTGGGAGGCGAGCCGGCGGTGCCGCGCCAAACCGGTCATGACGTACAGCGGCAGGGACAGGATCTCCAACCCGACGAACAAGACGAGCAGATCATTGGCCGAGACGAGCAAAGCCATGCCCGCCAGGGAGAACAAGGAGAGCGGGAAGATCTCGGAGTGGACCAGTCCGGCCTCGGTGGCCTCTCTTTCGGCCACCGACCCGGGGATCGCTGCCGCCGATGGCGTGAACGCCGTCGCTCCGGCGTGGAGGCGGCGCTCGGCGTACAAGATAACGGCAATCAGCCCGAACCCGAACAGGATGGTCCACAGGCTTTGCGTCATCCCGTCCACAAGGACGGTACCCGAGACGAAATCGCCGCTGAACGGATCGGCCAGGCCCTGGCCTTTGGTACCCCACCGCCACACCAGCACACCGAGGGCGCCGGCCAGCGCCAGGACGGCCAACCCGACCTGGGTGACGAACCGGGCCGAGCGCGGCAGGAAGGCTTCGAGCAGGATGCCGACGCAGGCGGCGCCCAAGATGATCAGAACCGGCGCCAGCAGCAGGTAGTTCAGGGTTGGCGCGGTGAAATCCAGCGGTATCATCGACCCTCCTCGATCGGGGCCACCGGATCGGAAGCCGCAGCAACTGTCATGTAGTGGGTCGCGGTCGGGGCGATCTCATCCAGGACCGGCCGGGGCCAGAAGCCTAGGAGGAAGATGGCCGCCACCAGGGGGATGAGCGCCCAGCGTTCCCGCCAGTTCAAGTCCGTCTTGACGTGCTCCGCCACGTCGTCGGTCACCGGCCCGGTCATCATCCGCTGGTAGGTCCACAGGATGTAGACCGCCGCCAGGACGACGCCCAACAGGGAAATCCCGGCGATCACGGGATGGCGCGACCAGGTCCCGGCCACGGTGGTGAACTCGGCCACGAAGCTGGCCGTACCGGGCAGGGCCAGCGAGGCCAGACCGGCCACCAGCGTGAACCCGGCCGCCAACGGGGCGATCTTGACCACCCCGCCGAAATCGTCCACCCGGGCCGACCCGCGTCTGGCGATCAGATAGCCGACGACGAGGTACAGCGCGCCGGTCGCCAGGCCGTGGCTGACCATGTAGAAGATGGACCCGGTCAACGACTGAGTCGTCAAGGCGAAGATCCCCATCACCATGAACCCGAAGTGCGAGATCGAGGTGTACGCGATCAACCGCATCAGGTTCTTCGAACCGATGGCGGCAAAAGCACCCCACGCGATGGAGATCAGAGCCAGTACCAGGATCACCGGCGTCGCCCACTGGGACTGGGCCGGGAACACGCCCACGCACACCCGGATCATGCCGAAGGTACCCAGTTTGTCGAGTACGCCGACCATCAGGGCCGCCCCGCCTGGAGTGGACTCGGCGGCGGCGTCCGGCAGCCAGATGTGGCCCGGCACCATCGGCGCCTTGAGGGCGAACGCCACGAAGAAGCAGACGAAGACGACCTTGACCGTCCACGAGTTGCCCAGGTCCTGGCTGGCCAGGTCGACGAAGCCGAGCGACGGCGCACCCGTCCGCGCCGACAGCACCGAGGTGCCGACGACGGCGAACAACATGATCAACCCGCCGGCCAGACCGAAGAGCAGGAACTTGTTGGCCGCCTTCGCGCCCGCCGTACCCTGCGCGCTCCGGCCGCCGATCAAGAAGTACATCGGGATCAGGGTGGCCTCGAAGAAGATGAAGAAGACCAGCAGATCGAAACTCAAGAAACTGAACAGCGAGAAGGATTCGACCAGCAGTACCAGCGCCACGAAGGCCTTGGACGACAGCCGTCCCGTTTGGCCCAGCCCGGTCTTCCATTCGGCGATCAGGACCATCGGTACGAGCAAGACGGTCAGCGCGACCATCACCAGCCCCATGCCGTCGAGATCCAGGGAGTACGACGACCCGATGATCGGCAGCCAGTGGACCGATTCGGCCAGCGATGTACCGGTGAGTTTCGTGTAGGCGATGACGCCGCCGGTGTAAACCAGGGTCAGCAGGGCGCCGACCAGGCCGATCACACGGCCGGCCGTTGGTTTGCTGAGCGCCACGATGAGCACGACGACCAGCGGGAGCAGCCCGATGACGGTCAGAAATGGAAACAGCATGTCAACTCCCCTCAGACCAACCGGCTCACGAGCAGCGCCAGGCCGATCAGGAGGACCCCGACGGCCATGGTCAGCCCATAGGTTCTGACGTACCCGTTTTGCAGCTTGCGTACCCCGGCGCCGGTCTTGCCGACCAGCCAGCCGGCCCCCTCAGCGGCCGGATCGATACCCTTCTCGTCCGCCAGCGCGACCCCCTTGCCCAGCAGGTTGGCCGGACGTACGACCAGGGTGTCGGCGACCAGGTCGCCGTACAGATCGTGGCGTCCCATGGTGGTGAAGACCGACACCTTGGCGGGCGCGGTATCGGGTACGGGACGCCGTCCGAAGAGCAGCCAGGCGATCACCACGCCCAGCGCCACCACGGCGAGGGTGACCCAACTGACCCATGTCATGTGGGGCAGCCAGGAGTGTTGCGGCGGGTTGCCCGCCGACGAGCCGTACGCCATCTGCCACAGCCAGCCCTGGATCCAGCCGTTGAGCACCATGCCGCCGGCGATCGAGCCGAGCGCCAGGAGGACCAGCGGAACCCACATGACGGCCGGCGACTCATGCGGGTGGACGTCGCGGGGATAGCGGGCGGTCCCGAAGAAGGTCATGATAATCAGGCGCGTCATGTAGAAGGCCGTGACGCCGGTACCGATCAAGGCGAGGATGCCCAAGGCGAGCTGCTTGTCCCAGGCCGCCTCGACGATCGCATCCTTGGAGTAGAACCCGGAGAAGAAGGGGAAGCCGATGATCGCCAGGTACCCCATGCCGAAGGTCACGAAGGTGATCGGCATGGCCTTGCGCAATGCTCCGAAGTGTCGCATGTTGACGTCGTCGTTCATGCCGTGCATCACCGATCCGGCGCCCAGGAACATGTTCGCCTTGAAGAAGCCGTGGGTCAGCAGGTGGAAGATGGCCAGCGCATAGCCGACCGGCCCGATGCCGGCGGCCAGCATCATGTACCCGATCTGGGACATCGTCGAACCGGCCAGGACCTTCTTGATGTCGTCCTTGGCGCAGCCGATCCAGGCGCCGACCAGCAGGGTCACCGTACCGACGATGGCCACCGCCAGTTGGGCCGCCGCCGTGTGCTGGAAGATCGCGCCCGACCGGATCACCAGGTAGACGCCGGCCGTCACCATGGTGGCGGCGTGGATCAGGGCCGAGACTGGCGTGGGGCCTTCCATGGCATCGAGCAGCCAGCCCTGCAGTGGTACCTGGGCGGACTTGCCACAGGCGGCCAGCAATAGCATGAAACCGATGAAGGTGGCCCAGCCGAAACTCAGCTGTGCGGCACCGGCGTCGACGGCGGCGAAGCTGGAGGAGCCGAACATCGCCAGCATCGTGAAGATCGCCATCAGCAGGCCGAGGTCGCCGATCCGGTTCATCACGAAGGCCTTCTTGCCCGCGGCCGCCGCGCTGGGGCGTTCCTGCCAGAAGGAGATCAGCAAGTACGAGGCCAGCCCGACACCCTCCCAGCCGATGAACAGCACCAGGTAGTTGTCGGCCAGGACCAGGATGAGCATGGCGGCGATGAAGAGGTTCAGGTAGGCGAAGAAACGCCGCCGGTTCGGGTCATGCGCCATGTACCCGATCGAGTAGATGTGGATGATCGCCCCGACCCCCGTGATCAGCAGCACGAACAGGATCGACAGCGGGTCGATCAGCAAACCGGCGTCGATCTGCCAGGTACCGGTCGCGATCCACGTGTACAGATGGAGGCTGACCGCGCGGGAGCCGGGGTCCATCCCCAGCAGCTGCACGAAGTAGTACACCGCCCCGGCGAAGGAGACGAGCGGCGCCAGGGTGGCGAGCCAGTGTCCCCAACCGTTGGTGATCTTGCCCAGGACGAGCAACAACCCCGCCACGGCGCCAGGTACGGCGATGAGCAACCAGGCGTACTGGAAGAGGCCGGTCGCCGCCAGCGGTATCAATTGTGTCTCCAGCATGTCCATCAACCCTTCAACACAATCTCATCGTCGACCGAGGTCGTGCGCTTGGAGCGGTAGATCATGACGATGATCGACAGCCCGATCACCACCTCGGCAGCGGCGACCACCATCACGAAGAAGGCCGCCATCTGGCCGTCCAGAATCCCGTAGTACGAGCTGAAAGCCACGAACAGCAGGTTGGCCGCGTTGAGCATCAACTCCACGCACATGAAGATGACCAATGCATTGCGCCTGATCAGGAAACCGATCAGGCCGATCGTGAAAAGAATGACCGCCAGGAGGGCGTACAGACTCGTCATTTCGCCACCTCCTGCGACTCATCGGCCTCGGCCTCGACTGGTGGCTCGGCCTCCAGCGGCTGCTCGCTCAGGGCCGTCAGTACCTGCTCGTGCGGCGCCAGCAACGCCGCCGGGGAGGCGACGGCGACCCGGTCGGCCACGACCGCCGACACCGAATCGGGCGCCACCGTGCCATCGGGCAGCAGCGCGGGCGTGGCGATGGAGTTATGCCGGGCGAAGATGCCCGAACTGGGCTTGGGGCCGGGGTGCTGACCGCGTTCGGCGAACGCCGCCAGGCGGTTCGCCGCCCGCTCGGTCTGACCGACGCGCCGCCGCAGTTGCTCGGGATGAGCCAGGACCATGGCGGCGACGGCGGCCGTGATGAGCAGCGCGGCCGTCGATTCGAAGGCGATCACGTACCGCGAGAAGATCAGACTGGCCAGCCCCTGGACGTTCCCGCCGGCTGCGTCGTTGGCGCTCTGGGCACCGACCGCATTGCCCGAGATGCCCTGGACGACCGCCAGGACCAGCAGGGCCAGAATCCCGACAGCCGCCAGCGCCACGGCGACCCGGTGGCCCTTCAGCGTCTTCGTGAAGGAATCGTGGGCGTCGACGCCGACCAGCATGACCACGAACAGGAAGAGCATCAGGACGGCGCCGGTGTAGACGATGATCTGGACCGCGAACAGGAACGGCGCGTTCAGGCTGGCGTAGATCACCGCCAGCGAAATCATGACCAGCGCCAGGCACAGCGCCGAGTACACCGGCTTGGTGAAGGAAACCAACCCGACGGCTCCGAGAATCGCCAGCACGGCGCAGATGCCGAAGGTCACCGCCGTACCCGATATCATAGGTATCAGAATCATGCCCGGCCTCCGTCGTCATCCAGCCGTACCGCGGCCTTCGCCCGGCTCGGTACGCGATTGTCGGCGCCGGAGTCCGGCAGCCCGAGGAAGTACGCCTGCTCGTCATCGCCCAGGCGGCGCGGATGCGGCGGCGCCTCCATGCCTTCGAGCAGGGGGGCCAACAGCTCGTCCTTGGTGTAAATCAGTTGAGCCCGGGAACGGTCGGCCAACTTGAACTCGTTGGTCATCGTCAGGGCCCGGGTCGGGCAGGCCTCGATGCACATCCCGCAGAAGATGCACCGCAGGTAGTTGATCTGGTAGACCTTGCCGTACCGCTCGCCCGGCGAGTACCGTTCCTCGTCGGTGTTCGCACCGGCCTCGACGTAGATCGCGTCGGCTGGGCACGCCCAGGCGCACAACTCGCAACCGACGCATTTCTCCAAACCGTCCGGCCAGCGGTTCAACTGGTGGCGGCCGTGGTACCTCGCCTCGGTCACCTTCTCCTTACCCTTTTGGGGATAGCCCTGGGTGAAGGGTTTGCGGAACATGGTCGCAAAGGTGATGGCGAATCCCTTCCAGCCATCGAGCCAACCCATGCTAGACCCCCTTCTCTGGCGCTGCGTCGGCGAGGACCTCGCCGTCGGGGCCCACCAGGACATCGACGAACTCCGGTAGGATCTGACCCGGCATCGGCGGTACGGGGTAGCCCTCGGCGAAAGCGTCGAAGACCCCCGGCGGCGTCACGGGCATCCGGCTGACCTCGGATCGTACCTCCTCCTGCTTGGTGGGCAGGAAGACCAGCACCAGCAACGCGACCACGACGATCGCCGCGGCGACCAGCAGTACCGACGAGGAGAACCAGCCCTGAGTCGAACCCACCCGGGCGAACGCGACCACCATGATCCACACCAGGTTGACCGGGATGAGGACCTTCCACCCCAGGTGCATGAACTGGTCGTACCGCAGGCGGGGCAACGTACCGCGCAGCCAGACGAACAGGAAGATGAAGCACAGTACCTTGATCAGGAACCAGACCGGTCCCATCCAGCCGGAATCGACCCAGCCCCAACCGTGCAGATCGGTCAGCCACGGCGTGATCGGCCAGGGCGCGTGGTACCCGCCGAGGAACAGCGTCGTCGCCACCGCCGAGACGGTCGCCATGTTGATGTACTCGGCCAGGAAGTAGATGGCGTACCGGAAACCCGAGTAGTCGGTGATGTACCCCGACACCAGTTCTTGCTCGCACTCGACCAGGTCGAAGGGCGCCCGGTTGGTCTCGGCCACCATCGAGATCACGTAGATGATGAAACTGGGGAAGAGCAGGATGGCGTACCAACTGGGGAACCTGGCCCCCGTCAGTACCCCCCACTGCACCGTCTGCGAGCCGACGATGTCCGCCGTCGACATCGACCCGGCGTACATGAACACGGCCACCAGCGACAGGCCCATGGCGATCTCGTAGGAGATCATCTGGGCGGTGGACCGGATCGACCCGACCAGCGAGTACTCCGAGGTGGACGACCAGCCCGCCAGCACGATGCCATAGATGCCGACGGCGGCGACCGACAAGATGAACAGCACGCCCATCGGCAGGTCGGTCAACTGCAGGAAGGTCTGGTGTCCGAAGATCGTGACCTGGCCGCCCAGCGGGATGACCGACCAGGCGGTGATGGCCGCCGTCCCGGTCAGCAGCGGCGCCAGCGTGAAGACCACCCGGTCGGCGCCCTTCGGCCGGAAATCCTCTTTCAGAAGCAGTTTCGTACCGTCGGCCAAGGCTTGGGCCAGGCCGAGCGGGCCGTTCATCACCGGTCCGAGCCGCTGCTGCATCTTGCCGACGACCCGGCGCTCGAACCAGACGTTGAAGATCGTGAAGGCCAGCAGGAAGACCAGGATGACGACGACCTTGATCAGAATGATCCACCAGGGATCGGTACCGAAAGTCGCAGTGCCAGGATTCATTCTTCACCCTCTTTCCTGGGGCCGGGAGCGGCGGCCAGCGTCACGGGGACTCCCACCTGGACGCCGATCTGTGACAACGCGTTGCCCGGGGCCCGCGTCGGCGCCCAGATGACGCCGTCGGCCATGGTCGGTTCGACCTGCAGGGGGAAGGTCACCGAGCCCTTCGGACCGGTCAGCCGGACGTACGTGCTGGTGGCCAACCCCTCGGTCCGCAGCGTCTGCGGCGAGATGCGGGCGACCACCGGCCGCGCCGTGGCCAGCAGATGATCCGCCCCGTCGAGGCAGCGGGAATCGTCGATCAACTCGCGCCAGGTCGCGATGACCGCTCCCGTGGTGGGTACCTCGGGCGGTACGACCGGTGTCATCGGCGTACGCTCGCCTGCCCACGCCGGGAACCGGGAGGCCGAGGCGGCGGCGCCGGCGGCGTCCGCGAACCCGAGATCGGCACCCATGGTGCGGGCCAGCCAGGCCAGGACGCCGATCTCCGTCATCGGCGAACGCCGGTTGGGGGCGACCACCTGTACCGGACAGACGCGGTGTTCCCAGTTGAGGAAACTGCCCTGAGTCTCTTCCAACAAGTCCACGGGCAAGACGACATCGGCCTGGCTCGCCACATCCGACAACCGTGACTCCAGGCTGACGGTGAAGGCCTTGCCGACGGCCTCCAGCGCGATTTCGGGTTCGCCGAAGTCGGCGGCCTCCACGCCGGAGACCACCAGGGCCTTCAACTCCCCCTTGGCCGCGGCCCGGAACTGAATCGGCGCGTCGAACCCGGGCAGGGTCGACAGCTCGGTCGCCCAGAGTTCGTTGACCTCCCGCACCGCCGCGTCATCCGTCAGCGGGCGGCCGCCGGGGAGCAGGCCTGGCAGACAGCCGGCCTCCAGCGCCCCGATCTCACCCGCCCGGCGCGGAATCCAGGCCAGGCGGGCGCCGGTGGAACGTACCTTCTGCGCCAGCGCCGACAAACTGCCGGGGACCTGGGCCAACCGCTCGCCCGCCAGGAAGATGGTGTTCTCGTCGGCTTCGCACGCCTCGATCGCCGACGGCACATCGCCGGGCCGGACGGGGACCAGCGTGGCCTTGAGCTTGGCGGAGCCGCGGCTCAAGTACGACGAGATCGCTTCGATCGCCACGCCCTTGGTACGGCTGGCTTTGCGCAACCGCAGGAACACCATGGGCGACTCGTCCTCCGGCTCGAAGAGCACCAGCACGATCTTGGCGGCGTGCTCCAGATCGGCGTACGTCACCGCGTCGCCGGGCGCGCGCCCGGCCACGAACTCGGCCAAGAACTGGGCCTCCTCCTTGCTCGACTCACGGGCCCGGAAGTCGATGGAGTTGCTCTTCAGCACGCACCGCGCGAACTTCGAGTAAGCGTACGACGTCTCCTGGGTCAGGCGTCCGCCCACCAGCACGCCGACGGCCTGGCCGGCCTGCTTCAGCCCAGCCGCCGCGGCGGCCATCGCCTGAGGCCACGAAGCCGGGACCAGGCTCCCGTTTAGGCGGACGAGCGGACTGGTCACCCGGTCGGCGCTACGGGCCGACACGAAGCCGAATCGTCCCCTGTCGCACGACCATTCCTCGTTGACCTCCGGGTTGTTGCCGGCGTACCGGCGGCGAACCTGGCCATGCCGGGCGTCGACGCGCAACTGGCAGCCGGCCGCGCAGTTCTCGCACGTCGAGACCGTGGACACCAGATCGAAGGGCCGGGCCGAGAACCGGTAGTCGGCCGATGTCAGGGCGCCGACCGGGCAGATCTGGACGACGTTGCCGGAGAAGTACGAATCGAAGGGCTGGTCCGGGTAGATGCCGACCTGCTGGACCGCGCCCCGCTCCATCAGCGAAATCAGCGGATCGCCGGCGATCTGGTCGGCGAACCGCGTACAGCGGGCACACAGGACACACCGCTCGCGGTCGAGCAGGATCAGATCCGAGACCGGTACCGGCGTGGGGAACTGCCGTTTGACGCCGTCGAAGCGGGATTCACTGCGCCCGGAGGCCAGCGCCTGATTCTGCAGGGGGCACTCGCCACCCTTGTCGCAGATCGGGCAATCGAGCGGGTGGTTGATGAGCAGCAACTCCAGGATGTCGGTCTGCGCCTGGGCGGCCTGGGCGGAACTCGCCCCGGTCTTGATGACCATGCCCTGGGCGGCCTCGGTCGTACACGACGGCTGCGGTTTGGGGAAGCCGCGGCCGTTCCCGGCGTCGACGATCTCCACCATGCACTGCCGGCAGGCCCCGACCGGGTCGAGCAGCGGATGGTCGCAGAAACGCGGGATGACGATGCCCGCCGCTTCGGCGGCGCGGATGACGACCGTACCCTTGGGTACGCTCACCTCGACGTCGTCGACGGTCAACGTCACCATCGCGGGGTTGGCGACTGGCTCGCTCATACGTTCACCCCCTGACCGGCCTGTGTGAACACGGCACTCTTCTCGTAGGGCAGATAGTCCCACGCCGGCGTGTGGTAGCCGACTTCGAACTCATCGCGGAAGTGTTTGACCGCGCTGGTCACGCAGGCCACCGCGCCCTCGGCCAACGGGCAGAAGGTCTTTCCGGTGATGGCGTCGGTCACGCTCAGCAGCTTGTCCACATCACCCGGCTGGCCCTGCCCGGCTTCCAGCCTGGCCAGCAACTGGACGAGCCACCAGGTACCCTCCCGGCAGGGTGTGCACTTCCCACAGGACTCATGCTTGTAGAACTCCACCCATTTCAGCGTGGTACGCACCACGGAGACCGTTTCGTCGAAGACCTGGAGGGCCTTGGTACCCAGCATGGTACCTTTGGCGGCCAAGCTCTCGTAGTCCAGCACCGTGTCGAGATCGCCGGCGGTCAGAATCGGGGTGGACGAGCCGCCCGGGGTGAAGAATTTCAGTTCATGCCCCTCCCGCATCCCGCCGGCGAGATCGAGCAACTCGCGCATCGTGATGGACAGCGGCGCCTCGTACTGGCCGGGCCGGCGGACATGGCCGGACAGCGAGTAGATCGTGAAACCCTTGGACTTCTCGGTGCCCATCGACGAGAACCAGTCTTTGCCGTACAGCAGAATCGACGGCACGGTCGCGATCGACTCCACGTTGTTGACCACGGTCGGCGAGGCGTACAGCCCCGCGACGGCGGGGAACGGCGGCCGCAACCGGGGTTGCCCGCGCAGGCCCTCCAGCGAGTTCAGCAGGGCCGTTTCCTCACCGCAGATGTACGCGCCGGCCCCGGCGTGCACGATCAGGTCCAGGTCGTACCCCGACCCCAGGATGTTCTTGCCCAGCAGACCCGCCTCGTACGCCTCCGCGACGGCCCGGCGGACCCGGCGGACCGCGTGGACCGCCTCGCCCCGGATGTAGATGAAAGCGGTGTGGGCGTTGATCGCGTACGCGGCGATGATGACGCCTTCCACCAGGGTGTGGGGGCTGGCCATCATCAGCGGGATGTCCTTGCAGGTACCCGGTTCGGACTCATCGCCGTTGACCACGAGGTACCGCGGGTTCGGGTTGTCCTTCGGTACGAAGCTCCACTTCAGCCCGGTCGGGAACCCGGCGCCGCCGCGCCCGCGCAACCCGGAGTCTTTGACTTCGCCCATGACGGCCTCCGGGGTCATCGCGATGGCCTTGGTCAGGCCCTCGTAACCACGTTGGGCGCGGTAGGCCTTGAGCGTCCAGGAGTTCTCGGTGCCCCAGTTCCGGGTGAGGACCGGCGTCAGCGTATCGGTCATGACTGTCCTCCCGCCGGTACCCCGGTCCAACCTCGGTCGGCCGCCAGCCGGACCCCTTCGAGGGACGGCTCGCCCGCCGACGGCCCCTCATCGGCCCGGCCGTCGTCCAGCCCGGCCAGCACCGTCTCGCTCTCGGCCCAGGAGGTGATCACCGGGCCACGGGTGGAACGTACCTCGCGTCCCGCCGCCAGATCGTCGAGGATCTGTTCGGCCTTCTCAGGGGTCATATTGTCCATGAACTCCCAGTTGACCATCATGACCGGCGCGAAATCGCAGGCGGCGTTGCACTCGACCCGTTCCAGCGAGAACAGTCCGTCGGCGGTGGTGTGGTCCGGCGCGATGCCGAGTTTGGCTTCGACGGCCGCCAGCACGGCGTCCCCGCCCATCACCGCGCACAGCGCGGTCGTACACACCCCGATGTGGTGTTTGCCGCCGGACTGGCGGCGGTACATCGTGTAGAAGGTCGCCACGCCGGTGACCTGCGCCTCGGTGATACCGAGGATCTCGGCACACGCCGTGATCCCGCGCGGCGACACCCGGCCATCGACCGACTGGACGTAGTGCAGCATCGGGACCAGGGCGGACCGCTTCACCGGGTACCGGTCGGCGATGGCCGTCAACTGATCGATGGCGGTCTTGTCGATGGCCGACTCCCGGTCGGACATGTCCACGCCGCCCGTGTGCTCGAAATAAAACTCAAATTCGCGATCGCTCATCGATCCACGCCTCCTAACACCGGGTCAAGACTGGCGATGGCCACGACCACATCCGAGAGCATCCCGCCTTCGGTCAGCAGCGGTACGGATTGCAGATGGTGGAAACCGGGGTCCCGGAAGTGGACGCGGTACGGCCGGGTACCGCCGTCGGAGACCGCGTAGCAGCCCAACTCGCCCTTGGGCGACTCGACGGCCTGGTACACCTGTCCGGCCGGGACCCGGAATCCCTCGGTCACCATCTTGAAGTGGTGGATGAGCGCCTCCATCGACTGGCCCATGATGTGCTTGACGTGGGGGAAAGCGTTCCCTTGCCCGTCGGGGCCGAGCGTCAGATCGCCGGGCATACCGATCTTCGGATCGGTCGACATGGTGGGCTGCCCGGCCGTCTGCTCCAGCTTGGCGTAGCACTGCTCGACGATCTTCAGCGATTCCGACATCTCGGACAGCCGGACGCGGAAGCGCCCGTACGCATCGGCGGTGTCCCAGGTGATGACGTCGAAGTCGTAGTTCTCGTACCCGCAGTACGGCTGCTTCTTGCGCAGGTCCCAGGGATAGCCGGTGGCCCGCAGGGCCGGGCCGGTCACACCCATGGCCATCGCCTGGGCGAGGTTCATCGTCGCCACGTGAGACATGCGGCCCTGGAAGATCGGGTTCTCGTTGCAGAACCCGGCGTACTCCGGCAGGTGCTTGTGCAACCACTCGATGACGGTCCGCAACTGGGCCAGCCCGTTGTCGGGCAGGTCGATGCTGACCCCGCCCGGACGGATGTAGGCGTGGTTCATCCGCGTCCCGCACAGCGCCTCGAAGAAGTCGAGGATCATTTCGCGCTCCCGGAAGCCGATGGTCATCACGGTCAGTGCGCCGATCTCCATCCCGCCGGTACCGATGGCGACCAGGTGGGAGGCGATGCGGTTGAGTTCCATGACCAGGACGCGCAGTACGCTGGCCCGTTCCGGTACCTCGACGCCGAGCAGCTTCTCCACGGCCAGACAGTAGACGGCCTCGTTGAACATCGGCGCGACGTAGTCCATCCGGGTGACGAAGGCCGGGCCCTGCGCCCAGCGGTGGAACTCGATCGACTTCTCGATGCCGGTGTGCAGGAAACCGATGCCGGGCCGGATGTGCTGGACGGTCTCGCCATCCATCTCCACTTCCAGGCGCAGGACGCCGTGGGTCGACGGGTGCTGCGGACCCATGTTGATGACCACGGTCTCGTCGCGGCGGGCACGTTGGGCCGACACGACATCGTCGAAATCGCCGCCCTCGATGTAGTACTCAGCCGGTGCCGGATTCGGGGCGGTACCGCCGTTCATCACCTCCGGCAGATCGGTCCGCTCTTCGGTCGTCCCGCCGTCCGGGATCAACGCGTCGTCCATCAGTACGACCTCCTCTCGTCCGGCGGTGGTACCTGGGCACCCTTGAACTCAATCGGGATGCCGCCCAGGGGATAGTCCTTGCGCTGGGGGTGGCCCTGCCAGTCGTCGGGCATCAGGATGCGGGTCAGATGGGGATGGCCGGCGAACTGGATGCCGAACATGTCCCAGGTCTCCCGCTCGTGCCAGTCGGTGTGCGGGTACACGCCGGTCACCGAATCGATGACCGGATCGGCCTCGCTGGTGGTCACCTCCAGCCGGATGCGCCGGTTGTGGGTCATGGACAACAACTCGTACATCACGTGTAACTCGGCGCCCGGTTCATCCGGGTAGTGGGCCCCCGTCACCGAGACACAGGTCTCGAAGCGCAGGCGGGCCTCGTCGCGCGCCGCGCGGACGACTGCCAGGAGTTGCTCCTTGGGTACGTAGAAGGTCAGTTCGCCGTGCTCGGTGTTCACCTCGTCCGGCAAGCCGGGTACCAGGGCCTCCACCCGGTCGGCCACCGCGTCGAACCACGAGCCGTACGGCCGGGTGGCGCGTACGTGGCGGACCACCGGGCGGGAGATGCCGTCGAACCCGCTGACATCGCCGGGACCCGACCCCCACATGCCTTGGCGGACGACCTGCCTGACCGGATCGGGCCGGGTGGACACCTGGTCAGACGCCTGATCCACCTCCGCCGGGGTTTCGTCGCTCATCTCATCAGCCCCCTCATCTCCAGGGTCGACGGCGCGGCCAGTACGCGCTGCTCGGTGGCCGCGGCCTGTTCGGCGATGTGCTTGCCGACGGGATGGTGCATGACCTCGCCCTTCTTCAGCTTGAAGACCGCGTCGATCAGTTGGTCCGGCCGGGGTGGGCAACCGGGGATGTAGATGTCCACCGGTACGATGTGGTCGCAGCCCTGGACGACCGCGTAATTGTTGAAAATTCCGCCGGACGACGCACACGCCCCCATCGCGATCACCCACTTGGGTTCCGGCATCTGGTCGTACACCTGGCGTACGACCGGGGCCATCTTCTGCGAGACCCGGCCCGAGACGATCAGCAGATCAGCCTGGCGGGGCGAGGCCCGGAAGACTTCCATCCCCCAGCGGCCCGAATCGAAACGCGGTGCCCCGAAGGCCATCATCTCGATGGCGCAGCAGGCCAAACCCATCGTGGCCGGCCAGAACGAGGCCTGCCGCAGCCAGCCGAACACACCTTCGACGGTGGTCAGCAAGAAGCCGGGAGCTTTGTCTTCGATACCCATTACCGTCTCAATCCCAGTTCAGGCCGCCGCGGCGGAAAACGTACATGTAGGCGATGAACACGGTCACGATGAACGCCGCCATCTCGACGAGCGCGAAAGTCCCCATCTTCTGGTAGGTCACGGCCCAGGGGTAGAGGAAGACGATTTCGATGTCGAAGACGATGTAGAGCATGGCCGTGATGTAGTACTTGACCGGGATCCGGCCGCCGTCCTTGGGATGTGGTGTCGCTTCGACGCCGCACTCGTACGGGTCGTACTTGGCCTTGTTCTTGCGTTTCGGTCCGACCACCGCGCTCAGCAGGATCGCAATGGCCATGAATCCCGCAGCGAGCGCGAGCAACCCGACGATAGGTGCGTACAGATTCATTCCTATGTCCTTTGCTTCCAGTCCTGGGTCGGCTAGGTCAGGCACGTCGGCGCGTCGCCACATACGGTGCGGCCCAAGATGATCCTAGTGCACCCTAGGGGGCTTCGTCATACCCGACCGGAATGATTCAGTCTTGCACCGCCTTGCCGCTACGACGATGCTTGACCTCAACCAAGAGCAGGCCCCCGAGCCCGATCAGCAGGAACATGATCTCAAGTCCGGCCGATCCCATGGAGACCGCCGCACCGCCCGTGTTCGCCTTGGGTAACGGCGGCGGCGGTGCCATCGTCGAGGACGCGTCCGCCTGGTTGGACTTGACCGATGTCCCAGCCGGATCCAGCGCGATGGCGTGGACCATTGCCGAGTTCGTCACCTTGCGCGCGTTGACGTCCTGGACGCTCACGACGTAGCCGGCGCTCGTACACGTGGCGGTCTGGCCTGGCGCCAGCCTCAACGACGCCAGCGACATCGGCAGGCCACCAGACATCTGGCACCTGACGAGCGCCGGTTCCCCGTTGCTGCCGGTGAAGGTCACCGAGTCGAGCCCCAGCTTGGTCAGGGTGATGTTGCCGGTGTTCTGGATCGTGTACGTGTACACCAGCTTGTCGCCGGCCTTCGCCCCGCTCGTCGGGTTGACCGACTTCGCCAGGTGCACCGACGGGCTCGCCTTTTCGACGGGGACCGGCGGGGGTACCGGCTTGTTGGTGTCCGGTACGTCCCCACCCGGCGTCTTCGCGGTCGCGACCACGGAGTTGACCAGGTCTTGCTGGGCGTCGACATCGGCTTGCTTGACCGTGTACGTCGCGTCGCACAGCATGTACTGGCCCGGATCCATCGACGCCACCGACGGCGACGTCAGGGTCTGGATCACGGACTGGTCCGCCTTGTACCACACGCAGTTCGTGAGCGGCAACGATCCACCGTTGGCGCTGAACTGGTCTTGCAACGCGACATCCGTCAACGTGACGCCACCCGCGTTCTGAGCGAGGAGTTGGTACTTCAGCACCGTACCCACCGGTACGCCGTCCTTGGGCAGCGTGGCCGGCGAGACAAGCGTCTTGAACTTCACCAACTGCGGGCCCGCCGAGGTCAGCGGGGTCTCAACCGGGGTCGCCGTCGCCTTGACGGTGACGCCCGTGGACGTCAGCCCGCTCACCACCGCCGCGTTGACGATCTGCGTGGTCGGGTCGGCATTCTTCTCGTTGATGTCGGCCTGCGTCACCGTGTACGTCACGTCGCATTCGTACGTGTCGCCCGGATTCAGCAGTGCGAGCGGCGCGGTCGCCGACTTGCTGCCGTCGGGGTTGGACACCGTGCAGTTCGTCCAGTCGAGCGGCGCGTAGTCCTTGGTCGACCAGGTCTGCGCGCCCTTGACCGCCAGCGAGTCGCTGAACGCGATCGCGCTGAGGGGCGCACCGCCCGTGTTGGTACCGTCGATCACGTACATCAGAACGTCGCCCGTGGTCACCGCGCCACCCAGGTACCGCAGGCCGTTGACCAGGATCAACCGCTTCTCAGCCGTAATGGAGGCATCCAACACCGTCGCCGAATCGGCGGAGGTCACCAGGGCACCGCCCGACGACGGCGTGGCCGTCACCGTCGCGTTGAGGGTGAACGACCGGGACGGGTTGCCCAACTCGCCAGTCGTCACCCGATGCTTGGCCGTCGCCGTATAGGTCGCCTGCTCGCCCGGTTCCAGGGACATCGGCAGGCGAATAGTCGAGCCGATATCGGCAAACTCGGGCGGTACAGTGATAACGATATCGGTCAGCTTCACCTTGCCCGTGTTCTCCACGGTGAAGGTGTAGGCCACCAGATCGGACGTGGACGACACGACCGGCGGATTAGCCGTCACGGTCAACTTCACCGACGCCAGATTGGACGCGTCGTAGATGGTGACCGAACTATCGACCGGGCCCACCTGCTTGTCCTGCGGATCTAGCGCCGTCGCCGTCGCCCAGTTCACGATCTGCCCGGCGTCCACATCCGCCTGCGTCACCTTGTAGGCGACCGCTGTACACGTCACCGACGTACCCGGGGCGACATCCCCGGACGGACAGGTGATCGACGCCGGCCAGGTACCCGTACCGCTGAACCCTGGATTGGTCTGCGAAATCGCAGCCCCAGCCCGTTGCGCGTCAGTCACCGTCACATCGTGGATTGTCACCGTCGAGTTGTTCGTCACCTTGAACGAATACGTCACCGTCCCATTCGCGCCCGGCATCACACCACCCGGCGCATCCGACGTCTTCACCAGATCCAACACCAGCTTCGGCGTACCAATCGGCACCGAATCCGCCGCGCCGGTATCGGACAAGTCTGACGCGTCTGAACTGCCGGTCACGACGGCCGAGTTGGTCAGCGCCACGCCGGCATCCACATCCGCCTGCGACGCCGTGTAGGTCATCGTACACGTGAGCGTCTCGCCGACCGACAGTTCCCCGCCTGTCGCGGACATGGGCGGAGCCGGCGTCAGAGCCGGACACGACAGCGTGGGCGCATGCGTGAGGTTCGGCGTACCGGAGTAGCCGATTCCTTCGGGATCTGCCGTGGCCTTGATATCGCTGATCGTCACGTTCGTGATCGGATCGGCGGAATCATTCGGCAGAGTCCCCACAATGGTGGCATTGGTCGCCGCAATGGAGTACGTGATCGTGTCACCAGCCGCCGACACGACGCAACCCGAACCCGGGCACGTCACTGCCGCTTTGCCCACGGGCGTCACGCTCGCCAGCGTCTTGGTCAGCGACAACTTGGCGACATCCACCTCGGTATCCGGATCGCTGGCCGAGGTGACCGTACTCGTCGCCCCCTTGCCCGTCACTTTGGCCGTGTTCCACAACGGAACGCCAGCCGTAATGTCAGCCGCCGACACCGTGTACGTCCAGGTGCACGTCATGACAGAGGTGGTGGTCAACGTGGCATTCGTACCCGCAACCGGGCTCCATATCCCAGACGGCCCCTCGGTCATCGGCACTGAGTGATCATCCAACACGCACGCCGACAGCTTCGGCATGCTCGCGGCATCCGGCGAACCGGAGTACCCGACCGGCGGATTGTCCTGCGAGGTCGCGCGTACCGAATCCTCAAGGCTCGTGAGCGTCACGTCGGTACCACCGGGGTTGGTCACCGTCAGGTCGTACGCGATCTGGTCTCCCGCCGCCGCCACCGTACAATTCGGAGGATAAGGCTCCCCAGCCGACGGAACCACGCAATTCGTGGTCTTCCCGTCAACCGACTTCACACTCGCCACAGTCTTCGTCAACAACACCTTGGCAACATCCACCTCAGTCTGTTCACTGGTGGCCGTGAGCGTGCTCGTCCCCGCCTTGCCCGTCACCGTCGCCGTGTTCAACAACGCCTTCCCGGCGTCGATGTCGGCCTGCGACACCACATACGTGATCGAACACGT
>Ga0123354_10000880_pt1 | contig 33478 bp, 36 predicted proteins | sample TergutLab28metaG_2_FD_97872 | JGI IMG/M metagenome (GOLD analysis project Ga0123354, IMG submission 97872) | Labiotermes labralis P4 segment gut microbial communities from Petit-Saut dam, French Guiana - Lab288 P4 | ecosystem: Host-associated > Arthropoda: Insects > Digestive system > Gut ... | reverse complement strand
TTAGCCACTATGAATTACTGGACGGGACTCATTTACGATGAGGAACATAACAAGATGGTTGCGTTAGGAAGCAACATGGTTGTTTTGATTATCCCCCCGATTATCTTTTATTGGGAACAGTTCATTGAATTCCCAACTCAGCCGGGGCGATCAGTGGGATTTCCTGAGACGTTTTACATAACTAAATTCTACGCACCAGACGCTAGACATCTAGGAAAAAATAGAGTGCAACTACCAACGCATGAAGGTGGCTACAACCTTGGAACATTCGCGTGTGAGTTCGTAGATGAAATGGATCAAAAGATTTGGAGTGGAATTATTTATTATGATGGTAACGGCACAGATGTAATGAATTACAAAGGGCCAATTTCAATTCGTCCAGTTAATTATAACACTAATAATCTTACAAGTTATAATGATTTCTTTAAGCCAGAAAGCGCTAGCATTATTTGTAATCCTACAACGCTTTATTTAGTAATTAACATTTTTAATGGGGAGGGGATGCACGCACCACCATTTGATTCAGAACCGTGGTTAGGAGTTGGATTCATTACCTATGATTTGTCACAAAAGGTTCCTTTTTACGGAGTTCCCACGTTCTCATTTACTGCTAATAGAATAGCGGGCACTACATCATGGAACCATTTATTAAATGACCCTTTTACTGAAACTGGGTGGATCAATTGGAATGAAATGGTACTAACATCTTATAATGAAATAGGAATCTAGAGAGGAACACGATGAACATTGAAGCAGTAACAGTTGACGACATTAACACAGTTCTTCTCGACATTCACGAAAATGAGCTAGCGAAGATTTCCGTTAATTCCGCTGAAGTCATTAAGCGTCTGAGACCGGAGACCCCACCTAAGAAGCCAATTAAGTTCACTCTTTGGAAGTACGTAATTCGAGTTATTATGGGATTGAACGGCGTGGGTTATTATTCATTTAATGAACTAGTGCTAACGTTTTTAAGCTTAAGCAATGTGGGACTCATTAGTTCATGGCCACAACTCCTAGAGTTTCTTAACTTAAAGAACTGGCCATTCGAAGATAACGTCCTACTAACATCTAGCGTCTTCTATAACGGAAAGTTTGAAGTAGTTGCGCTAGTTAAGATTAAACCAGAGGGATTAGCAATCAATGACCAAATTGATAGTAACGTGTACCGTGTACCCATGGAAATTTACACTCAATCAATAACACAGGTGGCGGGAAATGAATGAGGAAAAGCTTCACGATTACAGAGTTAAGATTCAAATGCTGCGAGATGAATTAGAGCTTTTGGGTAATAATCTAAAGAGCCTAACTACTACAGCTATAGAAGAGGCTCTTCCAGATGATGGCGGTGACATTGTAATTCCAAACTACATCGTTCTGTACAACAACATCTTCTTGTTCGACTATTTTGATAACAACAGAAGCATCACGTTCTACATTAGCTTCGACTGGTGGTACGGAATTAGAAATAGTAACTTGCTACCAGAGAATAAGAAGTTTGCAGCAATCAGCAATGAGTCGCCTAACCCTTTGTTCGTCTTCAAGAGGAATAATAGGTGGCTAACTGAGATTAATGCAGAGCTCGTGCCCATTAATAGTCCCGTGTGGATGAGTAGTAATAGGATGCTGTAAAGCACTAAAGTCCAATAGGAGTTGCACTTATAATCTATGAGGATAAGAGATTACATAAAGTTGTACGTTGATGAGAGAGTGCAAGAGGCTAAGATGAAGCGTTTAGTAAAGAGACCATTTGACTATGATTTCTTGCAGCTGCTGATTAACGAAGTGGGAGCGTCTGGTGTAGAGGTGCACATCACTACACAGGATGGTTCCTTGGTAACGATAACGAAGAAAGAGATTAAGAGGCCCGTTCCAAAAGATGCGTGGTCGATTGATTTGGAATAAGATAGACTTGGAGTAAGGAGTAAACAATGAACGAAGAATTAGTGGGGCTTCTAAATAAGATAGTCGAACGCTTAGAAGCAACGGATGAGAAAGTGGACCGTCTGATGAGTTCCCTTAAGGATGAGTACGACACCTTCTCTAAGGAAGATTTCACGGAACGCTGTAGTGGCCTCGTGAAACCAGAGCACGATGCTTACATGAGGATAGCCAAGGGCAATGAGAGTGGCCTTCTTGATGCTGTTTGGGACAAAGTTAAAGACAACGGTGCTATTCGTGGTAATGAAGAAGCTGAAGTTGCAACTGTTAGAGCTTCTATTAGCCTAGTGGATGCTGCTCTAGCAGAACTAAAAGAAGCTGCTCAAGATGCTGTAGAAGCTGGGGCTGACCCAGAAGAAGTTCAAGAAGTAGTTGAATCAGCTGAGGATAAGAAAGATGATGCAGAGGATGGGTTGATTCCACCTGAACAAGCTGCTGAAGACATTTCTGATGATGCTGATGAGCTCAAGGAACTAGAAGATGAAGCGGAATCGTTTATGGCTTCCGGCTCAGGTGGCAGGAGAATGTGGGAGTAGTTAATGGCAACTAAAACGCGCGCTGCAGCTGACCAACACGCTCTTAGAAGTGCTTACATTACAGCTCTAAGAAGGAATGCTGATAGGACTGTAGCTAAGTACAACAGAAACTGGCGAGCCTATGAGGGCACGATGGGCATCTCAGTGCGTAAGTTTAATGTGGGAATGCCTCTGGGCTTCTTGAACACAGCTCAGATTGACTACCTAGACGATGAATCACTGCAAGCAATGCTAACTCGCTTCAACGTGATTAAATCAGTAGTTGACACGTTAGTGAGTAAAGTAGCTTCTACTAAAGTTCGTCCCTATTTTAACCCCGTTCTAGGGGATTACGACACTAGAAAGACGGTTAAACAGTTACAGCTCTTCTTTGACGACTATTTTGAGAAACAAGACATTCCAAAGAAGATAATAGACGCCTTTAGAGACGCGTGCATCTTTGACCGTGGAATTCTGTGGGCTAACAATTTTACCTACGGTGTGGATGCAGTTAGTCCCGACCAAGTGGCAATCTTTGAGAGTGAATTTGAGTACGGTCTACCAACTAAGTGCCTTCTTAAGTTCACGCAATTCCCAGTTACCCATCTAAAGGTTTACGGAATAGAGGAGCCACGTGGCATCCGATTAGACTGTCTTCTGGAAATCTTTTACGATGTAGCAGCTCACCAAGTAACTCTGTTGCTAGACGGCGTTGAAGTGCGAACTGATAAGTACGAAGGAACTCAGATTCCCTTAGTTTACATCTACTACAGTGAGCCCGCAGTTGGTGATAGGAACACGTCTCTCACTGACGTGCTATTCCCAACTCAGTTACGAATTAACAGTCTGTGCAAGGTAATAGAAGAGTCCTGTGATTATTCTCAAGCTCTCACTTATTTTACCCCTAAAGGAAGCATAGCTGGTGATGGTGCGCTAACTAACAGAGTTGGGAACATCTTTGAGTACACCGCTCTTCCCAACCAAACTACCCCACCAATTTACGCGCAGTACAACCCACCCGTTGATCCATCTTGGGTTGCAACGTTAGAGTTCTTTATTGAGAAGGCTTATTCTTTAGCGGGCATTAGCCAACTGTCAGCTCAATCACGGGCGCCAGCTAACTTAAGTTCCGGTGTAGCCCTTCAGTCGATGGAAAACATTGAAAGCGATAGGTTCCAAACGCAGATTTCTACTGTGATTCAAGCGTACACCTCTCTTTGTAAGATGCTCATTCACATCTTCCCACCGGATTCAGACCTTCTACCAGATAAAGCACGTCGCTCTAAAATCTCTTGGAAGGAAGTAGTTGAACAAAGTGACCTCGTTGAGATTCAGTACTCCGCTGCAACGTTTTTATCTAAAGACCCCGCTGAGAAGCTGAAGCAAATAATGGCGATGATTCAAAGTGGCATAATTGATTCTGAGAGAGCTAAAGTCCTCATGGAACAACCTGACTTAGAGATTGCTAACTCTCTTCTTACAGCTAGAATGGATGCAGTAGATGCAGTAATCCAGAACGTCTTAGAAAAAGGTGACATGACTATTCCACCTTACGTTAATTACGAGCTGCTTAAACGAGAAGTTGACACGGAATTAAACCGTCTCATAGCAATTGGCGAAGGTCAAGAAGAGTTTATCCAGAAGCTATCCATTTTTAATGAGCAGCTCTTTAGTCTTCTAATTGAGCAAGGAATAATTCCTAACCCAGATGAAGTTGCTGCTGAACAAGAGAAAGCTGAAACTGTAGCTAAGGCAGCTCTCGTTAAAGGTGAGCTAGCGTTCTTAACTCAGATTCGTGCTGCGTTAGAAAACAGTGAGTTGATTCCTCTCGTAGATGAAAGAATTGCTGGTGCTCTTCAGCTTTACGATGTGGAAAGTGCTACGATTGTAGCTGAAAACTATCCAGAAGCAGCACCAGCGACACCAGAGGCAGCAGCTCAAGAAGCAGTTGAGCCTAACGCAATGGTTGACAAGAGTGAGCCACAAGTTGGTTGGGAAAGGAGTGCAGATGGTCAAGCTAGCATCGGAAATAGTTAGACAAGCTCTACTGCGTACACAGATTAATGAGAGTGAGCTTTATTCGTGGGCTGACATTCATTACTACCTGAACAACGCGTGGGGTAACCTTTATGACTTAATGGTACATTCTGACATGGGACTCTTTATCAAAGAGACGCGACTCGCTGACGGGGATTTCCTTCCTCACGATTTCTACAGGTTGTTTGATGCTGATTTCCTATCTCGTTCACCTTTAGTGGGGTGGCACGATGGTTACAGACTCATCAACAACCGCATCTTCTTTAGTGACCACAGAACGCACGACGTGAAGTACATCTCAATCCCCACTACGCTAACCTTCCCCTACAGTAATGAGATTACAGTTAGGGGGCTACCCAGCTATGATGCCATTAATGATGCTTACATCGATGACGAAGGTTACCACAGCATAGCTAATGGGTTTTCCATTCGTAATGATGAGATGCTGCCATTGCGAGCTTCAAATGGCGGAATTCTGTGGATGAGTGATGGTGAGAAGCTAGTTGGATTCGATTCAGAAGGCGAGGAACTACAAATTGAAGACGTTCCCTCACACACTGCTATCTCGGATGGCGGGACGTTTGGTCTTTGTCTCACTACTAAGAAAGGTTCCATCACGTTAAACGATAATGAAGAACGAGAGTTCGAGAGAGTAACTAGCTTCCTAGATGGTCTCGCCTTCTTAGATGATGGGAAGTGGTTCTTCAAGGACGACGTGAGTGGTTCCGCAGTTCCTCTCGTTGACGATGATTTGCACGATGTAATGATTAGCGACCCTTATCTCTTTTGTCACACTGAGAAGGGTAACATCATTGGGGCTAACTCAACTACAGCTAGCTTCGTGTGGAACTTAAACGAGAGAAGAGGTAAGATGACATTTGGAACTGTGCTATCTTTGTCGACGGATGATTCCACTGGTAATGGCATCATCTTTAAGGACAACTTGACATCTAAAACAGTGCGAGCATCATTCACACCTGACACGAGGTTGGATTTCCCTTCCAGCGTTTACTACGGTTACCTAGAGGCACTGTTAGCAGTTGACTTAAGCATAGCACGAGGTGGGGATGTGGCTAAGTTGATTCTAGCTAGAGATGAGTACCTAGTTAGCTTAAACAGAAGTTTAGGCAGGGATAGTTACAAACCAAGAAGGATGAGGAGAATCTAGAATGGGCGGATTATTTGGTAATGATAAGAAACAAGGTGAGACTAACAAAGCTACTGGAACTGCCGACAAAGTAGTTGACAGAGGCATTGGTGCTTACGACCAAGATAGAGCTGCTATGCAAGACGCGTTGACTAACGATTTCGGTGGTTCAGCAGCGGGCTTCATGGCTAAACAACAGGAAGCAGGACGACAGCAAGGTGCTCAATCATCTCAAGCTGCTGGTCAAGCTGCAGGACAACAAGCTGCTGCGGCATCTAGAATGGCCGGAGGGGGAAGAGGATTAGCAGCACTACAAGGTGCTCAAATGGCTGGTGGTTCCGCCTCTCAGAATTACATGAGAGGGATGGAAGCTGGTGCTAATCGTTATGCACAAAGTGCTGAGAGTCTAGCTGGCCAAAGACAAGCTATGCTGAATAACTCCTCTAACCTCATGAGTGGTGCTGCTGCGGGACAACTGAACGCAGCTAACTCTCAACGTAGTGGTGCAGAAAAGGCGGCTGGTGGCATGGGCGTTATTGGTCAAGGTTTAGCGGGAATTGGTGGACTCGTTACGGGTCTATTCTCTGATGAGAATCTAAAGGAAAACAAAGAGATGAGTGAGATTTCCCGCCTTTACGATAGAGTAACGAAAGGAGCTACACAGTGAAAATGAACTTAAAGAGAGCTATTACAGCTTACGAGAGAAGCACGCCTTCTACTAGAGAGATGTGGCCGGAACTGCAGGCCTTTGCTGATAACGTTAACAATGGGACGTGGAACTACAAAGGTGACTCAACTGAACACAGTGGACCAATGGCTCAAGAGTTAGAAGCAGTTCCCGCTTTTGAGGCAACCGTTCACGACACACCTGAAGGCAAAATCGTAGACACTGAAGCCGCTGTGCTACCTTTGATTGGCATTGTAGCTGACCTCACTAAGAAGTCCCTAATGGAAGGAGATAAAGATGCCCAGTGATAATAAGGCGTTAACGCAATCGTTAGCTATGAAGCTTGGAATGGGTGCTGATGCTAGTTCTGATGTGGCTGATGCCGCAGCTGAGGTTAGTAAAGCGGGTGCAGCTATGGCGCAAACTGGATCAAGCATGAAGACGACTCCTCAAATGGCTACTGCAGCTCAAATAGCACCATCTGCACCAGTTAGAAAGTCGTTTGCTGCTTTCAATCAAGGTGGCTAGCAATGGTTTACAACTACTACAAAGATGGAGTTAGCTACCCAATTACACCATCTCAGATTGCACGGTTGAACGTACAGAACCACGGTGATAGAAGGATTTTGATGCAGTTGCAAAGACGTTACCCCTCTCTTGCACCAGTCACCAGGGGCGTCTCAATGATAACGGGTAACTTAATAATGGAGGTAATGAAATAATGCCAGGATTTGATTTGAGCAACATTGGTGGAATGACCGCGGAACAAGCTGCTGCTATTCAAAGTGCTCTACCTAAACAAATGAGTGAAGAAGAAGAACAACGCGCATTGTTAGCACGACAACGACAGCAACAACAGGCGGCACCTTCTCAACCAGCTTCTGCTCCATCGCCAGCACCCGTTAGACGTAAGGTAGTGTGGAATGAGAACATGAGCTTCGATGAACTAGCTGTAGCTCGTGATAAGATGCGTGCTAATGGTGAGGACACTAGTGCTATTCAAGCAGTCATCAATAGAAAGGCGCCTAAGAAAGAAGAGCCTAAAGGTGAACCTAAAGGTGAACCTAAAGGTGAACCTAAAAAGGAAGAGGTGGCACCTGAAGTAGCACTAGTAGAAGAGCCCGTGCAGCAACCACAGGCTGAAGTAGCACCTGAATCACCTGATCTACCTACAGAAGGGACTGGTGCTGGAACTAGCTCAGCTGTGCTAGAAGGTGCACAAGGCATGATGGCTGTAGTTAATGCATCCGGTGACGTGCAAATGATTCCACAGGGGGCTGAAATCCCCAATGGTTACGGACCACCCGACATGAGTAACCCTCAGATTGCTCAACTAGTTGCTGATGCTGAAGCAGCTCACGAAGAGTCAGTTAAGAATCCCACGGGTGCAGCTAATAATCAAGATGATGCAATTGCTGCTGCTGAAGAGATTACTGGTAAGAAGATGGACTCTAAACAAAAGAGCGCGTTCATGAAGTTCCTAGCTGAGTTAACGGGTTCTGAGATAGAAGGACTAAACGATGAGCAACTAGCTGAGTACGAGAAAGTCCACGGTAAACAAACTGCTGGTAGAAGGATTGGCAACATTGGTGATGCACTGTTACGAGCGGGAATGGGGATGCAAGGACAGAATCCTGGACAGTCGGCTAGAGATAAACGTGATGAAAGAATGGCTAACTATCAAGCAGCACAGTTGGGCAGTGATTCCGCACACAAACAGAACGTGGAAATCCTCTCTCTTCAACAAGCCTTCACATCATTGGAAAGCCAAAAGGATAGAGATGCAGCACGAGCTAACATGGAAGCTGGGTTTGAACACGCTTCTACTGAGAGCGAGAAACAACGATTGTTTAACGATAACCAAGGGTTCTTAAATAGAGAGTTCCAAGCTGCTATGCAGAAGGGTGACCAGGCTCACGCTAAAGAGATGCTGTCTTTGGGTAATGCTAACGCTATAGCTATGCTAGGGTTAGGTAATGAGTTCAACAAAGAGATGGCGCGTTTAACTAAGGACTTGTCAGTAGAGGAACAAGTTGACCTCTTGAATGCTTATTCAGCCATTGGTGCTGATCCAAAAGCGAGAGAGCAGCTAGCTAACTACTACGCTACAGCTAGAAATGGCGGGAGTTTGACTCTTGAAAGGGTTAAAGAAGGTGCTGAAATAGCTAACACAGCTGCTTCAGCCGTTAGAAACACCGCAGCAGCTCTTAAGCCGTGGGGTAGTTGATAAAACTGTGAACCTTAGGTGAGTGTAAGTCCACAAAGTAATAGGGGCGGTTACCATCAAACTTGGTTACTGCCCCAATTCTTTTACACAAGATCACGTACGCGTTAGGTCGATTAGTAGCATTGTGGAAGCACACAGCATCGTAGTTCTCGCTAACGAAGTAGCGTAGTAACTCTCTAGTGCAACCGTGGCCTGCTCCAGTAACTTGGACGTTCACTACTACATTGTTGATTACGTGATAGCAACAGAAGAAGTTAGCAACGTGTAGTGAACGTGTAACCATCAGTTTAGCTCGTTGTTCTCTATCATTTTGATTACAGTAATAGCACCAGCAACGGCTTCCATTGGAATCTCAGTTGTACTATAGACACCAGTTCCATCACCATAAAAAAGATTCACAGCAAGATAGTAAGTAGTCTTACCACTGCGTTCTCCCTTGTCGATTGACAAGTAAAGAAATGGATTACCAAGGTTATCTGCATCATTATCCCTAAATGACTGTTCATTGAATTCTTGACCGAACTGCTCAGTAATAAAGTTAACTATTCTGGTGTACACTGTACCAAGTTGGACTTGAGTAGTCACTAAGTCATCATTGTAGTAAGTCATTTGAGTACCACTATAGAACTCAGTTACTACCTCAGCGTGAGCTGTAACTGTGATAGCCGTGAGTAGAGCTGCTGCTACTACTGCAATTACGATCGTCTTGATTAACCTGTTCATTCTTGTTCTCCTATTGTGGGGGTTTCTGATTCCCCTTGTAGTTAGTAGATTAACAGCCCTAAAGTTCGTTTTTAGGGCTGCTCCCGATAGTTACCCCCTCAGGTGCCGAGAGGCGATTTCCTCTTCGCGTTCGTTCAAGTCGTTAGCAATCACGTCTTCGATTGTCTTCAGGGTAGCTAACGCGTTCTTAGCTGCTTCAGCGGGATCCATCTTAAACTGCTGCTTCACCATCTCTAAGTTAAAGAGAGTAGCAAATAGCATCTCGTTCTTCATCTTTGTGCTCCTTGATAGTTAGTTAGTTAATCTGCTATAAGTTGAGGTTACTACCACAACCTCGAGTTGAGATTAACAGCTCAGGGGCAGTAACAGCACGAAGTCTTAAAAAGAACTACAACTAACTAAGTAAAAGGTGCTTCAGGCCGTAGCACTTATAATGTGTAGGCTGTAGGGTGCCCACCCGAAAGCCCACCTTGGCTGTGGTAGGAGCAGTTAACCTACCACAGTCCTTTTAACTGAAGGAGATAATAATGAAAATCCAACAATCGTTTGAAAATCTAGCAAACATTCAAAGCATTCTAAACAACAATTATTTTACGCTGACGCAACTCTTTGATGTAGAGTTCTCTAAACCACACACGTGGACTCACGGTGTGCACGCTTACGGTAAGAGCTCTAAGTTCAAAGGTACGTACTGCATTTACTGCACGACTAACATTACTGGTCTAATCTTAAACAAAAAGTTCAACAAAGACTTCGAAGATAGTCACTACATTCTAACACCAAAAGATGATGGCCACTTGTGGCTGTTACGTTGGGAACACAGGTTCTCGCCGGCACAATGGAAGGACTTGGGTGAAACTAGAGAAGGTCCTTACGTTAAAGGTGAAGAGAAGACTGATGTAGGATTTGCTACGTTTTTAAGCGTTAACTTAGTAGTAAACGCAGCTGTAGCTGGTAGGTCCAAGAGTAATCAAAATAGTGCTGCACAAAGTAAACGTGCATCAGCTGATAGAACTAGCATCTATTCTTGTTGGGTTAAATGGGACTGTCCAAATGGAATGAACCAAGAACTAAAGAGCATTAAGTCTTCTTATAATCTCGTCAATCAAGACAAAGCTTATGGTAAAAGCTACAAGACGTTTAAGCGGGCCATTTTAAGAGGTGAGACTATTGTAACTTACCACAAAAAAGGAAAGACGTCTTTTGCTGTTTACTGTAATCTTTTTAAGGTTGAGGGCTTGTCCCTTAACCCGTGTAATAGTGAGAGTGTAAATTTAAAAAAAGAAATTAAGAAGGAGAAGCTTGCTTCTTCTTTAAAACAGACCTGTAAGTCTATTAACGGGCTAAGGGACAAGTCCCTTCCCCTTGTAAACGATTGTAACAAAGAGACAGAACCCACTACGGAGATGGAAGAACTAATGACATCTACAGAGCGCGTTCATTACTACAAGGCTCTCTACAAGGACAGTTTCTTCCCACAATTGGACAACATCTTTTACTACTAACTAACTATAAAGGGATAACAGGAGAAAGAAATGGAAAAAGAAATTAGTACTGAACCAATGAGCGTGGTTCTAGCAAAAATTAAGATTTTACGTCCAACTGCTAGAATCACACCTAATGCTAAAACTGACCCGCATCCACCTTACAACAAAGAGTTAGAAAAAGATGAAAAAGGTTATTATTTTACATCTGGAAGAAATAACAAAGTTTATTTAGATTGGTTAGTGGAACAAGGTTGCACCTACGAATTTAAAGATGCTAAACCAGATTATCATTTTGTTGACCACCTAGGTTACGAGTGGGAAAGACTACCAAAAGGACCACATTACAAAGTAATTAAGGATAAAAATAGCGTAATAGAAAGATTTGATGACATCAACTAACTAACATTAATAGGAGAAAGGATTGAAGAACAAAGAACACGTAAACAGTTTCTGGCGCACACCAGCTGAAATAGCTAGGCTCGTTGCAAAAGAAGCGGGAACACTTAGAACTATTGACTTAGGATGCGGTTACCAAGACTTAGGTCAGTACTGTAGCAACGTTCTCTTTGGTGTGGAGATGAACACCGTCTTTACTGAACGTCACTACCCCATCAAGTACGGTAACGCGCTAGCTCAAGTGGTACCCTTTGGTAACGCACCTTCTAAATGGGGCACTGCTGAGTGTGTGATTACTAACCCGCCATTCGAAGGAACGTTAGTTAACGATTTCTTGGAAGCAGCACTAAGAATCGCCCCCAAGGTAATTCTAGTCGCACCCTTTAACAAGAAGAGAAATCACGCTCTACTGAAAGACTACTATTTCGACGCTAGCTTCCAAAGGGATTTCAATGTGCAAATTCCCATTGGCGTCTTCATCTACGAAAGGGATAACAGACCAACAGTAACGTTGCCCTCGTGCTACCCTCAAGAAGCCGCACTGATTCCATTCTACCGTACTACAGAAAGTTTTACGGGACTCATCTTCAACACGTCTCTTCCTTCTACCTCTCACGGTGTAAGAATCCAACGTGGTAGAGACAGGTGGTGGGTAGAAAGGTGCTACAACAAGAAAGAGTGGGACTCTCTAGCAGATAGAAGGTGGCACCCACGTAACTGTCGTGGCAACAAAAAGGGAGATGCTCGCACTACAACGATGGCTCTTCCCGTTTCACCGGACTACATTGATGAAGCTTACAACTCTTACATTAGGGCTGAAAACAACGTAGCTAAGTGGGCTTCTTTGAACACACCAATTCCCTCTTTAGCGTGGGTTGAAGCTTTAAGAAATCCAAACGAAGACTTAAGCAAACTGTGGGAAGCAGTTAAGGGCTCTCACTGTTGTTTTGCTGACTTCTTTGATAACAAGTTTTTAGAAGCACCAAACGTGGACTTAAAGAACAGTGTAAAGGAAATTCTAAATGGTAAATAGTCCTAATTTTGGCCACTTAGCTAGCTCTTACACAATTCTCCAAGGGGAGGGTTCCCCTTGGATGACTGACATTGACTTGCTGCACAGTCCCACGTGCTACGGAGATTTCTGGCTCTTTACTGAGATGAAGCTAACTAACGCTCCTCGTAATGAAGCTCAAAAGAAGACGTTGATTCTTCTAGCTAACTCAGTGAGTAAGACGTACGCGCTGCCAACTTACATCGTTTACGTTAGTCAATGTAAAAACGTACACGAGGGGAAGAATTTTGTACACCTACGTACAGCTGAGGTTGAAGAGGTGTGGTCAGCTACTAAAGGTAATGACGTGCGTAAAGAACCATTTAAAGAGATGCTGTTCTACGAATTTGTAGACGGTAGACTAAAAGAACACTTAAATTTTAAGTACAGAACGTTTGTGTAACAACAAAGGTTGCAGTAACAACTAACTACTAGGAGGACGAAAGGAGACGATGAAAGACGAGAATCTAAAGAGTCTAATGAACGCGTTATCTAGAGAACTAGAAGAGGTAGAGAGAAGCAGCTTCACTGAAAGAGGCCGCTACAATCAAAGAGATCGTGATCGTTATCTCGCGGAACTTAAAACAACGTGGAGGTGGATCCGAATGGCAATCCTAAAGGAGGAAGCGTGGGAACAGTAGAAAAGGAAATTAAGACGAACGAACAACTACAACGTTACGGCGTCTTTGGAACTTGGGATGAGCTAGGAAACTTCATTCCAGCTCGTGCACATTTGGGCACTACACGGGGCATTGCAGGCTTTGCGGGCTTTGCGTGGACTGCGTGCATCGAAGAAGAAGAAGGAGAAGAAGAGAATGACGCTAGCTAGTTGGGTTAAACTGTGGGCGGGAAAGGGCATTGATTACGATAAAGCCTTTGGCAATCAATGTGTAGACGTGTACCGCCAGTACTGCAAAGACATGGGAATGAAGCAATGCCCACCAGTAGTTGGGGCTAAGGAAATTACAGCACAAGATGGACAACTTGAATGCAGCATCCCCCAAGTGGGTGACATTATAGTCTACGATGCTACGCCCTCTAATAAGTACGGGCACGTAGCAATTTGTGTGGGCATAATAGAAGACGTGCACCTCGTAATTGAACAGAATGGCTTCAAACCAGAAGATCCATCTTACATTACGTGGCGGAAAAACAACAGCATCTTAAGGTGCATTAGGAGGGTGGAATCATTACTAGACTAGAGACGATCAACGAGAAAATTGCCGAGATTAAAGCACAGATGAACAACCCAGATTTGTGCAAAGACACGGCTGCCTGTTACACTAGAATTAGTGGTTATTACAGACCAACTTACGCGTGGAATGATGCTAAGCAACAAGAGTACGAAGAAAGAACGGAGTACGAAATAGCATGAAGACGTTACCTTACCTAACTGAGGACTACATCTTCCGTAACACGCAATCACCGGTGCCCTTTAACTACGAGGTCTTCCACGCGTTACAACTACGTCACAGGAGGTCACTAAACGACTACGAATCAGTAATAGCACTCTACAGTAAACTGTGGCCCCCTTACGCAGACATGGTTGAACAAGTAGAGAACGTACATCGTCTACCAGAGAGGCACAAAATCGTGCAGTCCAACGACGTAAACAGCTGTCTTCGTTACATCTCGTTCAACAGGAATCTACACGGCTATTACGTAGCTCAAGCACATTTTAGGTCACAGAATAGTAGGATGCGAGAAGCAGATGAGTGGTTCATAGCGGGTCTAACAGAGAGGTTACAACTACCCGTAACAGCGTGGGTTAATCTCATAGTAGACGAATTCTTAGAAGAAATAGGAGACAATAACAATGAAGAAAATTCTAATAGTCTTAGCAGCTTTAATGCTAACTACATTAGTTGCATGCCCTTATAATCCCATGGAAGAAAAAGAGGTCAAAGACTTGGACAAAGGTTACGTCAACACGCTAATCAAACGCATTGGACTAGAGTCCTCTGATGTAACTTCAGCAACTGAAACCAAAAACTTCTATAACAAAGTGGAACAAAGCACTACGTACACCATCGATTACAAGAACAAGAGAATCAACTACACAATTCTACCCTCAGCAGTGCCCGCTTGGTTAGTCGAGAATTGGCTTAAGCCAACTGGTGAGTTCGAAGTGAATTTTAAGTACATTGCATCCAATAGAAGAAGGTTAGTAATCACCACTTACCCAGAGTTTGCTAACAAGATAGTTGACATCAAGTTGTACCAAGAGCAATGATGGAATGACGAGTAAAGAGAAGACTGCATTCAGAAGAACGGTTGCTTGGAGAGACTTCCGTTCTTCGTTTTTAAGAGAGCATCCAACGTGCTGCATCTGTGGTAGAAAGGCTAACACCGTTCATCACGTGCACCTTAATGATGATGAGGAATCCTACTGTGACTTGAATCCATCTCGTTTTAGGGCTTTAGATTCTAGGTGCCACCGTTATTGGCATTCATTACATCTAACTTCTGTTAGCAAGAAGCCACCAGTAATGGACCCACGAGCTATGGAACTTATCGAACAACTAATTACTAATTAAAGACATTTGGTCCTCCTATCCGAATGTACGTCAATGTGGTCAGTAGCTTTCTGAAGCCCTAAGGGGTTGCTACTGGCCCTTTTTTATTTGCACAAAAGTGCACTTATAATGTGTAATGGTAAAAATGGCAACGCTTTTAGTCAAATTCTGCAGAAATGTGCGGAACTACAGAAAAACAAAAGACATCAAATGGCTTCTTAAAGCCTACAGTAACAGGTGCGCAGCTAATGACTTACTGCAGCAATTCGAACTAACTAGTGATGAGTGGGCAACAATCTATCACGATGTGCGACCATCCTACAGAGATTGTGACGCACCACTAAAGGAAAAGGAATGATCAAAGAGTACACTAAATGGATTCAGTTTGCACCCAGCGGGCAGACTATCATCATAACTAACGAGCTGAACAGGTCACTAGGGAATCCGTACCTACAACCACCGTTAGTCAACGAAATCTTTCAGCGCACATTCAAGTACAACTTAAAGAAAGACACGTGCAGAATCCTCAATGAAGAGGTAGCGGAACAACTTGAGCTAGATGAAAAAGACATCAAAGGTTCCATTGATAGGTGGCTCGCGCTCTTCAACATCCCACCAGTTGGTTCCGTGATGATGTGGAAGCATCTAGACGTCTATGAGGTAGGAATCAAATTCGAAGGTGACATCTTTTGTCGGCACCCTCTTGAGTCGTTCAGAATTCCAAATGTGATGGCACTTGAAATGGGGTTGTGCAAGAAACTAGATGCACCAGAACCAAGGTGCCTTTGCAATAGGCTAGATGCTAAGAACATTGAGAATCCTCAAGTAGTGAGCGGCATTAAACAAGGGGAATTCTACAGAGAGCACGACCTTCTTTATCCATCACCAATCGTTGCATTCGGACGCTTAATCTACGAAGGACCATCATGCCCAATAACGAACAAGACAAGCTCTTAAGCTACCTAAAACGTAAACTCTTTGGCCGTTCAAATGGTTACAAGGCTCTCATTGATGCCATCATAGAAGAAGCCCTAGCTAACCCAGATGGTTATTCAGGTCGTTACCTTTCAAGGGTGCTAATTGACCCCGACTTAATAGCTAACATGAGTGCTGCAGCTGCAGAAGAGGATGCATTAGACTCTGACTTCGAAGCTTACAGAATCCAGAAAGGACTAACGGCATCTCAAAAGAAGAGTTGGCCTGACATTGGTAATCAACATCGCCTCTTAAACTATTCAGGAAGAGGTTGGGGTAAGACTGCTCTATCAGCAGCGTTGATTGCTTACTACTGTCACATTCTAAAAGCACCCGCTCTCTACCTAAACAAAACGGCATCTAACGCTCAGAACCAACTACTGCCACCTTTGTTGGACATCCTAGAGGAATGCAACATTGAGCACGTTCTCAACAAATCAGAGGGGACGATTAACTTCAAGTCGGGTGGCAAACTCTACATGGGTGGCCACAATGATAAAGCATCTTCAGATGTGTGGCGAGGCTTTGAGTTTGCTCTAGTAATCCTAGATGAAGCCTTCTTCCACAAGGGCAACATTCGTTATCTAATAGAAGACATCGTGGAACCTCGCATGGGTAAGTTCCCAGAGAATCTAATCGTAGTAACGTCTACACCACCTAGGTCCAAAGTTAAGTACTACGAGGCAATGCTAGCAACGTGGCCATCTATTAGTTACACGATGAAGGACAACGAGTTCATGAAGAATTCCTGGGCACTCTTTGATGAGAAGGCTACACAGAACACTAACACCATTAGACGAGAGTGGATGGGACTATGGGAACACGACTATTCGGCAATTGTGTGGCACAAGAACGAAACGTACCCACCCCCTGAGCACATCAACTACATTAGCGTTGGCGTTGACTGGGGGATTAACGACCCCACTGTTTGTGTAATCCTAGGGGGCGACTTACTATCTAAGAAGGTGTGGGAACTCTACAGCATCTCATCGGATTCTCTTCCCGCTGAGCAAAGAGCTAACTTCTCTGTTAGTAACCAAATCGACATGGTAAAAGACGCTTACAACAGAGCACTAGAGTTCAAGAAGCAGTTTGGCGTCAAAGAAGACGTAGTAGTAGTTACTGACACTGATGAGAAGACGATTTCAAGAGAGCTACAACTTAAACACGGCATCCCCACACAGGGTGCTTGGAAAGTCGACTTGATTGGACAATGCAGAAAGCTAGATGATTGGCTTAGGACTTCGAGGTTGTTCCTACTAACTGATGGAGCGTGCGCGGAAGATGCTGACAAGACTGTTTGGAAGAGAGATGCAATTGATGACACTCTACTATCAGTCATAGATGATGATGTGTACCACCCTAATGCTATGCACGCGTTACGTTATGCTGGTGGGCACTTCCAATGGAGATTCCAGGAGTTATAACACAATGGCAATAGTTGAGAAAGAAGCGTGGGACAGAGTCTACAGAGACTACATTAGCACGGGAGATGAGGCATTCTTATGGAAGCTGTGGCCCATGCTAGAAGATTTGTGCAGCAACATCATTAAGAAGGCTAGCAACTATCACAAGGTAGTGGACTTCGAAGACGTCCTAAGAGATTCCGTTCTAGCTTGCATTGAAGCAGTCCGACGTAAGAGAGACAAAGAGATTAAGTGCCTACCCGCTTATTTTAGGCTCTACTGTCTACCTCACGTAATTGGTAAGAAGAAGCAGTTCCACGATAGATGTGAGTCGATGCCAGATTACGACGTGGAATTTAAAAGAGATAAGGATAGGATAGTAATCAGCAGTGAATCGAGCTAGTGAGGCAGCACATTTTAGGCACTTCTTGAATCGTCTCAAAAGAGGAATGAAGCTTCGTAAGATGAGCACAGTTGACTTCTTGATGATGATAACTAAAGCTAAAGACGCGCCCGCTGAACTAAGGGACACCTACATCAATCACGTCTACGGAGCAGCGGAATTACTAGACGAAGACGTAACTGGAAAACTACTACTAAAGTAGTTTAGAAAATCTAGCACTTACATAATAGAACATTTTAAGGAGATTTTATGGCATTGTCATTCGCCCAGGAAATTGTGGGCATCTTGAAAGTCTTTTACAAGGATGGGGTTGGTAACCTTCTCTTTAGGAATTCCCCGTTGCTTCGAAAGATGCAAATAGACAAAGTTGACACTGGTCTGGAGTACCGGTTTGCTTGTCTTTATGGTCGTGGTGGGGCTGTAGCAGCGGATGCTACGGTAGCTCAGAGAATAGCGGCAGTTACTGCTCGCAATGCTGAGTTCAAAGTTCCAATGAACAACTTGTTTAGCGCGTACACCGTTGACACGAAAGAGCTCGACTCTTCTCGCAACAAACGCGGTGCTTACATGACGATTGCTGGTAACAGGCTCTTTGCAGCTATGGAAGCAATGAGGAAGACGCTCGCCACTGCTCTTTACGGCATGGGCTACGGTGAATTCTACATGGCTACCGCGGCGGGTACTATTTCAGCTGGTCCTGGTAACACAATCGTTCTCAATGATTCCGCTGTAATGGCTCTCGACGTTGGTTCAGAGTTCGTAGTTTCTGGTCCTTTTGATTCCACGGGTACGATTGGTTCCATTGGGCCATCCGTTAACACCGTAACTGCAATTGACGACAGCAACAACACGATTACGTTCACTGCTACGGCATCTGATGCTTATTCAGCTGGTGACTTCTTGTGCTTGAATGGTTGCCGTGATGGTAGTGACCCAGCTCTTCCAGTTGGTCTGGCTGCTTGGATTCCTAACTTTGGTCAAAGGCGTACGGCTCTCTTTAACTCGTGGATCTCTCGTCCATTCTTTGGCGTGAATCGTTCTGTAAGTTCCCGTCTTTATGGTCAGTACACCTATCAGGGTGACTTGCCAGCTGGTTCTACTAACCTCGACGTTCTTAAAGACATCTTTAGGAAAACAAGACGAGCTGGTGGCATGAACGACATCCTCGTAATGAATGATGCTCGCTATGCTAAAGTCATGGGTGAAATGACGGCAGTCTACCAGCAACAGACTAACGGTGGCGCTGACTCTCAACGTGGAACTTCCGGCTACGGTAAGATGAACCTTGAGTTCTCTACTAGCTTCTTGGAAGCCATGATTGATGACCCCTACTGCCCTTACGAGAAGGCTTACTGTCTTGATTCTAAGGCCGTTGCTCTCGCTACGATCAACAATGCACCTCGTGTAATTGAAGATGGAATTGCTAACAACGAACCTGGTAAAGCTGACGTTCTCTCTGAGGATGGAAATGGTTACGCTGAGGAAGCTCACAGAATCAACATTGATGACCTCATCTCAGTAAAAGATGGAATAGCAGTCTTCAATGGTGACGCTGCAATGATTACTGCTCGGCTTTATGCTAACTTCGTAGTCTATAATCCTTCACACTGTGGTGTGGCGGAATTCACTGCGTAGCTGACTAAATGCTACACAATAGCCCTCTTACCGTGCACTTATAATGTGTAGGCCAAGAGGGCTTTTTTGATAAGGAGACGAAATGATTTCTAACACGCTGAATCCAAATGATTCTAGCACATCTAAATTTGAATTCCGACTTCAGCAAGTTGAAGCTATCCTAGCTGCAATGAATCGACTCATTCGCACGGATAGACTAGAAGCTAAAGAAGCTGACATAAAGAAACTAACAGCTGACCACGCTGACATTAAGGACTTATTCTCACCGAGTGCAGTCTTTGATGAAGCAACTGTGCAACATCTTAAACTGAAACAACTGTCGACGTACCTTCGGCCAATCCGCACCGTAACTCTCACTGATGCAACTCGCTACACCATAGCAGTAGCTGGCATCCAGGAAATGCGTACGTTTGTACCATCTCTTCCAGTAGAGGGGACCATTCAAACAACTGAAGACGTTTACGATGTACCTTCTGGAACTGACGTGAATGTAGAGGGGTGGACTCAAGGTCGTCACATCGTAGCTAAACCCGCTATGGCACCACCTTCTAAGGTTAAACTCATGGTTGTTGGTAAGGATGTAACCTTCTCAGCTGACATCGTCTTCCTACAAGATTGCGTTAGCATCTTCTCAACTTCTAACGACGTTCTAATCTTCGATAGAGCGGAAATCCACGTGGATGACGTTGGTGGACAGTGGCTCTCTCTTGTAACAGTTGACATTCTTCCAGATGAGCTTCTTAATGCAACTGTTGGCATCTTCCAGTTCTGTGAAGACGCTACACCGTGCTCACAAGATAACCCAGAGTTAACTGATGCTAATGTAGTTAGCCACGTAGCAATCTACAAAGGTCTCTGCGTCTCAGACTTCAACATTACGTCACTCTCAATTGAAGAGGGCTACATTAAGCACCTCACAGTTGATGACATTACTGGAAACGAAGGCCATTTTGCTTACCTTTCTGCTGATAACCTCAACATTGATAAGACGACTTACCTTCCTAGACGTTACTCAATTAGTGAAGGCGAGTGGATGATTTTTGACTTCAGGAATCAGAATAATCAAGACTCTTTGGGCACCTTTTTCTTGATGGGCTACACTGATGCTCAGTGGGATGAAGATGAGAATGCACCTCTTCCAGGTCAAGCACCAACTGCTTCCATTCTCTTAAACAAGAATGCTAATCAGTACTCATTCCTCGTCTCTCAGTTCCCACTGTTCACGAACTACAGCATCATCCCAGGCATTGGGTTAAACCTTCAAGCTGCCGTTGGTGCAGTTCGCCCTCTCATGCACCTTGAGGTAATGATTTTTGGTAACTCAGAGGTAAACGTTACACCATCGTTTGAACCAGGAAGCTACAAACCTCTGCTCACTGGTTACTCAACGCCACTCATCTACACTGATGAGGCACACGTGGGCTTTGCTACGATAGAAGAGGAAGAGGTTACGACTTCAACTATAGTGGGGGCTGACATAACTACCGCACGCATCACTGAAGCCGTAATTGAAACTTCGGCTACAACTGATGCCTTTGTCTTAAACGACGTAACTAAATCTCACCAACTAGCTGACGAAGACACGTTAGCTATAACGCTTCCAGATTCAGTGACCATCTTCAGTGGGTGGACGTTCTTACTCGATGGCACTAAACTTGAAGCTGGCGTCATTACTCTCGAAAACGAGACGATTACTCGACACAATGGGTGGAGCGTCTCAGGTAGTGGCACTTACGCAATCTTCAAAGATTCCCTCTACGTCTACAACGAAGATGCCACGTACACGGTAGCACCTCTTTACGCTGACATAGTAGCTACAGAAGGATTCGTAGTTGACATCCCATCAGTAGATGAAGCTTGGGACTACACTAGTGACGCGCCTTTTGTCTACAGCCACGTTAAACACACGTTCAACAACGTTCAAATTGACGGCATCCTCTCAGGTCAAGGTGTGCAAGCAACACGGGAAATAGTTCTAGGCAACACTGAAACGGATCCCGGTGACTACAGAGATGCTGATAGAATCGTCTTCAACTACGAGGAACCTCAGACCTTAGACATCGTCTCTCTAGAGTCTACGCTCACAGCAATGACGTTAAATGGCAACCCCGTTCCAGCTGGTGCTCTAGTAACAACTGAAGAGGATTCCCTCTCACTAACTACGGCTAACATAGTGGAAGATGAAGGACCCACTCTTGAGTTCGTTAATGAGAATGCTACAGAAGGGCAGCTCATAGTCAACGGTAAACGAGTCGACTTCTCACCAGAAAAGTTGGAAATTAAGAACCAAGGCGTCAAACAAAAGGAAATTGAGCTAGAAAATGGCCCGTACCACCTTTCCCCTTACGCTGTAGTTGAGTGCTACAACCACGTGTACTGCTTTGACACGATTGATGCTGGAAAGGGCATCATCTTCGAGAAAGAGAACATGAACGTTCGTGAGGTTGACGACTTAGGAATTAGAGCAATTAACGGCTACGTGAACATCCAGCACATCATCGACTTAGAGCAAAGAGATGTGGGCTACGTAATCAACGGGTCAACTAGTAACCAATTCAACGGAACTATTACTACTGGCTCAGGTGCGTACATCTTCATTCCTAATCCTAACCTCACTACGTGTACCATGGAGTACAAAGTAGTAACCTTTGGAACGGGACTACCTCACTTCTTTGAGAATAGCACTACTGAGCTAATCACTGACATAGCTAACAAGGGCAACGTCCACAATGGATTCTACGACCCAACTGTAGCAGTTAACCACACATTCTTTTGGAAGAATTCCGCTAACACTACCTACGTCTCTTGGTGCCTAGAAACTGGCATGATTAACACGTTGAACTCAGCTTCCCCTTCTTTGGATGGTTCAAGTGGACCTCTTGGCTTTGTTGATAGGATGCCGTACTCTTGGGAGGGAGATGAAGCATTCCCAGAAACACCGCCTACTGCTGTGCACAACGATGAGCAGCAACCTGGTAAAAACAGAGGCTGGCACGTTGGTGAATCTTGGATCTACGATAACTTCTACACAGATGGTCCTCGCTCTGAGTTTATGCTCTCTGGAGAAAAGTACGGTAATCACGGGGTTACTCTCTTCGTGCCCACTAACAACTTACAAGATAGAATCGTAGCAGTGTGGCCATCTGGTGAAATGGGGTGGTTCACCGTGGGGACTATTAACAACGGTAACATTACCGTTCAAAATGGTAGCGTAGTTAACTTGAACCCAACGATGATGAGCATCTCGAGTGGACCTTACGCGGGTAGACGACTTCTCTCGCTGGGTTACTACGCAGCACCTCAGAATGCAGTAACGCTGATCTACCCAGAGCCTTACAACGTAGCCACACTTCCCGCTATCTCAGCTTCTAGCTCTTGGAATCAACTTGACACAGTTAACACTAGTTACCTACTTACACCTCACTTCGCGTTCATTAGAATTGGCAAACGTTGGCTGTGGTCTAACGTAACTAACCAAGTTACTGGACAGCTAGTCTACGGGCTCAACGAAGAAGAGTTAGGACAGTTCAAAACCGTTGGCAGCATTAAGATGCAGAAGATGTGGAACGTTAACCCCGCTTCTATAGTAACTGACCCTAGAGAGCCGAACTACGTTGGTGGCACTGCCCTACCCGCAGCATTTGGACGTGTGGACCAAGCTTGGAGTGGAATTAGAGCACGCGGCCCGGACTGCTGGATGCTTTATGGAACTGGTTCCCCTTCAGCTCACCTTTGTGTGCCCGATGACACGTCAATTAACCCTTATGCAATTGCCGAGGTTAACTCGAGTGGTGCTATTGAAGCATCTACACCGTACGTACCAGTTCCCGCAACTGTAACAATGAGTGACCGTGGGGCGCTAATTGCTGGCACGTTCATTGGCAACTGTTATTTCTACCCCTTCGCGAGTACACCTCCAGCTTCCATTAAAGTTGACGTGCGATTCTTAGACGTAGACGGAAAGTACCGCTACAAGTGTAACGCAACACCTCGCCCCGCTAACACGGAAACTGCTAAACACGTTCCTTTGACTGATAAGTACGTAGTAGCTTACAATTTTAGTTCAACTGCTGGCTACGCTAAAGCAACTATCTTTGATTCCCAAACGGGTGACATGCTAGGTCAGAGCGTACCACCAACTAATGCATTCTCACTGCCAATAGTAATTGAAGATGGGATGAACCACTGGTGCTTCGCTTCTAGTGCTTTAGGTTCTGGATTCACTTTCTACAATAGAGCTACCTTAGTTGAAAACACGTTGGGCTACAACAACAGCGTAACTGTAATCCAAAATGGTGATAACTGGTACGACAACCAAACAATAGAAATTGGTGGAAATCCAACTACACTTCACGTGACTCAGATGTACACGCACCACGTTGCTTTTGATGTACTAGGTTTAGGCTACCAAGTGGGTGACACGTTTATTGCATCCGATGGAACTGTGCTAACTGTAACTGCAGTCTACTGGGATGATGATGACACATCTCACAATGGGGAAATAGAAGGGTTAGACGTAACACAGTGGGATTCCACATCAATAGTGGGCCCGCAGCTACAACCTCTAAACGTCAATGGAACGGGTGCCGTCTTATCCATTGACAATGATCCTTGGGAACTCTTCCAAATTGACGACTTCGTTACTAACATCCCCGTTGATGATTGGGCTGTAGTTGACCCCGCTCACGAGTCTTCCGGCATGATTGTCTCGGGAACTAGTACACCAATAGTGACGTTCAACAATCTAACGTTCACGCAGTTCTCACTACCCGTTAGCACGATAACGAGCTGCGTGCTACAACTACCTGACACACGTTACCTTTTGTTACCAGCTAACGCTACAACGAACGCTTCAATAGTTACCTTGGGGCAACCTGGAACTGCAGTCACTCTTCCATTCTCAATAGCTGTAAGCGAAGTTGACGACATTCGAGCACCAGGTGAGACGGGATTCGGGTGCTATTTCGTTAAAAGCACTTCCGCATCGAATTCCTCAGCTATGACGATAATTTGGGACAACGTAACTAAGATGCCCATCTTCACTGCGTTCCCTTACTCAGCTAAGCTAGCTAATAGGATAACGTGGAACTACGATGAAGGAAACACTCGCTACTTCATAGCTCACGGTAGCACTGCAACTACTGGCAGTGGAAATAGCCTCGCTTTAATTGCTAGACAGTCGGGCTACGATGAAAACAGTGGGGCTACGTTGGACACGTTAACACGAATTAGAGACTTCGGTAGGAACTTCCCTGACACTGCTAGCAGACTACCAGCTACTGCACCTTATTCGTCTCTTCCAGCAGTTAACATGCCAATTGGTAGACTGTTCTCTAGTAACGACATGATCTTCACGAATAGCTTTAACGTGATGCTGTTCATGCCTACTGATCAACAGTACTACACATTCGATGGCAGACCACGAGTCCGGTGGGATTCAGTAGCTACTAACACGTTCCCTCAACCTCGTACTAACTTAGCTTCCTTTGCTGGAATGAGAGGTACATCTATCAACGAAACCTTAGGACAAGTTTTCGGTAATGGCTTCGAGGTTCTCTCTAAGAATCACAACGCGGATCCCATTCGTTACACGGACGTTAGTGGGGTTACTACTAACAACAACACGATTCTAGTGGGCACTTCAGCTAGAGCATTCCCAGGAAACATTCAAGGTGTGACTCAAGTGGGTAGAGTGACGTCTTCAACTAACTCGAACTACCCAGCTGGAATCATTAAGTCAGTAAGAAGCAACAACTTCGCTACTGCTACTAACCTTTTGGGAACTAGTACTGCTGCTAACCTCACGTCTAACAGTAATAGAACGTTGCTCTCTAAACGGAATCTACTGTTTGGTGCTAACAACACGTACACGTCCTACGTAATAGTGGGTGCAGCCTTTAATGGGGATTCTGGGACGATGCCCGCTGGAGTTCTAATCCCTTCTCAACCGAACGTAATTCCTAACTTGAGTCCTTCCGGACGCGTACTAAGATGGAACTGGATGAGCAAAGACCTTCTGATGGATTCCATGAACAGTTATCCTAAAACTGATTCATCCGTTCCTCAGCTGCGGTTCCTCTCTAACAAAACTGTAGCATCTAAAAACTGGTTCTTTGACTTGCTCTTCGCTAATGCTGATCTCACTCAGATTTCAGGCGTCCCAATGTACACTAACTCAGGTAGTAGGCTGCCAAGTAGACAAGAAGGCCCGTGGCGCATTTGGTCACCTGGCCTACCCTCAATGCTAGCTTACACCAACGTTAACACTGGCGTCTCAGGGCTAATCACACTCAACAGCTTCAACGAAGTTCCTTTAGCTATAGCAGCTTCTAATGGAATCTTAGACGTAATGGGAGCGTTACGCCACGTTAGAATGATAATAGATGGCAAATTCACTAACCAACTAGACGTCACTGATGTGTACCCACCACCTGAGAACATTTGGTTTATCATCTACGTTGACTTAGAGCACCCGTTAATCATGACTTCAGATGACCCCAACAACATCTACACGTTTGGACCAACTGGGTTAACTATTGTTTACAAGGACACAGCTTACAACGAAGTGGACCTCACTGACTTACACCTAAGGGGAAGGACTGTAATTGATTCCGCAGCTATTATTCACACTGACATAGATGATTTGTGGGCTAACATCCTTCACACTAATGAGTTACACATTGGCAAGTGGACGTTCACTGCAGCAGGGGGATTCTAGATGGCAGTAATAGCAGCAGCCTCACACTGGGTTAATGGCTCAGGTTGGGGACCTAATGTAGCAGCTAACGACTACGCTATTCTTAATGCTAATGGTCTGTGGTTCGTGGGACACCCTAGCACAGACAGATTCCCAGGGTGGACTGGCAATCTAGCCCCACAACCCGAAGGCTTCATTGACTTCAAGAATGATGCTGGAAGATTTTACAGGACGTGGTACCCAACGGAGACTTCTGTGGACCCACGAGGGCGTTTAATCTACAACAAAGGTGACTTTAGCAATGGTCGTACTGTGTACTTCATGGCACCGTGGGATGGAGTGTACGACATGTACGATGCTTACAATGGTACATTAAATGCTCGTTTCTTTTTAAGAGCGGGTAATTGCTTTGCGTGGCACGACATCATTGGGAAACCTAACAACACTATTTACGTTGACACTTACCAAATTGATGTACAACTAACTTCAGCTGGCAATTTGTTTATAGCAAGCAGTCTCTATTGGTTTGGGAAAGCCATGGCCGGAGGACCAGCACTGCTTTTTTATGTGAGACCACTTGCACCAGGTGATGCACTATCACTTATAACACAATCGTGGGTACTGCAATCATTCGATAGAGCGGGTTTAGATAGTAATGGCAACCCACTAACAAAAGGAATAATTCAAGGAGTAACGCTATGAAGATTAGCACGCGATTAAACATGAGGGAGCACTTGATTCCCTCTAAAGACGAGAAGGAACTAATAACTAAAAGCGAGATGGATGAAGCAATCGCGGGTAACTTCATAGTAGCCCAGTTCACGTTCACTACTATTCTAGCACGTGATGCTTATTTTAGCTTCCCCGCTAACTTGCCATCGAGAGGGACGTTTATCCTCATCTCAGGCATCCCCATCTTCCAAGTCTACCAATCAACTGACACTGCAACGTACCACTCAGATGCTTGGGTTAACGTAGCTATAACGAACATAACGGGCTTTAATAGCACGCAAACTGATGACACGGGTACAGTCCTAACGAGAGCAGTCTTAACTGGTGATGAACCTTACGTGGGACTGTGCGCTACTGAAAAAACTGAAGCTGATTCCATTGGTACGGCTACTGAAGCTGGTCTCTCTACTGCTACGTTAGAGATTACACCTAACTACGGTTACATAGCTGTGACTAACCCAGATGGTACGATGACGGGCTTCACTATTGATGGGAGTGGCTTAGCAATCTACAATGATGCTGCTGATGGTTCTCGTAATGAAACCGTAACCTTCCCCGTGGGTGCACCATCTAACATCAATGGAAACAGAATCCTAACAACGGAAGATCAAGTGCCCTCTCTGTACCCTGATTTTAGTGGGAGTTATTTACCATTGTTCAATGGAACAGTTAGCGACACAACGGAAATCTTAGTCCCAGTTGATGGGTGGCTCATTATTAACGTTGATCCATTTGTAGACGTTAGTACTGATTACAATGCGTGTACAGTTACTATAGATGGCGCTACAATAATTAACAAGTTTGCTAATTGGGGAATTAACAACATTGTTTTTGCTCAAGTTCCAGTAACTACATTCTCTAAAATAACTGTAACTAATAGTAATCCCTCTTACTCAACGAACGTTAACGCAACATTGTGGCCCATTAATGATTCATTTGATCAAAACGTCGAAGTGGGAACGTACCAGGTAAAGTTGTACACGCCTAACAACGAGTCAATTAACCCTACTGACACGTGGCAAACTGATGCTAACAGGTCCTTTACTGAAGCAATTACTGAATTACAGAAAGCAGCGGTAACTACTGATGTACGTACCTTCCCTTACTCAGATGGAAACTGGAGTGGCACGTTGAACGCCTTCGAGGTCGTGATTAACGCTAACTGTTCCATAGTTAGCTTCTGGGGCTCTTTTACTGAACTCGCCGTAGTTCCAACTGGACAGTCCACTACTATTCTTAGTCCCACTAGCTACCCGCTGCTACAGAGATTCGTGGGGCAAGTTGACCAGTGGGCCCGAGGCTACAATAACAACACGGGAAACTTCGCTGACATGCCCATTAGGATAACGTCTTCGGCTGGACTAGAAATAGTTGCAGCACCAAACGTCGCGATTGGAACTACGTTCAGCTTCCAATTCATGCTAGTGCTCGCTCAATAAGGAGTAAGGATGCAAGAGTTAACGCGTACCTTTGTAGCTACACACACCTCACCAATGGAACTATTTGGGTGGCTCTTCTTAGCTGCCGTTGGTGTAATTGGAACGGCTGATTACATTAAGCACTCTTGGTTTGTTAATAGAAAGAGTGCAACTAAATGGATAGTTGGCGTGCTATCAGTAATCTCAGCTGTGTGTGCTACTACGTTGACACCACAGTGGTTAGGAATAGCGTGGTTATCCTTTACTGTAGTAATCTCTCTAGCGGTGCTTCTTAAAGAGAACGTGCTAGATGTAGTCAAAAAACTAATGGAGAAGCTAAAATGAATGATTACGGTGTACTAGTTCCCATCCTAGAGGCTAACATTGGTAGCATCATTCTAATTGGGACGTTCATAATCTTAGGAATCATAGCTCGCTTTGGCCTTCCTAAACTACTAGAAAACTTCGGGAGCATCTTGAAAAACAACAACGACGACTTAAAGGAATGCATTGAGAAGCTATCAACTGCAGTTGATAAGAATTCATCAGGGCTAGAAGCAATTGCTATAGATGTAGCTAACCTAAAAGAGGCTACACACATCATGAATTTAGAGGTACAACGTCGCATCTTCCTCGACATCAACGTGCCACCTGATGAGAGAGCTATAGCTTATTTCCGTTACAAGAAGAATTCATTCAGCACTGAACTAGACAAAGAGTGGGAAGCTTTTAAGGCGGAAAAGTGGGAAGAGATTAAAGTCGTGCAAGGGTTATTCGATAGAGGCGTGGACATCTAAGGCAGTAGCAACTCAAGGTTGCAGTAGCAACTAACTAGTAAAGGAGAAATTGTGTGGAAATTAATTTGCTTAAGATTAGCATTACTATTGCTTACGGGGTCATTTGCATTTTGTTTGGATTCTTCATTAGACTCTCAACTAACCCCAACGGAGACTTCAACGGACTCTTTAATGGACATCTTGGACCAAATGGAACTGGAAATGACGTTGCAGGAGCAATTAGTAGCGAGCTTACGAGCGAGCAGTCAGAATCAGTTGGAAGAGTTAACGCTCTTGTCGACCTCGTTAGGGAGGCAGATGCTACTCTCAATGAACTTAAGCAATCTGTTGGACGACAGCGTACACTACTCGAGGCGGCTAGAGAAAGAGCTGCTTATTTGGAAGATTTCTACAGGAGGGCTAGCGTTATCTCTGGTAGCGGTGATCCTGGTTGGACTAATAACGAAGTGAACGAAGGGAATGGGCAATGACGAACAAGTTACAAATGGCAGCTGACATCTTCACGTGTGCTGCTGGGGAATTTAAGAACGTGCACTGGAACGTAAGAGGCGATGAATTCGACACGATGCACGACGTAGCACAACGTTACTACGAGAGAGCCTCTAAGGATGCTGATGAGTTATCCGAGTGGACTGTTGGAATGACGGGTACAGCTGGTTCCCCTAATGAAGCTGCTACAAGATGCAGTTGGCCGCCAGCAGACGAGAGCACCTTTGATAGAAATTCCGCAGTAGCTAAGTTTACTGACTTGATCTTAGTTCTAGTGGGAACCCTTGAGACGCTACTAAACGAAGGTCCCGCCTTGGGTAACTACGTAGCCACTGCTTTGGAATTCTGGGCTAAAGAGTTCCGCTATTTCAATAACAGGAGACAGTAGTGAAATTCCCTCTTAATTCTCAACTAAACTGTGGCATTCACAAGGAACTCGTTCAAGGTGAGCCCGCCTTTAATGAGAACAACTGCCCTCTAGTTGAGAGTGGCATCACCAACCAATGGAGATCGGACCTCATTGATGCTAACAATGTAGTCTACGATGGCACGAATCGATTCAAGTTCCAAGATGGAAGAGTCAACTTCAATGGTAGGCCAATAGCTAACGTGGACTCTCTTGGAATAGAAAAGCAGTACTACTCAAATGAGCCTCTTAGCTACGACAACCAAGGTAACGTAGTAGTCCCTCATTACGATTTAGAGTCCGTGTGGCTCTCTACTGTTGAAGGGGAAATCCTATGGAAGCAAGACGTTACTGACATCGTGCACGTTCTTCACATTCCCAATAGAGACATAATCTTTGCCGTTGCTTCCCCTCTTAGGATAGCTGACAGAAGGGCGTTGTTCATTAGTGAGAGTGGCATTACAGAAATAGCTGACGCTAAACTCACTGCGTGGATTTTTGCACAAGACTTCAATAGCATCATAGTTGCTAGAGATTGGAAACCAATTGGAAAATGGGGTTTTGCTAATGGTACACCTAACAATGTGTGGACGTACAATGACGTGACTGGAATTGCTAGCCAGCTAGATGCTGATTACATTGGCTTCAGAAATGGCGACTTAATTGCAACTAAGAAGCTACCCTCTGCTTACGGCATGATTTACTGGGTAGCTATTAACGTTAATGATGGTCAAGTAGTTACTAACAATGGTCTAATTGAGAATAACAGCAACAACCACTGTAATGCTGCTTACGCGGGACCTGGATTCTACGCCGTTCAGTACGATTCCACTAACACGAACGGTTATTTAGTCTACCTGAATGATGAAACTTACACTAGGGTACAAACGAGAGGTGGGACGTTGGACACTATTGCTGCGGGCTCTTCAGCTTTAGGAACGTTCACTGGTGACACTGACGTTGACATTCGTAGCTTTAGTTGCCGCGTTCACATCGACTACAACGTGCACTTACTAGTCAACCAAGGAACTCAAATTGGGTTGTCCTACGTAGAAAATGGCTCTCACGCGTTGGGAACTACGTTAACGGGTGTAGCCTCAATGATGCAAGAGTGGCCCACTACAGTTAATAGAATCAACGTAGATGGAACTCTAAAGACGTACATTAGCTACAAACTAGAAGATGGCCGGTCAGCAGTGGTAATCCTCTCTAACAGCATTCCCATCAAGGATAGGTTCATTAAGCTCTCACACAACCTTTGGAAAATCAACACAGTTAGCGTTAACAACTTAATCGTGATTAACAACGGTGTAGCTACTATGCAGTTAGGTAGCGTGGACTACAATGGACGTCTCTTGTTAGAAAGAACTGTGCAATCAGCCGTCACACGGGAAATCAACGCTAACTGGTTAGGTTGTGGGTTCAACCTTAACTACGAAAACAGTTCTCTAAGAAGCATTGGCTTTTTAGCGGGGCAAACTCAAATCAACGCTAGGTGCATCTTACAACCAAAAGGAACGGAAATGCTGCACGGTAATTCCCTCTACACGTTTGCCCCTTTATCAGCTAGCAGACCTTCTAACGTGCAAGGCGTTACAGTCCCCATAGACGTCTACTACAGTAATGACATGGCTACGGTCAACAATCGTTACGGTGGTGGAACGGGCATTGCTCAGTACGCGGGAACATTCTTAGATGATAGTCTAACCATGAATGCTAAGCTTTTAGGTCTCTCTTTACCAGCAAACGTTCCAGGTGTGCTCATCTCACCCATTCCCATTACTACTACAGTGAAGACGATTATAGATAGCAACCCTCTAGTAAGTGTAGAGGATGCATTCGTGAGACTGTGGGAAGCTAATAATCTCTTCTACGATGGAACGGCATCCACTGCTGCAATCCCAACTGACTTAGGAAAGATAGAAGTCTTTGGCTTCCAAGGGACTACTTACGTTTACGATGGTAACAGCATTTGGCGCATCCTTCCCGCTGATTCCGTGAACATAATTGGTGAGTTCGTTTACATAACTAATCTTAGCAATTCCATCCTAGTGGGAACGGCATCCACTGAAGCATTCTTCTACAACACGGCTAACAAGAATCTTTATTCATTCTCAGGTGATAGAACTGTTAGCGTAGCTATCCCCATGCACCTTGAGAACACAGTCTTCACAGGGGGATGGAACTCTCACGAGCAAATGCTGTACTACGCTAACGATGAAAAAGTCTTCGTGCTAGACGCGATGGTACTGCACTCCTTTCCGCACTCTTTTGGAAAGGACGTAGCATTTAAGTTCCTAGATAACGGCACGTTGATTTACAGCACGTCGACTAACGAGGGATTCCTAAGAACTAAGTACCCTCTTGCTGATGACGAGCTACTAACGACTAGAGAAGAGATCCACATTGAGAGTGCTCTTCTTGGGACTGATGGACAAGAGGTGGTTGGATGGGAGAACGTGCAATTCTACATTCACGTCCCTAATAGAAAGTCAGTTACGATTAAACTCTCAGCTAAGGCTGCATTCGAGGATAAGACGTTCGGTGAGAAGCAAAGAATCATCGAAGTGAAAAGTAACTCTCTAGATGCTGGTGGCAACACTACTGTGCAAATAGTTCCAAAGTTCACGCAAGCAATTGGAATGGCGTGGCGCTTTGAAACAACTGACGAAGTCAAGCTGCTAGCTGTCTACGTTACACCTTCTCAAACTGGAAGAACTAAGACTGTTAAGTTCTCAGGTGGTAAATAGATGCCTCGCCTAAAGGACTCGCTATGCCACGCCTAGTAACTACTACTGAAGAGAGAGATTTAGATGCTGCACTGCTCTCTATTAGAGATGAAGCAACGGACGCTTTATCTAAACGACTATCAAAAGAAGTGCAAACTATCTCCTCGGGTAATAATAGTCCCCTTCAGGACATTAGAATCAACTGTTTTATCTACGAGTTCACTCTCTACAATAAGACGTACGATAAGACGATTGCCATTAAGATGTACACGGAAACACCTTACGAGTTACCCGACTTAAGTAGTAGAGAGGTCCTTTGGGGTGAGTTAGTCAATCCCACTTACGAAGGGGATAGAGTGTACCCCGCTATTATTCCTAATTTTTGGTACCAAAACATAGAAGTAGTCTCAGATAATGGGGTTGGCCACATCAACAATTTCTGGGTAGCAATCTCAGCAAAGAGGATCTACGTCGCTGCAGAAAATCAAGTGTACTCCGAAAATGGATGGAAGTTGTTCAACATCGACATGGACACAGATGAGCAAACAGTAGCAATTAGAGGAATCAGTGGTAACTACGTAGCTGCGGAAGAGGTTAACAGAGCTACGGGCATCATCTCGCTGGCCATCTACAGATTCGAGAGCTTTGGTAATAAACCCACGTTAACTAGAATAAACGGCGTGAACACTAATAGTACAGACGTGGGAACATTCTTTAAGATTCAGCATTACCACAACCAAGTGATTCTAATGTACCAACGTGTAATAGCTGGAGCGGGAACTGCAACTCAACTTGAGTTCACCTACATCCACAACGTGTACGACGACTACTGGGGTAACGTGTGTGATCCCTTCTTTGCTAGTGGGTGGAATTCTGCAATCCAAATAACTGAGATTACACATTACTGTCTTTCCCCGGACTCAGTGGTTAGTTTAGTTACAGCTACGGGGATAATCAACGATGACAGAGAGACTACGTACAGGAATCCCGCTTTTGCTCACGAGTGGCGTCCCATTATGAATAGAAGAATAATGCACGAAGTCAATTTTTACACGATTGAGACGTTAGCCACTATGAATTACTG
>Ga0123354_10000877_pt1 | contig 33493 bp, 24 predicted proteins | sample TergutLab28metaG_2_FD_97872 | JGI IMG/M metagenome (GOLD analysis project Ga0123354, IMG submission 97872) | Labiotermes labralis P4 segment gut microbial communities from Petit-Saut dam, French Guiana - Lab288 P4 | ecosystem: Host-associated > Arthropoda: Insects > Digestive system > Gut ... | reverse complement strand
AGATGATGAAATCTCACCATCGTGACATAACAACACTCTTTCGGAGGAAAACCTGATGATGGCCGGAGTAGGCCGAAACATGTAGTTGTTATCATCCTCTAATAAACATCATTAGATAAAATTGTTGTGTTATTGACTAAATACCTATACCTGTTTGAGTCTTTGTTGTGCGGTTTTCAGTTAAACAGAATGGCAGAAAACTACTTAAGAACTCATGTAGGAAGGCATAGAACACACAAAAGCAAGGTTAGGAGAGTCCTTAAAGAAAAACGGGAAATCAAAGTAATTCATGGCCAGTATATTAGAAGTGCGTACAGACAGCTTATTGGTGGAGAAGACAGGCCTGTCGAGGGGAGATCTGAATGGACAGACTGAGAGTGACATAATGGCAGCACAGGTTCAGGCATTATAAATCAAATATCATGCAATAAAAATATTACAAACAGAAACAGACAGCAAATGAAGACTGTCAACAATTTGAAGAGACAGCAGAACACATCATATCAGCATACCCATTACCGGCAAAATAACAGTACATTAAGAGACATGACGGAGTGTGTGTGTTGAACTGCACTTTAACATATGCAAATAAATGGGGGGAAATTTAACAACTAACACTGGTATGACCATATAGTGTTATCAGTCAAAACAAGTCCTGAAGCTAAGGTAACTGTATTGTGGAACCCACAGTGCAAACTGGCAATAAACTGGTAAACATAATGTGTGATAATGATAAAGGAAACTGCATGTTAATAGATGTTGCAATTCCTGCAGACTGAAATGCATGAAGAAAGAAGCTGTGAAGATTCAAAGATAGAAACATTGCAATAAAAATACAGCACATGTGGTATGTAAAAACAAGAGTGATACTGGTAATAATAAAGGCAACTGGAACCATTTCAAAATCACTCAGATAATACCTCGGCAACATAATGGGAAAACACAAAATCAAGAAATTACAAAAAAATAGCCACACTGGGCACCGCACACATACTGCGGGAAGTGCTGATGAACAAGTACAAAAATATATTTCATGGGCAAAATAACATTACATGTAGCACAAACTGTAAATACAAAACAGCTACAACACTATATACCCTTGAAACATGGTTTGTTTCAGGTATATAATTGTAAATACCCTGCATAAGGCTGATAACAAGGATGATGATGATGATGATGATAATAATAATAATTAATGGATTTTAAACAAATAGGTTAGGGGGGTACAGACTGAATTAATCTGCCTCAGGAGAGGGAGCAGTAGTGAGCTGATGCAAACACATAACAAACGTTTGGTTTTGATAAAAGGCAGGAAATTTCTTGCACAGCTGAGGAACTAACAGTTTTTAGAGAAAGAATCTGCTCCTTAAGACAGTTACTGAAACCGATGAAGACGTCACGTAAATTGATATGTAAATGCCAAAATGTCCCAAGTTCTTAGACTGCAATAGGACTTTCTTCATTTTACAGACTGTGCATACATAAGCTGCACATTTTGAAAAGTACTGTACAGTACAGTAATACTACAACATGTTGCTGAAATGTAGTATTACTCACCTCAATTGACTCAGCCACTGAACTCAGAACCACAATGTAATGTTGCACATCAAGTGAGGATTCAGAAGCACTGTGACCATACGCTGATTTTGACATCAAGTCAGTAACGAGCAAAAAAGTGTTCCACATGCACCTTGCAGCGAAATATGCAATAAAAGTACGTAACTGAATTCAGAGTACAAGTATCTGTGGGCTGGGCTAATGACAAATATGATATGTTTCAATGAGTTCTTAATGACATGACTTGCATTAGTTGACTGATAAAGTCCCTGTGCATGTGAGTAGTCAGCTGTATACACCTCTGCTCTTCCCCATATGTGCTACAAGCCCCACCCATCTCATTCTTCTCAATTTTATCACCCAAACAATACTGGGTGAGGAGTACAGATCATTAAGCTCCACATTTTTCCCCACTCCCCTGTTATCTCATCCCTCTTAGGCCAAAATATTCTCCACATCAACTTATTCTCAAACACCCTCAGCATAGTTTCATCCCCTAGTGTGAGCGAACAAGTTTCACACCCATTCAAAACAGAAGGCAAAATTATAGTTCTGTCAGTGTCATATATTATAGTCACGCATCGCTTAACGACAGGGATACGTTCTGAGAAATGTGTCATTAGGCGATTTCATTGTTGTGTGAACATCACAGGGTACTTAACACAAACCTAGATAGTATAGCTTACTACACACCCAGTCTATATGGTATAGCCTATTGCTCCTGGACTACAAACCTGTACAGCATGTTACTGTACTGAATACTGTAGGCAATTGTAACACAATGCTATTACAATAATATACTATTATAATACTATAATCTTATGGGACCGCCGTTGTATATGCGGTCTGTTGTTGAACGAAACATCATTATGCAGTGCATGACTGTATTGACGTTAGAATGGGAAACTGCTGACCATAAAATGTATGAGAAAATTAGACATCTTATGCGTGACAAGTAAAATTTTTGCAATTATAAGGAAACAAACATCACATACAACATATAGTATTAATCTTCATTTATTTTCAGTCATGCTTCTGTCAATCCATACAACCATACATTACCATCACAAATACAAAATTACTGATTCTGTAAAACCAGAATTGTTTTGAAGGCAAGAAAATTCATTTTGGAGCCACACATACAATTTTACGTCTGCTCAGATTTACCAGAGCAAAATTCACATGCTTTCTGTATTGTTCTGAAATCAACTCACAAAAATTCTGAACTTCCATGGACAGAATGTGAAATGTAATAAAAGAAAAACCACCACTAACTCACCTCCTGAAAAACAAGACTGTAACCCAAGCTACAACTGTTTTACAAACGATTCCATTACCATTGGAAACTCTTCATTTCCAACCTCACTTCCACCACCTAAATAAGATGAGTGGGGATTCAGATATATGTACAACACATCAGAGTCGGAGAGGCTATGGCAGAAATGCTTCCCCATCCCTTAGAGTTAAATACGAATGTGGAACAAAAGATATACTCTAAAATAATAAGAAGACAGATTGTGTTCTGTAACACTCATAACAAGGTAAGTGGAAAGGATGGTGAAACAGGGAAATTGAATGATGTGGAGAAACCTGAATACATAGTGCATAACTTCTTTTAACTCTTTTGGGACAGATTTAGGAATGCACTGAGGCATCTGATGGACAAGGTCAGGAAATATCTGTCTTAGGCCTAACACATTCAAAATGTTACGTGTTTCACATTCATACTGTTTTTACATTATCAAAATGGTATAAACACAAAATACATAAAAGTATGTGGTGCCAACCCAGTATGGAATTACACTTTTACTTACGAAATACAACATGATCACTATACTGCTATGGTCAGGAAATCACAAACATCCAAGTACAGAATTCACAGTTTCACATGTGGACAATACAGCACAGCAGGGAATGAAAAGGATTTTACATGAAGAGTAAGCCAAACCAGTTGCAACAGAAAATGAAATAGTACAATACCTGGTCACAAAGTGCACCTGTCATACAAAGTATGTAGCAAGAGTCCTCAGAGGGTGTGGCCCCATGAATTGGTTGCTATTTTTTTAATATTCAGAGGTAAACAAACAGAGATTCACAGGCTTGTGAAAGGTAATACAGGGGTGATTATAAGTCCTTAGCCTGACCAGGAAGGAAACAAGCTAATGTTTCTGTTAGAATGGTGTGAATTTCCTTCGGCGCCTTGCCTTGCAGGGAAAAAAACTTGATGACAGCTCGCATCTCAATGTTGTTGAAATTGCGCACGTCCATGACATGCTTCTGAGCTTGTTTCCTTCCTCGTCGGGCTACGGACTTACCAGCACCCCAGTAGTATACTCTTCAGGGGTGACAACACTATATAGTCTAAAAGGTGAGTACCACATTTCAGCTGGAAATACTGTCTTCATCTAAAGTGTAAAGTCTAAAGATATAGGAAGCATTTTAATCTGAAATATTGGTACCCACCAAGTGGACTACTTATGTAACACATACCAGTGCGACATGTTACTCAAACTGGGTGGGATGTGCAGTGTCAAAAATATGAACTTCCATTAATGATCTCAGTAACATAATACACACACACACACACACACAACTGTAAAAATACACTTATTGTAAAAGGAAAACCCCTGTTTATACTATCGCTGGACAATGGTGTTTTTTGACTTCAGGGCAGAAAATAAAGACATGAAACTTTGTGAATGACTATTCTGGGCCACAAAATGAATCTGTACAGGCTTCGTGCATCAGAATTTCCTCCAACAGTGATGCACCTTAAATTCCCATATCATGATCTTCAGAACCTCAGAATACAGCACATGAAAACTGACAATATATAAAGACAGGCTTCACTGTTCCTGTAATGGTTTACTGTGACATAATTCAATACAATATGCCACATACAAGAGAAGAATTTTTTCTAATTCATCACCTGAAATGAAACATGGGGGGGGGAATCTTATATTCATGTAAATGCAGCATTTTATTCAGTACTCAGTGCACTCATATCAGTGTTCCCAAAATAAAATAGAAAATATCACAAATTTCAAAAATAATTTCACTTAAATTAAAACACGTGTTTGTCCCATATTTAAGCTGAGGTTGTTGATAATTCTGAACCACTAGACACATTACAAGTTAACTTAATATGTTCCATATCTGCGCATTAAAAGTATATAACAATTTGCATAACATGACCAACAAATGCATGCATGTAGAATGTGTTTATCACCTAATGTTCATCATCATGTTTCAGTCACCGTTGCGGCCATCTTCTAGCTAACTTACAAGAATATCATGAATCCAAACAGTCTGTCAACACAAACACGTGAACTGCTGAATGTTAAAAAGAATGTCCTAAACTTTCCATACAGTCACTGAATATCAGCTTATCTATTATTAAATTCACATAAAATTCAGTTATTTAAAAACACACAAAAACTGCGTGTATTGTTTTAAGTAATAAGTGTACACCCTATATCTTCTCTGTATGAGTGTATCGCATGGGGATACATGGTGCATGCTAACTACATAAAACAATATACCCAGTTTTTATGTGTTTTTAAATGAATGGATTTTATCCAGGGGAGTCCAGAACACTCCCCTGTGATACACAAATCTGGAGAAGATACAGAATGCATGCCATCTACTTAAAACAATATACCCAGTTTTCATGAGTTTTTAAATAGCCGAATTTTGTCTGAGTTTAATAATAGATAAGCTAATATTCATTGACTGTATAAAAAGTTTAAGATATTCTTTGTAACATTCAGTGGTTCACGTGTGCATTTTGACAGATCATTTGGATTCCTAATAATCTTGTACGCTACTCGGAAGATGGTCATGAAAGTGACTGCAACATGTTGGTGATGAACAGTATGTGATAAACAGACTATACACATGTGCAATTGTTGGTCATATTATGTCAACTGAATTACGTGAATTATATGTTTGTGGGTAATAAGAACTTATAGGCAGATACAGCAATCTATGACAACATGAAACAGCTGTTTCTTATGGGGAGACCAATACAAAACCAAAAGAACATAGGAGCCACCAGGCAACAGAACAGAAATTCAGATTAATTCATGCTCTTAGAAAAATTCAGTGGAGTGATGAAAGGAATGTCACATAGAGTGACTTTCATTATTTCCCTGAGCAAGACAGCTGTCATGAAAATTGCCAGCAGTCGCAAACAGCAACTGTCATGGGATGTGCGTGTGGATGCAGGCTTTCTGTGTGATAAAGCTGCCATACATGGGGGAAAGATAAAAGAAACACACTGTATAAAGGCACCAAACACTTCCACGCTTTGTAACACTTTCAAGTTCTCACCCTGGTGAAGAATTATACTGTGGTCTTCTGGCTTATGACCCTGTGCAGTCTGGCAGATGGATACTGATTTTTCTGTGGAACATATTCTATCCACCCCAAAATTGGAGGCATTATGTCTAATAAACATTGGTACCCATCTACCAGACTATGACATGGTGTCATAATCAATAAGACCAGAGCATAAGCCTCAACTGTCTGTATTCTCGGATCATCAATCACCACCAAAACCTCTCCCCAAAACCCCCACCCCACCAAAACAAAACAGTACAATATTTACTGCCAGACCATCAGTATAAGATTACTGTCATTGTGTTCATTTAGTTGGTGCAAGAGGAACCAGACCACCTTTCAACATCATAGTCATAAAATACGATTTAAAAAATTCAGATAAGGGTGGCAATTTGACTGACAGTTATACTGATGGCCTGATTTCATCTCTTCTCCTTCATAACTTCTCTTGGCCATCTTCTGTTCTCTCATATAAAACAATTTGATAGGAGAATGCTAAAGGAAAGGGCTACAACAGTCACCAAATTAATCAAGTGTTAGAGTTAAATTACCCAGAACAACACAGGAAGTAAAACTTTTCAATTCAAAACTTTCAATTCTCAAGCAGCAGCAGCGGGCTACACTTCATTACGTAGCTGTGGCACATGTGCCATTAGTACCAAGATAACAAAATGCAATTACAAATACTCATGGCAGTACATTATGCAATGTCCTTGATCACTTCTTCCACTTCATCCTTTGTGAACATATGAAACAGCTGTTCTGGGGTCATCGTCATCACTTCCACGTTAGTTGAACTCAGTTTCTCTTCCATCACTTGTTTCAGGATTGTCAGAACAGCGTTCAGAGCCTCCTTCAGTGTCATAGACTAAAACAGCAAGTACAACAGTTACAGAATATCAATGCTTCTCCATCTGAGATGTTACACTCAGAATGGTGGTATGTCAACCCTTTAGAGCGAGAACTAAGCTCCTAGCATACTCCACACAAGACCCAGGATTTATATGGTGAACTTTGCATGTTCTTGGCTCTTTGCTCTTCTTCAATGTCAAGCAGCATTGATTGGTAGTTAGTTACAAACATTTTGGGACAGTTTACTGGTCCGACCTGCCTACCCCCTGAATATGCAACTGATAGGTTGTCCTGAAACATCAGAAACTATCTACCATTCCACACTGAATAACATCCCAGAAGAGTGAAGATGTCACTGACGCTGTGGCAGACACCCAAAATCATGTGACATGAATGGACATTCAGTTGTCTCAGTACAACACTGTGTGTCCACCACATTCGACCACTGGCACCAAAGGTTTAACGAACAAGAACGCAAATGGTGTAGTCAATGACAGAGTACACACTTTTCTTAAGTGTTCTTTACTGTCAAAATATATGGCTTCACAGTACAAGCACAAATATAATTTCATTTATGCCTATAAGAAGAGTGTCATGTTTTCCTTAGCTGATTTCCACAACAAAACTTGCATATGCTCTGCAGCATTATGAACAGATCTGTGATGCAGACTTTCACCCAGTCGGATGATAAATATGGACAGTACAGGCAGAAACTCACTTATGCCCTGGTGTAAAGAATGGTTTTGACAGACACCGATTCCCATAAAACTCAAAGTTTTATCACAAGTGTTTGTCAATGTCTCTGTACTGAATTTTATCCAAACTGGGCATAAACTGCTGAGTGCACAGGCCACACTTTATTTATGCCCTTACATAAAGTATGGTTTTCATGGCACTAAGGTTCACTAGACTCATAACTGCTCAATGAAATTATATGGAGATACAATCTGCACTGCAACCAAATCATTCAAGCACTGTGGACAGTAGAGGTAGAAATCCATTTACTGCTAAAGTAAAATATGACTGTCATATGTTGACTTTCACGAAACTAACGCCTGCTCAACAACCTTTTGTAAACAACCCCTACAGTAAATTTCATGAAAACCTACCAAACGGTTTTGGTGCTGATATATGGTCACAAAAGGACAGATGGGATAGACATGGTCTGCACATTAAGGCATTCTTTAATTTACATCCTAAAGAATGCCTAACAACTGTGACAAGCTAAACAGAACTAGAAAGAAATGGAACTAGATGTAACTACATACATGAGTACATCTCAAAACCAATCCTGCAGAACTGTCATAGCATAATACAGGACAATAAGCAATCACGTATGTTTAAAAATTTAAATATTTAAGCAAAAAGCAATGAGATGAAGGACTGAAATTAGGACAGTAATAAATTATGACAATATCATCATCATCAGCAGCAGCATCATCCTTCCCAAAGATAAAATAAGAACTTTACAAATTGTCTTTATAGTTTTGACATGTGGTTATTCATTTCATATGAAGAACATACATACTTATTAAAATATAAATCAGATAAGAATTTTCACCTAATTCATCATCTGATAAATTTGTGTGGGAAGAGGGTCTTATAATCATGCACAACAGAGTTAAACACGTTATGTGAACAGGGTGAATGTTTCTGTATCTCCTGCAGCTCGGTGAATGCTTTAAATTACCCAACTGCTACAGCAACTATATACATTATGGTACTTCATACATTTGACTTGATTACTGTTGTACCGACAGCTTGTTTCAAGACAGATTCAGGGTTGCATTATGTTGGGTAACTATGGTAAATTACAAACGTTAGGGAACAAAGATAGGATTAAGTAAATTTACTATATTATTGCGGCAGTCATATCAAAATTACGAAGAAGTGGATAGGTAACTCAGATATGAATTTTCAGGGAAAAACCTTTCTGTAAAAAGGCCACTTAAATGACCTAGGATACACAATGATAACATTAGTTGGATTTTTGGGTCATACATTGAGAGGATCAAACTGCCTTATAATTACTTTCAGTAACAGGATCTGGTATTAGCAGTGCCAAGCCTTCAGGTTCTAGCATTAAAATGCGATCAAGCTAAGTGACATCACACAGATGCCAAGTACTTAGAAAGAGGAAACATACATGGCATCCCGGAAAATGGTGATCATGCCATGTCAACTGGTAAAGTCACCGAAGTGCAATGCTTCCATCTTCATGGTCAAGACTTCTACTCTTCTTGAACTACTGGACCCAGAAGATAAAGGAACTATGCTCCTCTGAAATATCAGTAACTGCTGACCAGTTGATATAGCATGACATCAACACCACTGGGTGTACCCAAGTCTTGTATTTTATAACCAAGAGGAACTTTGGGTATGCACAAACAATCAACAAACACAAGTAGAAACCAATGTAAATACCAGTCTTTAGAGAAGTCATCCAGCGAAAGTCGTGTCCCATGGCGTCCCACTACCATGCAACACTGACTTTCACTGGATAGAATACACACCAAGACCTTCCTAACATGAATCTGCAGCATAAATTTATACTTTACAACTGTACTTAATATGAACAACTGCTGTAGAGGGAAAACTGTTTCAAAGTGATGCTGGTGCTAGAACTTACATCCGATAACAAAATTGAAAACAAAGTGTTTGCTTACAACACACATCATTGTAATATATCAAGAAATTAGAGAAATTCGTAAATTTATCATGCTATGTTTCACATTTGTGTTGTAATGAAACAGGGTTTTATGTTTATTTAAGGAGGCAAGACATGATACCATTTGTTTCAAAGTAAATTATATATCTAAATATATAAGAAAGAGGCCTCTTTCTGTTTCTACCATCACCTTCCTTTACATATATTTTTGTTTTGTCCACCCAAGGATGGGCTGGGATTGAAACATGTAGCAAACTTTTGTAGGAAACAGTATTTACGTAAAATAAATGCAGTGATTGACTTGAGTTGATGTTTAAAAGTAAATATCCCTTGTGGAAGATTCTGTTTTGTGGCTCTTATAATACTTTGCAAAAACATGGCTTGGGAGGGTAATCTGGTCTTTTGGGTTATCAACTGTGCAATCATGTAGCTGCTAGGGCTCTTAATTTTAAGGGCTTATGGTCTAAAAAGCCCTCTATAGAGGCTACTCCCAAGAAATCTGATGTTTTCACATTGGGTATAAAATTCTGATTATTACTTCCTAGAACTACAACATCAAAACCCTGAAATGCACAGTGTCAAAGCTTCTTATTAACTGTATAACACATTAGAACATTTTAAGCCCTTTTTCTTCTGGAGAAAGACATGTTTGTATTAGACTATAGGCGGTATGCTATGCATAACTGTTGGCAATGTTTGGAACAGTGCTGGGTATGATAAGTATGTTGCATGGCAAAACACGTATATTTATGTATGTCAGGCGGCAATGACAGCCTGAAGTACGAAACTACAACCTCATGAGTTTGGCAGCCAATGTAATCACAGTGTGACTAAAAGCAGCCTGTAAGCCAATAACTGAAAATATACCCAACTGAATGTGTAGTTATTCCACTTTTAGATTTTGACCATCATCTAGTGTTCCACAAACAACATGTTTCAAAAATGAAATCTGTTTCTGTGATACGATGAGGCAGCTAATCAGTTAGGTCCAATTGCAAGAGCTACTACCAGCCTCTAATCTCAGCTACCTGAATTTTCAACAATCCAAGTTCCCAAACTGAGAATAGCTGTTTCTGTTGCAGCCAACAGCAGGTGTCACCGCACCATTTCAATTGAGGACTGAAACAGATCCAGTTACTGAAACACAGTGCTGTTTTAGCACTAGACAATGGACAATATCAACAAACCATGTAACTTTTTAGGCAAGGCATTCCTGTTGTGTTATAATGTAATAAATATAGTAATAATAAATAAAGTCTAACACAGCTTTAATTTACTACCATTTTAAATAATTGACAGCAACATGATTCAGTTCTTAAAAGCCATTTGCAGGCTGAATATAAAGCACTATATACAATACAGTGACAAAATGGACGAGACCTCATTTATATAAATTTTTAAATTATTAAAGGGATATTATTAAAACAGAGTTGTGATAAAACTTGTAAACACACACATATATAAAATTTAATATTATAAGATAATTTAATATAGTTTAAATATAACGTATGAAAAGTTTTAAGGCTCAAAGTATTTACAAGTTTTATCACAAATCTATTTTAATAATAACCTGTTAATAATTTAAAACTCTATGTAAATGTGATCTCGTCCATTTTATGGCACTGCATTGTATATAGTGCTTTATATTCAGCCTGCGGATGGCTTTGAAGAGCCGAAACATGTTAATGTGCTTTATTTAAAATGATAGTTAATTAAAGTTGTGTTAGACTCTATTTATTATTAGTTTATGTATTAAACCACATAACTGTATGTGTAATATACAGAACCCAAGACAACTGACATGCTCAGCCAAAAGACGTGAAATGGGTGCTGACAGCTGATCCTAGATTGTACCTTGTGATATACTTCCTGTAAACTCTGCTGGGCACCCTCGCTTCCTGAACCAATTGCTTTTGCTTCAAACTGAACGAACGTTCCGGACGGGTCCATGTGGAAAAGCTGAGGGCCCTTCTCATCACAACCAGCAAACAAGATAGCTACACCAAAGGGACGACTCTGCAATCAAACAAGGAATATGCTAACAACACACAAATGACAGCGAGTTAAATGAAAACCTTTAAAATGTGTGTGGATGCGTGAGGAGTGGATCGAGACCCTACTGTGTGCCGCTGTAGGTACAGCAAGTCATCTGTATGCGTAGGGTTAGAAGCATGTACTGTGTATGGTACATGTGGCAACACAGCCTTCACGATGTCAAGCAAAGCACCCAAAGATGGCTGCTCTATAGGAACCAAGCATGAAGGAGGAAAAACATTCTCTGAACCACTTTGTGCTTAGTGAGGGTAATAAACCCACTGACATCCAACATCACATAAAGCTGCAGCACAGTAACCTGTGTGTGTATCTCCGCAGCACATGTACGAACTGATTTTGAAAGAGGTGTGTCTAATGTTGGAGAGGCCACTGAAATGGAACAAGCCCACAGAGTTGTAACACTGCAGCCAACTGCAGAGGCTGCATGCATCATTAGGGAGAAACCACTGTGTTAAGACAAACACAGAGGTGCCTATGTTGGACATCAATCATGGTTCAGCAAAACACACTGTCCATGATGTGGTTCAGTTCCACAGTGTGTCCACAACTGACTCCTAAAATGGAGGAAAGGTGCGTGGACATGTCAGGAACTTCTGCAATGATACAGATGATGGCTTCCTGACATCCAAAGTGACTTCAGATAAAGGGCAAGTGTAATACTTGCAGCCTGAAATGAAGAGGCTGAACAAGGAATGGCACCAGTCCAGCTCACCAAAACACCAAAAAATTCCACATTTTGACCTCTGTGGGAAAAATGATTATGATGATGTTATTGTGGGAATATCAAAGTCCGCTTGTAGTGCAACACATGTCCAAGGGGTCCATAATCACCAGCATCTTGTATGGTGACCTACTTTGGATTCATTTCAGATCAGCCATCAGATCAAAATATCATTGACTCCTCTGTAGCACTGTCTTGTTGCAGCACTGCGCTATGCCACTTACTGCTTGCATGACATCTGTGATGATTGATGGCATCCAAAAGAGTGTCTCACTCATCTTCTACACTTGCCTAATCATGATCCTTGGGAGAATGAAGGAGGTTCACAGTCACAAGACTTTCGATCCGATGAAGAAGTGCAGGAGGTGGCGCATAGGTGGATACATATGCAGCCAGAGAACTTGTTTCACCAGCAATCCAGGCATTAGTGAAAAGCCTGTAGAAGTGCACCAAACACAAAGACCACTATGCTGAAATGGCGAAGATGTACTGAACGCAACTGCATTAAATCAGCCAGTTAAAATTTTTAAGGTTTTCAGTTGACTCACCTTCATATTGGAAGCACCTGAAGGTAATACACAGCTTATTTATACAATGGAAAATACATACTGCAATTATTGAGAAATTGCTTTCCCTTCATAGTTCCTCAACATGACTGTCTATTAATTGTAATGTTTGGTTCGACAGTATTAATATTATCAAATTTAAGCAACACAGAACATATATGAAATTTATATTTCAAAATTTACAATGTCATTACAGCTCACTCAATTACATGAACGATCATGATGCAGCCAATCATTTTTAGTATAGTTGTTTCTTAGGATTGCTGGCGTCAGTTACGGACAGTTCATGGCATGCGTTGTAAGTTAATTTGTCAGCGTATAATCAGGACCGTTGGTGATAGGTAGGAGGGGAGAGATTTAAATGAGAAAACATTACCAACAGACAACAGACACTAGCAGTCCAGTGTGAATTCAGTCGTGTACAAGTGTGGTGTAAGTAGGAGTACAGAGAAGTGGCTGTGTCAGTTTCCTAGAAATGATCTAGTTGTTTTACTGGATACAGCGCTCCATTATTTTATATCAACAATAAATTGAGTAAATAAAACAACAAGTAAAAAAAATAAATAATTAAACTAAATGTGATTCGGTGAACCACACCTGTTTCCCAAAAGAGGATTACCTACCAGACTTAGTGCGTTGGGACAACTAAGTTACAAAGGGTGATTGTGTAGAATGTGCTAGACAACTGGAAGGGCTTAGAGTTTTCCTACTGCCACCAAGTCCAGGGCTGCTCTGGAGCCCACAGCCTCCTGACAAACTGTATTCCAGGGAACTGTTTCTCCAAGCAGGAAAGTGGAAAGAGGTGAACATGACCACTCACCTCCATAGAGTCATGAGTTAAGGAGCTCAGTTTTACAGTCACATACCTTCATGGCAGGGTCTTTAAATAGAGACAGCATTACTTACACCATCTCTGGATTCACTTTAAACTTTAAATGACTGGGTTGGTATTTAAATCTATGCCCATTGTTTATGAAAAACCTAAGTATTGTACAAATACAAAAAAGATAAAATAATGAAATAAACAGCATTTTGTGGGAAATAAAACAGAGATTATGGAGCATGTCTTAAAAATGTAATAAATTTCCTTATTTCCTAAATATATATCATGAATTTATAGGGGTGTTTTTTTTACATAAGGATAATCTGGCTTGTAATTAACTAATAATACTAATGCAAAAGAATTCTAGCTGGTCCACTGCACAAGTTATGACAACTACACTTTTTGTGATAAAAAGTTTGGCAATGCAGGTAATTGATTACATATGTTTCAGAGCAGGAGGCAAGTACTTGTAAATGTTATCAACAGATGGAGGTGTGCGTGCAGAAGTGCAAACACATCTTGCATGCATCACTGCCTTGATGACATCGTTTAGTGATAAAAATCTGTAAGGTGGAACAGCTTTCACACATGTAAATAGCACCCCATTCCCATGTAGAGCTACGCACACTAGTAGGTAATGCTGCCTTACTATACTGAACACTAGCAATGTGAGTACAGGCATTCAGCAATGGAAGGGTGCCAACTGCAGTATGCATCACAGTGGGCGACGCTCCATGTCCGTTCACTCACGTATCAGTGACCAACACTGACCATTGTATTGATAACAACAGGCTCTGGAAGGTGAAGGATTTAGCCAAGCATAAAGGGATTTCTGCCTACAGGACTCTACTTAAAAATTTGCAACACAGAAGCCAACTGAGTGCCATATAATTTAAATAAGGTGTAACTGTAGATACACTGTGAGACATGTCACACCAGTCTGAAATTATTTTGTTGTGATGGAGGCATGTTAAACCAGAGACAATTCTGAAGGTCTGTACAAGCAGCATGTGTCTACCCTTGGTTCCATGTTTACTTTGTATGATAAAATAAAACGATAAAACCATTATTCAAAATGCACGTGTTTTGCTTGCCACATACCAGTGGCCCCACTACAATACCCCCATCTGATGATAACATTTACAAGTACACACCACATACTTTCAGACATGTATATGCCATTTCTCACACTGCCACATTTTTGGCTCAACCCAAAAAATAGCAGCCACACCTTTTGGAGCAAATCCTTATTTTTATCACATGCAAAAGTGTCTTACCATCGCCCCTCCATCGTCATCTGAATCTCCAAACTGGATGGCCAAGTTTGACACTGCTTGTGCCAAGGACTCTACACTCATCTTCTCATTGTAAATGAACCAGTGGTTCTGACATTCAATTCTTGCTCTGTCAATCAGGGTTCTTGAATCAGCCATTAGGCCACTCACTGCACAGCCTGGAATGCATACAACATAATATGATTCCAGTGCTTTGACCACTCCTGTCGTGGATTCTATAATATACTGTGCAGCAGAATTCCATCATTCACAAACCACAATGGTCAGATCTTCAACATCCTGTCATCACTCATTTTCATAATTAGTTCTGATGAAATATGATGAGACACATGGCTTGTGCGCCACCTACTCCCACTCTCCTGCTACTGAACAGATCACTCTCAGCTCAGTCAAGTTCTGACTTCCATGACTGGAGGTCAACTGCTTTCATGCAATATGGAATGAAACTGCTACAATAACTTAATGCACTTTATGCTTCCAAAAGTGTCTGTATTTGTTTGCATTTGATATTCACTGAGGTTATTTTATACTTTCATGATTGGTATTTCATAAGCTCTTGGAATCAGGTGGCTGTTTTACATTGAAAATGGATTCTGAAATTCACCATTCTAATGTTTGTGACAGTCTTAACCACAAACACTGAGATTCTACTGTACTAAACTGTATCATTATATTTATGTGCCCAGCCAACACACACTGCATGATAACAGGACCTCATAAATCCAAAACTTCTTCCTAGAAGCTCCAGATGCAAATGTAAACTGTAATAGTTTGCTGAATGCATAATTATGTTCATGACATACGCTGCATTTTCACAACTGCATTCAAAATACTTAATAACTACAGGTTAAGGGATCTAACTCCATGGAACAGCGCCCTTCTTGAAAAGATTGCAGTTCCCATGCTGGTCAAGATATTTCCCACAAAGGATGGGAACCAAAGGTTCACTATGGCATTCACAAGCCCCACCATCACTATACTGATCCAGACGAACCCAGCTCATGACCTCCCATATGAGTGCTTTAAGATCCACATTAATATTATCCTCCCCTCTATGCCTAAGGCTTTTAAGTGGCCTCTTTCCTCAGCTTTCCTGACTGAAACCTGGTATGCACCTCCCCTCTCCTCTGTAAGTGCCACATGCCCCACGCATCTCATTCTTCTTGAAATGATCACCCAAATATTCGGTAGGCGGTATAAGTCATTTAGCTCTTCAACATGCAGTTTCCTACAGTACCCCGTTAACTCCCGCCTCTTATGTCCAAATATATTCCACAGCACCATATTCGTGATTACCTTCAGCCTATGCTCTTCCATTAAAGTGAGAGACCAAGTTTTACATTCACACAAAGCAATAGGCCAAATTACAGTTCTATTTCAATGTTTATATTTTTAGATAACAAACAGGAAGACAAGAGAAACTCAAATGCATGGTAGCAAGCATTTCCTGATGTTAATCTGCTCTTAATTTCTGTATAAATGTAATTTTGATTTCTTAGAGCTGTATCCAAATACCCAAACTTTGCTGTACTTTCAAAGGATTCACTGACTGCTTTATGTTGTGATTTTTGTCCTGCATTCTGTTCGTGAGACATGGACATTTACTTGATTTTCTCAGATTTATTTCTAGATGAGTCTCCTCACTAGCAACTATCCAGTAACACAATCAGCACAGACCAGCATCTGATGTGTCCCATTCTTAACAGGAAAAATGTCAGAAAAATGACATGTTAAGAGATCAATGTTTAAAAAGTTGGTGAAAAAATAAAAAATGTTTGTGAGTAAATAAGTATTTATTACTTGATAGAATTTGCTATCAAACAACAGCACATCAGGGATCAGGAGTGATGGAAGAAAATGAATATCAGATGAAATTTTATTTCAATGGCAAAAAAAGTTTTTTAACCTTGCATAAAAATAGTGTCAGAAACACAAATTTCTAAAGTGCAGTTTCATACACTGTAACAAAAATCAAAAAGAAAATGATGAGAAAAACCTACCACAAGAACTATAAAGTAAAAGTCAACTGAAAGGACATTTATGGTAGTAACAATGCAGTCATTTGCAGAAACAACGCCAGATGTTGATGAAAATGAGAGCAGTGAAACTCTTCCTAGCTGTTTCTTACATTAGCAATTAAAAAAGGCTGTCCATAAGAGAGATGTGGCAGGCTCTTGTAAACACAGTAATTAAATCAGACCCCACAAAATGCATGGAATTTACTATCTAACTAGCTTCTCAAGAGGGGCCCTAACTCCATGCAGAGTCTTCTTCTGTAAACAATATTCTTACCAATATGTTTGTCAACTTCCACGATCTTTTCAATTGTTGTCAGTTCCATGAGAGGAGACGTAATGCGTTTTTCCACTGCAAGAACAACACCTTCAGAAGTGCATATTCCAATTGCTGTGGAACCCAACTTGATGGCTTCTATTGCATATTCCACCTAAAATTTTCCTTATTTTACTACATGGTATATACAATCATGCAGCCAAATATTACACAGCAGCAATGATGATTAACACTTGAAACAGCATCACAAAACCTATGGAAATGGCAGGAGGGTCAGTCAGATGGAGAAGAAGGGGAAAACAAGGAGGAAGATGAGGAGGATTATGGTGGTAGCAGTGGGGGTGATTCAATGTTAAACTCTGATGCCACACCCAAAGTCAGTTCCCACAATCAATTCTTCTTAGCTCCTTTCATAACAATTACTTCCAAAAGGATGTCCTCTTCAGTGTAATGCTTGATACACTTAAAAAAGTATCACAGCCAAAGGCAGGAACAACAATACTGTATCAAGAACAACTCAAACTATCTAGAACGACGACTAGAAAATGCAGATAATGTTAAATGACAATTGGAACTAACATTCTAGAAATAAAATGTGCTTACGAAAAATTCCTACATAACTTTTCTAATGATTTAAGAAAGACTTCATTATGTCATTAGCTCATAACTAGAACGTAAAGTACATGGAAACATCAACACATTTTGAAAAAACTTTCACATGTCAAATAATTTAAACTAATCGGGCAACATTGCTTTTTATCTACTTAATGGTATACACCCTGAATAACAAATGCGAACAAAACCTAAATTCAATTTGAAATTTGCGATAACACATTTTTGTATACTACTTACCTGAAACAATCTTCCTTCAGGAGAAAAGGTATTGACACCTCTATCATATTCAGAACGGGTCAGAAACATCTGTAAGTAAAACGCTCATTCATTTATTCTGATTTTATTCCGCTACAACATAAATATACACTTGGTTATAACTGTACACATTCTCAACTAACCTATCGCTCTTATTTATCTCCAAGACGTTACACAAAAAGTAACTACCTACATTCAAAACATATTACACACTTAAAATGCCCTCAAAATATGTCAGTAAGTACCAGACATAGTATATACTACATTTTTCTTATTTGTTACTAATGTAATACAGTACCTTCTACGGTATGTTCAAACTTAGCCTTCCAAAGCAGCCAGTCACCGTCAACACTACTATCGAAAGGCGACAAGTAAGTCACTCAAATGCCAACACGACAACAAAAAGTTTCCCCCAACGAAATCCTAGAGAGTCACAGAAGAGTTGGTGTTTATAAATGTTTTTTTACACTTTCTATTGACCACTAAATAAACGCTCCATGCCTCAAAACATATTTTATTTATTAGATAGCAGTGAGACGTATATCTGGTACAAATATATGTTTGGACCTTCACCGTGTCGTAATTGATAATGCACAAAATATGTATAAGTTACATAATTTCAGGCTTCCGCCGCAATGTATATGAGATATGCGCTCTTCTTGGATATCACGCAACGTAGAGTGATGATATGTTACCGACGTTTGTGATGATACGTTACCGACGTTTTGGATCAAAGTATTGGTCCCATCTTCAAGGATCACGAATTTCGAGGAGGTTCTTCGAATTACCAGCATACGCTGCGTTATATCCCATAACCGCGCACAGCTCGTTACATTAGTTGTCCCTGGCTACCAAATCGCACGGATTTTTTTTAACACAGTGCTTACTATTTATGATATAGCATGACACTACATAGAACTGTTATAATTTTCCTCGTCCTGCAATACAAAGGATGAAACGTACGATTGTGGATTCCCACCCGATTTGTGGCATGGATATTACCGGAGCACTGAGAAGCTGCTGGGTTGGGAATCGTGAGCGGTACCCGTGCCTTCTGAGCTGCAACTTTAAAACATGGTGGTTGTCGCAGATCATCTAGTCGGATGATCTGTGATCTAATGTGTGTAGAGAAATTTATAATCATAAGATGGTGGGAAAGGTGTTGTTAGAATGGCGGGCATTCGCAATCTTTCTGATAGGTTAAGTGGCTTAGCAGAAGTGGAGCAGGATGATTGTTTCACAATTTCGTCAGGAGACGAAATTGTATTCCGGTGCTGTGAACGTTTGCCAACACTTTTAGTAAGTAAAAATTGGCAAGAAATTGGTTATACACTGACAGCAGTTTCCGAAGCACTTTTGAAACCCGAGAACAGGTAAATTTCAATAATTAGGAAGGGGTGTTTGGTATAATTAGATTACTGTGAGAACATATCAGAATTGGTAACTGTGTCTTACCCTATATTTATAATAGCTGTTTATGTAATGCTGTATTTTCATTTATAAGTTTACCATAGTTTCATTGCGTTGCTTTGTGTTACACGAAGTAGAAGTTCAAATCCACGGTTTTGGGTAAACGTGCATGGAAGCCCTTGAAATCAAAAAGGTTGTGCTAAGTGTTCACAACACACAAGAACGTAAACTTCACTGAAACATCACCCCTACAGACATATATGAAACAACTGCTCCAGTGTTAGTATAGCAGACCACAAGATGGGTGTGTATATGATTATATTAATACATTCAGTTATAATTCTGTCTTTCATACAAATACCAGAGTTTCGATGTGTTAGCATGTGTGCAGTAGTGCCCTCTTCTGTGGTACAGAGGCAGAAACTGGCCCCTCTATATGTTTGTATTTGGCCCCTTGCATTGGACATCTAAGTTTGGAGTTGATTCACTAGGTTTCAGACACTAGTCAGCATTAATTTTTTTTGTATAATAAAACAAGAACAGTACAAGTGAACAATAAGATATATTCACACCATTTCATTTAAGAAGTACTATTGCCAGGTTTTATTGTGTGTGTATAGGGACATTATTTTATCTGATAAGTGTTGGAAGTTACTTTCCATTGGCTTGTCTAAATTATGAAACTGTGATATATATATATAATGAAAAATGTGTTTGAAAGTTTTGGGTTTCTCACAGCATTGTTTCTGAGGATTCAGATCTGTGCATTCTCCATGGACAGCCCTATCCTTGAAGATGATGGCACTACATTTGAAACATTGTGAACAACTCAACCATTGACACAGCATTATTTCGCAGAGACCTGAATTCTCAACAGTGTGTCTTAAATGTGACATCTATCTGTGACCTGAAGGAAAATAAAATGTGGGAAATAAAAAACTGAATGTTAACTGTACAACATAGATCTGAAAGTTGTGGGTCCTGACTCAGTGGCAAATTGGTGTACTGGCATGTACTGCCGGCTGTCACAGAAAGTATTTTGTGTGCAGAGTGTTGTAAGTTGTCAGTTAAATTGTTCTCTGTACTTGTGTTGTCATATGGATGTATTTTTGTGACTGAGAGACCCACACAGCAAATCATGTAACATCTTGTTTCTTACTGAGTATTACTTTTTAGAGAAATTAGGTGCTCTTAACCTGTTCTTGTAAGTGACATGAATTTCAGTTTTAAGGGCAAGTGGACTACTGTAGTTTTTAGGTCATGAATGTGTCATTGTGTAGTTGTATTTCACTTTTGTTGCAGGGAGAGGTTGCCTTTATGGGTACTGGAGTGTTTAGGCAAAATTCTCCACTTATCAGTTGCTGAGTTCAAGGTTGGCTGTGAATTGGATGTAGCTACTGCTGTAACTGAAACTTTCAGAGCCCTGAGAAACAGTTGTGTTGGTCAACCTGATATCCAGGAAGCTGTAACTGAAAAAACCATAGCTGTAGATGAAACCTGCAACATCTTGAAGACATTGTCCATGATAACAAGCAGTCCACATTGCGTTACTTGTTTGCGAGTTGGAGCACAGTTCTTGGGAAACCTTGTTGTAAACAACAAGAAAACTCAGACTCTAATATGGAACAAATGTTCAGAGGTCTTGGTGTAAGTACATGAAGAGAAGTGCACTGCAGCTGCTGCCACCATCACCGCCACTTCCACCTCCTGTTGCTGACCCTCCTCATCCTTTCTGTCAGTGTGATAGAAGAGATGGCATCAGCATTTTTTTTACAGTGCTTTCAGTTTTGTCAGATGGTATAGCATCACTGATAGTTAAGTGAAATGGAAGCATGGAGCATCAGTGGAATGATATTGACAGGGCAAAACTACAGTACTCAGAAAAGAACTGTCTGAATGCCACTCTGGTCACTACAAATCTGACATGGCCTGGCCTGGTGCTGAACCCAGGTCTGTGCAGTGAGAGTCCAGTGACTAACCGCCTGACCCATGGCATGGCCTTGACTATTATAATAACTGATTACTTTAATATAGGACACACACATACACACACACACCTTGGAGAGTAGATAATATTCAGCTTAATCTCTGAGCAGTTATCCTGTTACATAAGTGAGATAAATTTCTGAAGAATGTTTCTGTTTCAGAGATTTATTGAAGTATGAAGACAAGAAAGTGGCAAATTATTCATCAATGGCCATCTATAACATCGTATTAGGCTGTCCAGATATAAGATCTATTGTAGCAGATTACAATGGAATCTTGGAACTCCTGATAGACAATGCAGTTAAGGACTCAGAATTTGCGTAAGCTTGTTTTAGCAGTTATTGGGATCATGTTTGAATTGTGACTTGAAGTAAAGAAGGCTAGCTGCATACTCTCATCTTGTCCATAGATGTTTAGCATGTGAAATGAGTTTTGTATGAAACCCTTCAGACTTTTTCCCTGGCTTAAAGCGTTCTCTGTTCTTCCACTGAAGAACGAAACTTTATTTAAAATTTTGGTTTGCAAATACAATCAGCCCCTGATACAGCACCATTGCTTGTTCACTGTGATGTGTCATGTCCTATCAAGGGTAGTGGTAGATGGAAGAACTGTATATTTTTCTAAACTTATCTAATTTACCTAAAGTGACAAAAATATGTTAATTACCAACAATAATATGTTAGAAGAACCTTTAATACAGTACTATGTACAGTACTAAAAAAATTACCTTAATTCTATCTTCAGTAATTTTATCTGATGCTATTCCATCTTTAGCATTTGACTGCCTTATTCATTTCATTAATGCTTCCTCAAAGTTTTCATGTTTTGCTACTTTCACCTTTTTTTGTGCCAGCACTTGATACATTTTCGCACTTATACTTTTCATTGAGTGTATCACAGGTACAGTGTTGGGTGGTGGGTTAGTCTCTTGCAAAAAATGGTCGGCTCTCTTTTGCTGAGAGGCTACAGGAAATTGGTCTCTGTAAGTACAGACATGTCTCTTCACTGAAACTCAATATTCCTCTTCTCTCCATCCTGTACTAGTAAAGTAAAAGGATAATTAAAGGTTTTACGGTAATGTTATGTTCATCTGACAGCCATGTTCTTGTCATGGTACACCCTGTGATTTTGAAATTCTCCAGACCATTATATGTACAATCTGGGGACAGATAACTTGAAACTTGCTGGTGTGATATAGTAGGGACAGGAGGAGGCAAAAGAAAGGCATGGTTATGAGGTCATTACTTGCTTAAATGTATTGCAAGAAAGTGGGTTCCAGAAGAACTGGCTGCTAAAACAGCTGAAAACAGATTATTTCTTTTGTGTGTTGACAATGAATATTTTTAAGCATGTAGTAATTGCTGACACATGCTGTCTCACCAGACAAAAATTCCAACCCACACTATCCAATTTCCTTAAAGATACCTTCCACCGTGGTGCTGTATCAGACATTAGTTCATGCTTATGGGCACATTTATATCACTAAATTCTTAAAAGATGGTGGACAGAGGAGTTCAAATATATTGATGGTTTCCATTGTCAAAATATAAAGGAAGTTCTTTTGCCAGGCTGTTAGGGACAGTGAGTGAGTGTGTTGCTGTGTCAGGGATCTACTTTTAATAAGGCTAGTGGGGTAATGGAAACATGATTGACAGGCTAATATTAAAATTTATCTTAAGGAAACATACTCTAATGGTAACTGGCCTGGCTATCCAAAACGTTGTTTGTTTTTCATCATGGTATTGATAGTTCTTCAGATACAGCAATCTGTTGGTATGTGAATAGTTGGTTTGCGTGTTTTCACCGATATGAGTTTTTCAATCTGTGAGCTAATTTTCACCAGTACCAGCTCTTTCTTGTTCTTGTGCCTCTGCTCGATGTTTGTTGGAACTGAATTTGTCTTGAATGGCATATCCTGATCCTGACAACCCCCTTACTGCAGCAGTGAAGACTTTGCGTTTTTTCATATGTTATAGACACCTTCATGGTTACACATTTTCCTCGCAGTTTAATGATGTAAGTATTCCTTCTGCATAGGTTAATGGCCAAGACCATTATGTAAATACAGTAACTGGCCATTAGTACTATTTTCTTCATACTTAGGTATGTTTCTCTGTTGCATTAATGTAAACTTTGTACATTTGGGGTGGAACTTCTTGACCTCTGGAACCATTTAATATTTATGCCTTGTGAAATATTCAGAAATTTTTATCCATCTCATGAGTTTTCACCCTAGAGCTGTTATTGGGAATGAGTTAAGCCTGTACACTGAGGGGTGACTCTCAAATGACTTTTGACATTATGGTTTTCCTGTAGACTACAGTTTCACATCCTGCCAACACTGATGCATGAATTTACTGCCATGGTATGATAACATTCTAAGTGTTATGTGCTTGTTTTTTATATTCCTTGACATCTTCCTTAATAGTTTGTAAATATGAACTCATAGATTGTTGTATGTGAACAGCTCATAGCTGGCTGGAGTGTTATGTTCTTCCGAATGCAAGTGCCATATTTTTCAATTTGTGTGCAACACTAGATTGTTCACTGGTAGGAGTAAGGTTTTTCGTAAGAAGACCAAGAAGGAGTTATGTATTGGTTATTCAGGGAGGGCTGTGTACAGGATATAAATTTATGCTTCAGAACGTGTATTAACACTTGTATTTTGTTTAGAAGTCATGACTCTTTGAAGTTCAGTAGTGACTGAATGCAGTAGGCTGGTGCCTTGTGCAGTTTTGCCCACCTTGGTTGTGACTGCTGTGGTTGAAGTAATTAAGTGATGTGGAAAAAAAAAAAAATTGCCAAAACATGGATAAATATGGCTGTTTATTATTATCCTTTTCCTAACAAAGCGTCGAAACTAGACATCTGTACATACTGTTTAAGACAAAATAACTCTGAGGTTGCAGAATTATACAGGTGCCTCTTTTTTCAGGCTGTTCATTGTTGAGCTGTTGCTATCAGGTGAAGGATATTTACCTAAGATGTATGAAAAAGTGGATGCTATTTGCCGTCTCTTCATACTTGATTCTCTACAGTCCATTGTCTCGACCGACAGCTACACCTGTGTTCCGGTCACCTCAATCTTGTTTTTGGTCAAGCGGTTTAAAGATTGCTGTGACTGTATTTTAAAGACCTGTGAGAAATATGTAGAAGTTTTGGAACCCATCGAAGTGTCCAGACTTCTTCAACTTTTGGCTTCCGTGTCTGCCAGCAGCAAGTATCAATCAGAACTGCAGAGGGATTCATCTCTTCTTATTACATGTTCAAGTAAGCTCATTTTGTCCCCCTTCTTCAGAAATGTACTTCTTGAAAGAATACATGACACATGAAACAGACTGACAGAATATTGGACTGTCACTGAACAGTTTCAAATACGATCCTCAAGCCTGAAATTTGTATACTTGTACTTTCATGTAGCTTTTCACATTTTAATGGTGATTCTTTTTCAAATGAAGGTCTTTTTTGAGTTTTTAGGCTGTGTAGTGCAGGTTTATTCTGTTGTTTTAGAGGAACAAAGTGACTCCAGGTCAAATGGATGCTGATATAATTGGGAAGAAGAAGTGTGTCATTTACATACAAATGTTTGAGGGAAGTTTGGCTAATCATAGATAGCTATGGAAAGCAGAAGAGGGGCTCCAGCTTGCACTCACATCCTTCCATCTTCACATATGCCACTACTGGCAGTGAAAAGGGCTGCTCTTGGAACAACCTTATCCCCTTTTCCCCCTTCTACAGCTCTGAATCTCTAGAATTCCCTCAAACCTGCCTATATAACCAACACATTCCTTCCCCATCCCACTCCTCCGAAAGCACGTATTCCCACTTTCTGTGCAAGTCCATAATATGACCATGTCAAGAGCACCTGCCCAGATGAGATTTTTGTTAGTGCAAGCAAAACTCTGGCAGCGGTTATAGTACACCCATATCACAAGCCCAATGATGCATTCATTATCCAGATATTGCTAAGTGGACCTTTAGTTATCTCTTTTTTATGGTTGATTTCATTTGGTCCCCCATTTAACTCCATCACACCTGAGGCAGATTGTCACGCTGAAGATGGAGTCACTATATTCCTCAAAACGTTGGAATGGACCCTTACTGCATGGTGTGGAAACCCAAAACACAGCTGTCACATATGCATTTGTGTTTCTGTTGTATACCTTTATGGTGTGATTCATAGACATTGGGGTGACCTTGTCTGTGGTTTTGTATGTAGTGTTGCTGAGGAGTATGCACAGTCTTGGCAAGGTGGGGGAGAATAATTTCTCTGCAGTGCAGAAGTTGGCCGATTTGTCAGTCTCCACACAATGCAGTGATATACATGAGCACCCTGCGTTTGGCTTCAAGAGCTGTTTGGTGCAGATCCTGGGCAATCTTTGTTGGAGGCATCCAGAAAACCAGAATCAGGTCAGTGGTTGGTCAGGTCCCACAGGCTTCATTATGCAAACAAGGATTAATAATCTATGTTGAGAGGTTACCTTTTCAAGATGAAAGTAAACAACAGTTATTCTGAATGGTTTGAAACGAAAACAGGAGTCAGACAGGGAGACCCTTTATCCGCCCTATTGTTTAGTGTAGTGTTGGATTCAGTAATCACCAATTTAGAAGTCCGAGGAAATATAACTACTAGATTAAAGGAGATTTGCGCCTATGCAGATGACATTGAAATAATTGGAAGAACAAAGAAAATCTTATTTGACATCTTTTGCAAACTCAAACATGAGGCGCTAAATGCTGGATTAATAGTAAACAGCATTAAAACCAAATATCTATATTGTACCAGAAAAACAATCTAACCTACCTACATATATGCAGGAGAAGAACAGTTAGAACAAGTGAATTCATTTAAATACTTAGGAACAATGGTGAATACTGACAACTTTATTGAGGAGTAAATCAAGAAAGAACAGCAGCAGGAACTAGAGTATACCATGTTCATAAAAAAAACTATTTTCATCAAAATTATATCCCGAAATGTCAAACTACAACTTAATAACACGTTAATTCACCCAGCAGTAACTTATGCCCGAAATATGGGTACTTAAGGAAAATATGACAAATAAACTGATGACTTTCGAAAGAAAGATCATGAGGAAAAATTTGGTCCTACAAGAACAAATGATGGCTATTGGAGGATTAAATCTAATCAAGAAATAAATGATATATTAAAAGGACAAAATATAATTGGCTTTATTGAAAAACAAAGATTAAATTGGTTAGGCCATGTTGAATGCGTGGCTGAGGATAATATTGTGCAGAAGATTAAGAGATGGAAACCCATGCCTAAAAGACCGATCAGAAGACCTAAAACACGTTGGGAAGATGACATTTTGGAAGATATAAAGAGCATAAATGTATGCATTGGAAGAAAGTAGCACAGATTAGAGATAGTTGGAAGGAAGTGGTTGAGCAAGCCAGAACCTTATATAGGTTGTAGCACCTTATAAGAACAAGAAGGTAGCTTGCTATGCGTAGGTGAATCAGATGAAAACCTTAAGAAAAATTTAACATCTGATTAGTGCAGATGGATTCAATCAGCTTTGTAATTTTTGAGTGTCCCATTTTTGTGGGGAAGATACTTCCACTTCTATCCAACCAGAAGTGAATGGTGATTACTGGTTTTGTAGATAATCTCTGTCACTACCTTCTACTTCAGAAGTTGACATTTTGAATGCCATTAACACTTGAAATGAGCTGCGTTTGTTTGGACATGATGACATTCCAGGCTTTATTATGAAGGGGTGCTCAGTGGTTTTAGTACCTGTACTAAAAGACATTTTTTATCTTAGTGTGCCACTACAGTGTGGAAGCTTGTGTGTGTCACTGTAGCATGGAACCAGGTGGCAGTTGTGTCTGTCCTCAAGAAAAGCCCTTGTTAGTAATTATAAAGCTGTTTCTCTTAGTAAATTTTTGAAAGTACTTGTATTTGTGATATGTGAGCATATGCCACATTTTTGTAACCTTGAAATGAATTCTTGTCAGCATGGCTATTTTAAATATTAATCCAGTCACAAGTTTGGTGACGTACTGTAGTTGCTTCTCAGCGTCAAGTTTTTGCTCTGTGTTTTATGTCATCAGTGCATTTAACCTTTCCCCCCCCCCCCCATTTTATTTTTTTACAAAAACTTGGTACCTTGGGATTTTCCTGCAGTTTCTTGTATTGGTTATGCACTCACTTAACTAGGTGTCCATAATTTGTATATATGTGGTGCCAGGAAAGTAATGACACTGAATGCGTGGCTCGACAACTGGCAACGCTGTGGCCACACCTCAGACACCAGCCGAGACATACATTCTTACTTGATGATCAGTGCAAGTTTCAACTCGATAGCATTAACACGTCTGATTTGTCAGCGAGTTGTGTAATTGTGTGTATTAGTGACACGTTACAAAAATGGAGAAACAAAATCTCGAGCAGCAAAGCATGCTGTATCAAGGACACAGGTTTTTAGGTGGCATAAAGCATTTTTGGATGGCCGTGAGAGTATGGAAGATGAACCTCATTCCAGAAGACCTTGCACGTCAAAAACGGACGAAAATGTGACCAAAGCGAGGGATCTCGTGAGGTCTGATCGGCGTTTGACAGTCAGAATGATCAGTAGTGTGTTGAATTTGAATCACCAAACTGTCCACGAAATTTTGCCTTCGAACTGGGCATGCAGAAAATTTGTGCCAAGCTGGTCCCAAAAATTCTCACCAATGAACAGAAGGAAAACCGAAGGAATGTGTGCCTGGACCTTCTTGAATGCATTGAAAATGACAAAATTTTTTTCAAACATGTCATAACAGGTGATGAAACGTGGTTTTTCGAATATGATCCTGACACAAAATGACAAAGTTCGGAGTGTCACACGAGCATCTCACCACGCCCAAAGAAAGCAAGAATGAGCAAATCAAAAATCAAAACCATGCTAACTTGCTTTTTCGACAGTCAAGGTGTTGTTCGTAAGTAATTCATGCCTCAAGGACAAACAGTTAATAAACAGTACAATCGTGAATCACGACAATGCTCCTTGTCACACTGCCATCTCTGTGAATGAATTTTTGGCCAAAAAAGGTATTTCAGTGGTTCCGCAGCCACCATACTCGCCTGATCTGAGTCCGTGTGACTTCTTCCTTTTCCCAAAACTCAAATTCCATCTCAAAAGTCATCATTTTGGAACTGTGGACAACATCCAAAAGGTCGTGACAGACCAGCTGACTGCACTTCTACATGAAGACTTCCAGTACTGCTACCGGGAGCGGGAGCAACGTCTCTGGCGGTGTGTGGCTTCCCAAGGGAACTACTTTGAAGGGGATAATGTTGATTTATAGGTAAATGTTCAATAAAAAAAAAAATATAGCACCAGTCTCATTACTTTCCTGACCCACCGCATATTTTTGTCACGTTTACTAGTTCTTTCAGGAGTCCCCCAAAGATCTGTTCTTGGGTAATTTTATCAGTGAACTTTATACCTTCATTACATATTTAAGACATATTCTCTTTACTGATGATATCAGAATTTTTCATGTTGTTAATTCAATTAGTGATCACACGCTGATACAGTGTAGTGTAGACTTTATACAAAGTGGGTGCACTGGTGACTTGATGACTTTAATGTTGGGCATCCTGTTGTGCTACCGAACTGAAAGATTGGTACTTAACCACCGTCAACTCAACTCTGTTGGTGGTGGTTGTTGGTTAAGTACCAGTGTAACTGAATGAAGCAGAACACTGGTAAAATGACTCTCATCACTTTCATGTATACGCCTATTTATAAACTCTGTTTTTCTTTATTACTTGGACAGACTCCGTGAAAGACATGGGGGTCCTGCTAGATTCAAAATTATATTTTTGACAAGTTGATTTATATCTTTCTCAAACCTTTGAGTTATTTGCCTCATTCAAACCATCATATATTCTTTCTGTACCTTAGATTGTTTGTTATATGTTGCTTTGGTGTTGTTTGGTGTGTAATCATGCTGGCTCTGTTCTTTTATGTAAATTGAATTGCATTAACCATTCTAACAATATATTCAGGAAGCAGTTATTTTTTAAAATCTTTTTTTACTTTAACAACCTGATTTGATTGTTTCTCATCCCTGTCAGTGTGTTATCTTTTATTTGTTATTGGATGAACTTTTTTATGTGTTTCCTGTGCTTTTCTGTACTTGGCCTCATGGCTATTATGTCAGCACTTTAGTAATGAACAATTAAACTCTCTGTAGAGTATTTACAATTTTATACCTGAAACAAACAGTGTTTCTAAAGTATGTGGTGTTGCAGCTGTTCTATAGTCACACTTTATGGTACTTGTAATGTTATTTTGCGTGTTGAATGTTCTGTACTTTTATGTTAGTACGTTTGAAAGTGAGTGTGGTGCCCAGTATGGCTGTTTTCTTTAGTTCCTTGATCATGGTTTCCTGGTATGTTGTTCAGGTATTTTTCTGTATGATTTTTGGACGGTTCCAGTTTACCTGTTATCACTTTTGTTTTTACATTCCACGTGCGCTGTATTTCTATTGTAAAGTCTTTGTATTTTAGAAACTTTTCAGCTTCTTTCTTGGTCACATATTTCTGTCCCTAAAAATTGCAAAATCTATTAACATACACATTTCTTTTTTGTTATTACTCATTATGATGTCCAATTAATTGTTAGGGATGGTTCTGTCAGCTTGCACTTGTTGATTCTATAATACAGTTACCTTAGCTTCATGACTTTTTCAACTGATTTTGGTACGTGGTCAAAACAGTGTTCATTGCCTAGTTTTCCCCCCATTTCCTTGCATATGTTAAAGTGCAGCTCAGCACACACTGTATCGTGTCTCTTTATGTACTGTTCTTATGATGTGTTCTGCTCTCTCTTCAATTTGTTTACAGAGTCTGCATTTGATAACTGTTTCTGTTTGTAATATTTTTGTTGCATTATATTTTGTTTCTAGTGCCTGATCTTGTGCTGCCATTATTTCATTTTCAGTTTCTGCTTTCAGATCTTCTTCTAAATTTATTAATGTGCAGGTGTCCCAGTTTTATAGTTGTAAATGGAAAGTGATTTGATATCTGGGGGTGAAGTAATCTCCATTGGAAGGTTAAGAAATCTCACTACACCCTGACCATATGAAGCTTATCTTGGAAAACTTCAGAGTGCATTGTGTACATTGCTCAAATTCTGCTTCAAAATTTCATCTACTAGTATTGAACCTAGATTCACTGGCATTCAGTCCATTCTGCAGTGGTCACTAGACATGCAGGGAACAGAACACAGAGTAAGCCAGTTCGGTTTCACAGCAGTGGTGTCAAAATTGTCCAACTGTTGAACAAAGCCATATGGACATATGATCTTTTTAAATATTTTATAATTCATTACCATGTTCACAATTGCTCAACTTGTCCCTATCCTAAGCCAAATTAATCCCATCCCTATCCTTCCATCCTATTGGTTTAAGACCCCTTCTGGTATTTTTTACCCACCTATTTCTAGGTTTTCCAAATGGTTGCCTTCTGTCAGGCCTCCCCACTAAAACCCAGAATGTATGTCTCTTCTATGCCATTATGTGCCATATGCCACACCTATCAGAAATGCCTTGATTTGTTCATACAAATAATATTTGGTGAGAAGTGTAATCTTCTTCCTGTTTGTTTCCCCATACTTGGGGCTCACACTTCTGTGTGTTAACTGCCATTGCTGTGTTTCTTCAGGTTCGAGAGCTGGATTGCATCCCTGTTCTCCTGGATTGCTGTAATATTGATGCAAGAAATCCACGTATCCTCTGCAGTTTACATTTGATTTACAAGTTTTTAAAGTTTTATCCTTTATTGCTTCTTTGGTTTTGATCTGAGGCAGTTCTTAAAACAAGTGACACTTATCTATATCCACTCAAATTTGTACAGGATTCTGTGAGAACTTTGAAGGATTTTCAGCACATGGAAGCTTTGCTGCATTACTGAGAAATTTATTAGATGACTTTGAGCTACTTATTTATATGCTTCTTAGATTTCTTTAATATTTTATGGTGTTGTGGACATATAAAGATTCAAATGTTATGTTAAGTGCTCTAGGCGATGGAACTGTGAAAATTACATGTCTGTAATTCTGCTTAATTCTACATACAAAATACAGTTAAACCCAGATTTCATTTTTGTGTCGTGACCACCTAAAGTGGCATAAAATCTGGGAAGCACTGTTCTGATGGGCATTTGCAAGGGCTATACAGAAAGCATGCTAAATCGCAGAAAATGGGAAACACCGGAACACAAAATCAGAGTAATCACATGACAATCATACGAATGAGTAGTGTGTCTAAATCTGTGTTAGATTGAGCCCAGAATCAGTTTAGGAAATTGTGGTCACGTACAGATTGCGTCTTCATTAGTAATCACAAAATTGAGAAACAAAGGGAATTGAACACACTGACCTTTAGTACTTCGTTGGATTGCAGGGAGCCCATAGACAAAGTTGTTGTTGTTGTTGTTGTTGTTGTTGTTGTCGTCATCGTCATCGTCATCATCTTCTAATGGCAGATCTTGGATTTATACCATTAATCTACTGGCATCCCAATACAGCTTTGGTAATTCTTTAGAAATATGGTCCAGTTTTGGGCACACAAGGAGGTGATCTTTGTCTATTATTGTGTTCTTCAGTTTGCATATTGTGCAGTAGTTATAGCTGAAGATTTTGATGCATTGGAGGTGTGCTGCAAGACAGTCGTGGGGGGTAACATTGCTCGTGTCCACAGCATTCCTTAAGCTGTATGTGCCTCCCGGGTGGTGCTAAATGAGCAACAGCGATGGCATAACTGACATCCCATAGACAAAGTTCTCAGCCAAAATTCTGACAAGTAGTGACTGATGGGCTTAATGGGCCTAGTACAGATCGTGTATCTAAATATGGAAATTTCAGTATGTAAGGAAGAGTCTGAAATGGGAAGAACTCTAGAAATAAGTAAGGGGGTGAGACGAGGATATCCTGACTCTCCTTTACTATGTGTATAAAATATACTGGGACAGGTTTGTCTCAGATACTTAGATTTTTTCCTCATCAGTTTAATTCCTTCATTTCTTCCTACTTTTTTATTTGTTCATTAACTCGCATGTTCTTCTGTTGCCTGTGTCATAATTGAGGGGTGAAAATAGGACAGCAGGGTGAAGACAGGACAAAGACACTTTTTCCATAGAACAGCAACCATTTGTGTTAGTGTTGCATGTTTCCAATAGGTGGCACAGCACAGTTGCTTAGGTTAGTTCTCTGTGTTGGAAACTAGGTGACCTAACACTTGTTGGTACATTATAACCATTCTGAAAAAAAATGTTGTTGTTCCTGTGTTAGCGGTAAGAAGCTAACAAAGTGTTGTTTTCTGTGACTGCAGGGATACAGCAAATCTAAGGTAAGTTTTGATATTCAATATTGCATTCCTAATGATGAAATTTCATTTGTTTTCATAAATTTTTCTGTACCTCATTATTTTTTATAATACATTTTGTTAAGTGGAACTTTGATGGGGTATGAATGGGACACTACTGTTTCTTGTTATATTGGTTACCAAGCTCATTTCTGCCTACTGCAGAAATTGGAGCTTTGTACTTAAACAGGTTGATAATGGTACATTTGTTGAGGATGAGAAATCTGAAGGCACCTTTGCAGTTGGTGATTTTGTCATTGTGTCCTATGATGGAGACCTTTGTCCTGGTCAGGTTTTAGACTCGGATAAGGGAGACTTTCAGGTCAGCATGATAGTCACAAGTGGCAGAGACTGGAAATGGCTGGAAATTAAGGATTGAATTTGGTATACTAGGAGTGCAGTGCAGAGAAAAGTGGCATCCCCTGAAGAGATTGGGATGTTTCAGATTTTCTAAATTGATAGGAAACCCTGAGGATTTTTTTCATGATTTTTTGTGAAGTTACATTTATTTTTCTTAGCTATTTGTAATTTGTATTATCTCAGATAAAGAAAAATTCTAAGCTTAGAAATGGAATTTTTTGTTGTGATTGAAAAAAATTATAAAATCCGAAAATCATTCCTCCCCCCCCCCCCCCCCCCACCCCCCCCCCCAACACAACGCGGGGCGCACCCGGT
>Ga0123354_10000873_pt1 | contig 33626 bp, 24 predicted proteins | sample TergutLab28metaG_2_FD_97872 | JGI IMG/M metagenome (GOLD analysis project Ga0123354, IMG submission 97872) | Labiotermes labralis P4 segment gut microbial communities from Petit-Saut dam, French Guiana - Lab288 P4 | ecosystem: Host-associated > Arthropoda: Insects > Digestive system > Gut ... | reverse complement strand
GGAATGGGCGAGTTGCATTTGGAGATTTTGTTAGACCGCCTGAAACGCGAATTTAACGTACAGTGCAACCATGGGAAACCGCGCGTTGCCTATAAAGAAGCTATTTTAGAAGAGATTTTACATACAGAAACCTATAAACGACAAACCGGGGGAAAAGGCTCTTATGCTTCCATGAAATTTATAATCTCTCCTACCAACCTTTCGCAAAAAGGGTTCTCTTTAGAGGATCAACTAAAAGGCGGAGTTATTCCAAAAGAGTATGTTGCCGGCGCAGAGAAAGGATTCAAAGTGGCGATGCTCAATGGAAAATACGGATTTGCTCTGGAATCGTTACATGTAATTCTACTAGATGGAAATACGCATACTGTTGACTCTGATGTACTCTCTTTCGAGATTTGTGCAAAAATTGCCTTCCGCGAAGCTATCCGAAACGCCAATGTGTGTATTTTAGAGCCGATTATGAAAGTAGAGATACATACCCCCGATGAATATATGGGCAATGTTTCTGCCGACTTGAACCGCAGACGAGCGGTAGTAGAGCAGGTGGATGCCAAAATCGGTTTTCAAGTGATTAAGGCGCAAGTTCCTCTTTCCGAAATGTTTGGTTATGTTACAGGATTACGCTCCATCAGTTCGGGAAGAGCCAACTACAGCATGGAGTTTCTGCGCTATGCCCGCGTTCCCGCTGATATTGAAAAAGATATTTTGCAAAAAGGAAGATTTGCGCTGTTGTAAAATCAATAAAGATGACCATCACGATAGATAAAAATTCGGGGTTTTGTTTCGGCGTAATTCATGCTATTCAAACGGCTGAAAACTATTTACAGCAATACCATAGTTTGTATTGTTTGGGCGATATGGTACACAATAAAGAAGAACTTAATCGCCTCACCGGTTTGGGATTGAAGATTATTACGCCGGAACAGTTTAAAAATCTGCATCATACTACCGTACTCATTCGGGCGCACGGCGAACCACCCGCCACTTATCAAATTGCTGAAAAAAATAATATTACCCTCATTGACACCACTTGTGGTGTGGTAGCACAACTTCAAAAAAAAATAAAAACAGAGGTTGAACAACACTCCAAAACTCAAATCCTTATCGTAGGTAAAACCGGACACGCGGAAGTGGAAGGATTATTGGGACAAACCGAACAAAATGGAAAAGTAATCTCTTCTGTTGCAGATTTAGATCAAGTTGATTATTCAAGACCTGCAAAACTGTATGCGCAAACTACACAAAGCGCTGAAAAATACGAAGAAATTGCAGAAAAAATCCGCGAAAACTACAGGAAAATCGGAAATGAACATTTGATAGAAATACATAATACTATCTGCAAACGCGTGAGTAACAGAGCTGATGAGATTAAAGAGTTCGCTTCTCAATTTGATGCTATCTTATTTGTTTCGGATGAAAAAAGCTCAAACGGACTTTTTTTGTATGAGGTTTGTAAAAAGAAAAACCAGAATACATTCTTCATATCTTCCATAAATCAATTACAACACATTGATTTTGAAAAATATAATAGTATTGGCATTTGCGGAGCAACTTCAACGCCGATTTGGTTGATGGAGAAAATTGCAAAAAGATATTAAAGCAGTCCTCTATTTCTTAGCAATGGCTCAATTACCGGTTTCTTTCCTCTAAAAGTAACATACAAATTCATGGGATCTTCGGTATTTCCTTTTTCTAAAATATTGATACGGAAACGGTCGGCGGTTGCTTTATCAAAAAGATTTCCCGTTTCTTTGAAGGCTTGGAAAGCATCAGCATCTAAAACAGCTGCCCATGTGTAAGAATAGTACCCTGCATCATATCCTGTGGTAAAAATATGTTTAAAATAGGGACTTTTATATCTTGAAATAATTTCGGGAATTAACCCTAAGTCATTCATAGCTTTTTCTTCAAATGCAAGAACATCCATTGCCTTTGGAGTTTTAAGGGTGTGGTAATCCATATCCAAGAAAGAGGCGGCTAATAATTCGGTGTTTATAAAACCTTGTCCATAAGTAGCAGAGGCTTCCAATTTGGCAATGAGCTCATCGGGAATAGTTTCTCCGGTTTTGTAATGTTTGGCGTACATTTTAAGAATTTCCGGTTCGGAAGCCCAGTTTTCCATCACTTGCGAAGGAAGTTCAACGAAATCTCTTGAAACGTTTGTGCCTGACAATGAGCGATATTTACAGTTGGTTAACATACCATGCAAACCGTGTCCAAATTCATGGAAGAAAGTTTCCACTTGGTCAAAATTCAGGAGAGCAGGAGCATCCGCAGTAGGTTTGGCACAGTTTAATACCAAAGATACAATAGGAATCACTTTATTGCCTTCTTTATCATACCATTGTTCGCGGAAATTGGTCATCCATGCGCCGCTCCCTTTGCTTTCTCTTGGAAAGTAATCTATGTACAAAATAGCAATAAGTTCCTCACCACGTTTTACTTCAAAAACATCATTATCTTTGTGATATTTAGGAAGATCAGCGTTTAGGGTAAAGGTAATATCAAACAGTTTATTACTTACAGTAAAAATGCCGTCTCTTACATTTTCTAACGCAAAATATGGACTAACTTCCTCTTCTTTAATGTCATATTTTTCTTTGCGCAATTTTTCGGTATAATATCTCCAGTCGCAGGGTTCTAATTTAAAATTACCGCCTTCGGCATCAATCATTTTTTGATACTCCACGGCTTCCTCTTTTGCTTTATTGATAGCAGGTCTCCACACTTGCATCAACAAATCGTTCACAGCTTTTGGGTTTTTAGCCATAGTATTATCTAACACAAAATCGGCATGTGAGTCGAAGCCAAACATTTGTGCGCGTTCAATGCGCAAATTCACAGTTTCTTCAATTACAGCTATATTGCTCAACGAATCAGAAATACAGCGGGTAGCATAAGCTGTCCACATCTCTTTACGCAGTTCTCTATCTTTACAATATTGCAATAGCGGCTCATAACTTGGCAATTGAATGGTAAACACATATTTTCCTTTAGTAGCTTCCTCTCTATTTCCCAAATCAAGGGCAGCGGCTAATGCATTTTCGGGCATCCCTTCCAAACGTGCTATATCTTCCACCACCAATTTATAACCGTTTGAAGCTTTTAGAACATTGTTGCCAAATTTAACAGAAAGCAATGCCAATTTTTCGTTAATTTCTCTGAATCTGGGTTGTTGTTCATCAGGAATGAGCGCACCGCCACGAACAAATCCCTTGTATTGTTCTTCCAATAATCTCATTTCCACAGGGTCTAATTTCAATTCGTTTCTTTTATCGTAAAGTGTTTTAATACGCATAAAAAGATCTTTATTCAAACTAATATCATCGGAATGTGCAGAGAGCATAGGGGCTGTTTTTTCTGCAATCTCTTCCATTTCAGGGCTGTTGCACGCACCTTCCAGATTACTGAAAATAAGCGTAACATTATATAGAAGCTCACCACTGTATTCCAACGCTTCGCAAGTGTTTTCAAAAGTGGGTTCATCCTGATTGTTGCAAATAAGATCAATCTCTGCCTTTTGTTGTTTCATTCCTTCTTCAAAAGCAGGAAGATAATGTTCATATTTAATTTGTTCAAAAGGTGGAATACCATAAGGCGTATTCCAAGTTTGAAAGAAAGGGTTTGGGGATTCATTTTTACAACATCCCACCATCATTGCAGCTGCAATTGTCATAATTAATAAGTTTTTTTTCATAATGAATAAATATTTAATGATTTTAGATTTTATTATTTAATTTTTTTCAGTTGGCAAAAGTATAAAAAATGAACTACCTGAAATTTTTCATCATTTATTATTATAAATAGAAACTCCACAAGGTTCAAAGTTTTAAGTTTAAAGTTAAGGATTATTACTTTGAATAATTTTTGAAATATGCCTGTATAATGTTTTTAAATCATCATCAAATAAGGTTTTGTAATGTTTTTCCATAATGGAAATATCGTTGCGTGCAGCCGGTCCCGTTTGCACTAACGCAGGATCATTATACATAGCTTTTTCCAATGTATTCTTCAATAGCGGAAAAATGAGCGACCAATCTAAATGATTTTCTTTAAAAATTTGATATGCAATTCCATATAAGGCATTGGTAAAATTATTGGCAAAAACCGCAGCAAGATGCATGGCAAAGCGTTGTTGCTCATTAATGATATGCACATTACTAAAAATTGAATGTACCCATTGAAATAAGATATTTGAAAAATCAGGGTCGCATCCTTCAACACATATAGGAATGAGAGGTAAGGAGGGAGAGGTAGGGTTAATCATCTCATTGTGCGTTATGGTTTGATACGGATAAAACACTCCAAACTTAACTGCAAATGGTGCCAAAATATTTTGCGAAATCGAACCCGAAGTATGCACCGCGCAGTTCATTTTAAAAGAAATTTTTCGCAAAACTATTTCATAAACATCATCTTTTAAAGCAAAAATATACAGATCACACGCTTCAGGCAATCTTTCTATTTTTCTGCTTGAAATGAAAAATACAGTCAAATCATCCTGATCTTTAAGTGTTTGATACAACCACGTACCCACATTTCCGGTGCCTATAATAGCAATTTTTGTAAACATACGAAATAAAATTTCGGCAAAAGTAATTTTTTATTTTTTTGCATCGAAATTTATACAAATGAAATACGGTATCTTTTATCTCATTCCTTCGCCTTTGGCTGAGTCTGAGTATTCAAAAATTTTTCCTGCATATAATTCGGAAATTATACAGGAGATCGATTTTTTTATTGTGGAAGATTTGCGCACGGGGCGGCGTTTTGTGAAAAAATTAGGGATGCGGAAACCCATTGATGAATTGCATTTCTCTACTTTAAACGAACACACTAAAGGAGATGAAATTGAACTTCTGATGCAACCTCTTAAAGAGGGTAAAAATTTGGGGTTAATCTCTGATGCGGGCACTCCTTGTGTTGCCGATCCCGGGAATATATTGGTTTCTCGTGCGCAACAGTTAGGGATTGAGGTAATTCCTCTCGTCGGTCCCAATTCAATATTGTTGGCGCTAATGGCATCCGGGTTGAACGGACAATCGTTTACCTTCAACGGGTACCTGCCCCGTGAACAACCGGATAGGGAACGACAGTTGCGTTTTTTGGAGTCCTTGTTGAAAAAAAACAACCAAACCCAGATTTTTATAGAAACACCATACCGCAACAATCACGTATTCAAATCTATACTTAGTGTATGCGATCCCGCCACACGGCTTTGTCTCGGTACGAATATTACTTCTGAAAATCAAATGATTAAAACCATGACGGTGAAAAAATGGAAAACCCAAGCTATTGATTTACATAAACAACCTACTGTATTTTTGTTGGGAAGATAGTTTTGTTTTTATGTGAAACAGAACTATTTATGTTAATAATACAGTTTCAGATTCTGAGTAAAGTTTTTCACATCTTCTTCTGTCGTATCCCAAGAGGTAACCAACCGAATTTCGAGCGTATTTTCATTCCAAACATAGAAAAAATGATGTTTTAACATATTGTTAATGAGGGTAGGGGAGAACTTAACCAAAATAATATTGGCTTCGGTGGGTTGTGTAAATTCAAAACTGCCGGTCTCTTCAATTTTACTTCGTAATAAGTGTGCCATCTTGTTGGCGTGTAGCGCATTATGCCACCACAATTCATTTTGAAAGTAGGCTAAAAACTGTACTGATGCAAACCTCATTTTTGAAAATAACTGGGTGGACTGTTTTCGGATATATTTCATATTTTCAGCCAATTCCGGTCGGAATGTGATCACCGATTCTCCCATCATCATGCCGTTTTTTGTGCCGCCGAAGCTGAGAATGTCCACCCCGCAATTTGCCGTAATCTCTTTTAGCGAGCACTGCAAAGTGGCGGCGGCATTTGCCAAACGAGCGCCATCAATATGCAAATACATCTTGTTGTGATGCAGAAAGTTAGATAACTGCTTTATCTCTTCAGGTGTGTAAACAGTTCCCAACTCGGTGGCTTGTGAAATATACAACACTTTGGGTTGAGAGTGGTGTTCAAAACCAAAAGCATCTAAAAAAGGCTCCAACATCGCTACCGTAATTTTCCCGTTTGATGTTGGGATTGCTTTTAGTGCAGCGCCTGTCATAAATTCCGGTGCGCCACATTCATCTACAAAAATATGCGCACTGTCGGGGCATAAAATGGCGTGAAATGGCTGGGTGCAGGCGCGTAATGCACAAATATTGGCGCCGGTTCCGTTGAAAGTTGGAAAAATGGTAGCATTTTCTCCAAAAACTTCCTTCACTTTTTTTTGCAAGGCTTCCGAGGAATCATCATCTCCATACGCGCAGGCATGGTCTATGTTGGCTTGTTTAATAGCCTCTAAAACAGCAGGATGTATGCCGGAATGGTTGTCGCTTCCAAAACTTCGCATAAAATATTGATTTTAAGGTTTAAAGATTTAAGGTTTTCTATTGCCGTTGGCTTCAGCCAACGGCTTTAATAATAAAAAATATCCTACTATTATTGCGGAGCAAACAATGTGAACAATGGAAGTGGTAATACATGCGCCGTTCATGTTCCACAACGGGATAAAAATTAATAGCAATATGAAAGTAAGAATAGCGCCTATCACTGATTTTAATACTAATATTTTCATTTTCCCTATTGCTGCGAAGAAATGTGCATAAACACTTGAAAACGCGATGGCAAGAACACCCGGGCTCATCAAGAATAGAATCTGTTTTATATCAGAAAATTCATCTGTAAAAACATAAGAAAAAACCGATCGGGGTAAAAGTAATAGGATTACAATGCAAAATAAAGAAAAATAAAAACTGATGAGCGACGCTGTAACTACTCCTTTTCTAACATTTTGCGTATTACCTTCTTTAATAATTTTAGAATATTGCACCATAGAGATACTTCTGCTGATGATCCATATTGATTCTGAAATATTAATCCCTAACGAAAAAATCCCTAATGATGCTTCGCTTAAATAAAATACTATGAAATAGAAACTTAAACGAACAACAAGAAAATGAAAAAAATTACTCAGTTCGTTTTGAAATCCATAGTTAAAACTCTGTTTGGTAACAGAAAAATCCAATTGTAGTTTTATTATTCCCACCGTTTTTTTAGTGAGGAATAGTGTAATAAAAATGACTACAATAAAAGAAAGAAGATAGGCATAGAAGTAGTCGAAATAATTGGTTTTAGTTGTTTTGTATAATAAAAACATAAAGATCAACAAGCACAATGGTTGCAATATGGTAATTAAATTATAGTATTTAATTTTTTGCATACCAATATAAAGTGCATTGTGGAAGGTTAAGAAACCTGTTAATAAAGCGGCAGTTAATAATAAAAGTAAGAATAGATTATTATCTGCGGTATTTAGAGGTAAAAAATTGAATATTAATACGCCGCATGATGAACTGATAAAAGTCCAGATACAAGCTTGTGCATATAATTTTGAGGCACCCACTTTTCTTACAAAGAAAGAGATACTGCTATTGGTAAAGATATTTGTTACAATAGCAATAAGTCCTAAATTGGCAATAAAGATAGCCTGATAACCTTTTCCTTCTGCCCCCCAAAAATGAGTAATACACACAATCACTGCAAAATTTATCAATACGATAGCGGCTTTGCTGAGAATAGTTAAAATGGTATCGTATTGTTCTTTTTTGCTAATCATTATCATTTATAATCAGTCGGCAAATGTATTATTTTTTAATTTTCTTCGGAATAATAATATTTTTGCCGCTCAAAAAAATCTAAAATAAACTACCCCGTCGTCTTGCGGCGACACCCCTTCAAAATTTGAAGGGGATATCTAAAATCTAAAATCTAAAATCGTAAATCTAAAATCGTAAATTAAATTATGAAAATCATTGGCATTACCGGAACTATTGGCGCAGGTAAAGGAACTATCGTTGACTATTTAGTGAACCATTATGGTTTCAAGCATTATTCTGTGCGCAATTTTTTAATTAAGGAAGCGCAGAGGCAGAATCTTCCATTAAATCGCGACACTTATGTAGCTATCGCCAATAGGTTACGTGAGCAACATTCATCTTCTTATATAATTGATGAATTGTATAAAGAAGCAGCAAAAAATGGGGTAGATGCGATTATCGAAAGTATTAGATCGCCTGGCGAGATAGCTTCGTTGCGCACGAAGGAGAATTTTATGTTATGGGCGGTGGATGCCGCTCCTGAAATCAGATACGAACGTATTTTAGCCCGTCAATCGGAAACAGATAGGATCTCTTATGAGACCTTTTTAGCAAACGAACAACGGGAAATGTATACGGATGATCCTGCAAAACAGAACCTTGCGGAATGTATCCGGCAAGCGGATATTTTATTTAACAATAATAATAATCTTGAAAATTTGTATCAGCAAATTTTAATATATTTGCACTCTTAATTTATTAACCTCATTTGTTTATGAAACAAGTCGTTTTATTTTTTTCTTTTCTCATCTTTTTATTAGGATATGCTTATTCTCAAATAGATCCCGAGCCAACTTCCATAAAATCCGATACGGTTTCCGTGCAAGATACGCAGGAGGATATTGCAACTTCTTTCGGAAGTATCAGTGAAGGGCAGTCGGAAGATGAAGGCAGCGCCAGCTTTACACCCAGTTTGCTTCATTCCTCGCAAGATGTATATCAAAATAATACCTCCTACAATTTCAGCATTGCCTATTTTCGTAATCGAGGTCTTGATAATCAGTATCAAGATATTTGTTTAAACGGGTTTATGATGAATAGTATGATTACCGGGCGCGCCTCTTTTTCGCAGTGGGGTGGCTTAAACCACGTGGTGCGCTGGCCCGAAAGAATTACAGACATGAACCCTTCTACTTTCACGTTTGGAAATGTGGGCGGCGCTACGAATTATGACCTTCGCGCTTCGGGATACCGAAAACAAGTGCGCGCTTCTTATTCCATTTCTAATAGAACTTACATGAACAGAATTATGCTCACTGCTGCCTCCGGCGTTTTAAAAGGCGGTTGGTCGGTTGTTGGTTCAGCATCAGCACGTTTTGGAGATGCCATTGCCTATGCTCCCGGAACTTCCTACAACGGATTCAGCGCCTTTTTTGGAGTTGAAAAAAAGTTTAATCAAGAACATGCCTTAAATTTAACTGCTTTTGTTTCTCCAACAGAACGAGGTATGCAAGCCAATTCCGTACAAGAAATCTACGATCTGATTAATACGAACTACTACAACCCCAATTGGGGCTGGTATGAAGGAAAAAAACGTAACGCCCGTGTGAGAACAACTATTGAACCGGCTATCCTATTAACCCATTATTATACTCCAAAAAACAATAAACTAACCATCACTTCAACCATTGCTACCTCTTTTGGAAGGAACAATACTACATCGCTAAACTGGTATGATGCGCCCGATCCGCGCCCCGATTATTACCGCTATCTTCCCAGCTACTTTATGGCAAACAAAGACACCGCTATGTATGAAGCTTGGACAGATGCTTGGCTCTCAGACAATACCATACGTCAAATAGATTGGTATAAGATGTATTATGAAAATAAACTGGCTGCTTTTCGTGGAGAGAGAGCCCAATATATCGTTGAAAATAGGGTTATTGATCATTTCGAATTAGGAGGTGCTTCCTACTTGATTACCAATCTTACCAATAATATTAAACTCTCTGCCGGAGTGGATATTCGTGGACTAAAACAACATAACTACAAAACAATCAACGATCTGCTTGGTGGATTGTACTTGGAAGATGTGGATAAATTCTCTGAAGGTGAGTTCCCCGATTCCTTAAATGTTACTTATAATGATTTGAATAATAAAGACCTGAAACTTAAAGAAGGTGATACTTTTGGCTATGATTATAATTTCTTAATTTACAGCCAAAAAGCATGGGCGATGCTGAATTTTACATATCCGGTAATAGATTTTCATTTGGGAGGACAAATAGGAGCGACCGAAATGTGGCGTGTAGGATTTATGAAGAACGGACGATTCCCAGATCATTCAGAAGGAAAATCAAAAGTAAAATCCTTTTTTGAAGGTGGCGTAAAAGCCGGCATCACGTATAAAATTACCGGTCGTAATTACTTAGTACTAAACAGTCAATTTGTTAACTCCGCCCCCGGTATTCTGAACTCATTTTTAGCATCACGTATCAGAAATACATACATCAATAATCTGAAAACAGAAAAAGTAGTGGGGGTAGATATCTCTTATATCATGAAATACCCATTTATGAAAATGAGAACTTCTCTCTATTTTTCTCAATTCTTCGATATCTCAAAAGTAATCAGTTTCTATGCCGACAACTTGTCAACCATGGCTAACTATGCTATAACCGGTATGAACCAACGTTATATGGGCGCTGAATTAGGTACGGAAATAAAACTCTGCTCATTCCTTTGGCTCATATTGGCAGGTAACTTCGGCGATTATCGCTATAGCAATAGCCCTACCGTTTATATTAATGCCGAAAATGGATACGATATTTTAGAAGATGGAAATACTGACACAGAACATTCCGTATATTGGAAAAACTATTTTGTTGCAGGATCCCCACAAGTGGCAGGTACTTTAGGACTTAAATTCAATTACGATTATTGGTGGGTAAATATCAACTGTAATTATTTCGACAGAATCTTTTGTGATCTGAACCCCGAAAGAAGAACCACTGATGCACGCGGAACTTTAGAGGAAAACGACCCCATGTTCCGCCAAATTATCAAACAAACGCGCCTGAAAGGACAATTTACTTTGGATGTTTCCGTGAGCAAAAGTTGGCGCATAAAACGTTATACCATTGGCTTTAACATAAATGTTACCAATATTACCAATAATAAAAAATTGGTAACCTCTGCTTGGGAACAGTATCGCTTCGATTTCCAAAATCTGAATACAGAAAAATTTTCAAATAAATATTATTATGCCTTCGGAACAACCTTTTTTGTGGGATTTAATTTTACATTTAACTAAAAAAAAATCAAAGATTTATAAATATTACCATAGCACGTTTACTTAAATATATATATTATGATACAAAAAACCAACTTATTCATTATCATTCTTGGAGTTTTATTGACCGGATGCTTCAAAACGGAGGTAGCGCCGCCGTTGCTATTTGACGGCGAAGCTAATATGACCATTGCCGAATTTCAAACGCGACACACATTGAGCGTTTCCGATCCCATAACTTTAATTGAAGAAGATATTATTATTACAGGAGTTGTAACTTCTACCGATGAGTTCGGCAGCAGTTATAAAGAGATATTCTTTCAAGATGAAACCGGCGGATTAAGCATTCGTATTTCAACCAATCCCTATTATGCAAAATATCGTATTGGACAACGCATTTTTGTGAAAGCAAAAGATCTCTACTTGGGAAATTACGTGAGTGGACAAAATTATGGCTTTTACCAAATGGGAATGTATGGAAATGCAAACGGAGGAATGGAATATATTTCTGCCAAAGCAGAAAACCAACATATCTTCCGCCACGATACCCCAAAACCTATTGAACCTAAAATTATTACTAATCAAACCGATTTTGAGTTACCCAGAGATTATCACACTTTAGTAAAATTAGTAAACTGCAGATTTGACGCTGCAAAAGAAGACGGATCTGCCAAATATTTTGAATCATCCGGTACCAGTACTACTATTAGTCGTAGAATTAAATTTAATGAAGGTACTGGAAATGGCGTAGATGCACGTATCAGCGCATATTGTAACTTTGCCAACGCACCTTTACCTTATGGTACAGTGAATATAACCGGCATATTAACAAAATTTTACGACGATACTCCACAACTCATTATTTGTAGTATTAAAGATGTGGATATTAATGAAGTAGAGTACCCGAAAATTTTGAAAGAATATGATATGAGTACCGATCCATTCTCCGAAGGATGGACTAATAAGCAGATCCAAGGGGAATCTGTTTGGAGTTATTCCACCGGAGCCTCCAACAGTGTAAGAATTCAACCACAAGCCGGTGAAGCAACAGAATGTTGGTTGGTATCTCCGAAATTTAATTTTACAGGAGAACAAAATATAGATCTCTCTTTCTCTTACAGACTAACCTCCGGCGCAACAGATGAAAACATTCAAGTTCTCTACACCGTTGACGGCGCCACTTGGAATCAATTTACCGACTTTATTCAGCAAACCGGAACTTCTAACACAACGCTGAAATTGGAGGATTCTATTGCAAGCAATCCGAATTTTCAAATTGCTTTTAAATATAAAACAACGGATGTTTTTCCAACGTGGATGATTACCAATATCACTTTTAGAACAAATGGGAGTATCTAACCATTTAAGATTTAAGATTTAAAATTTAAAAAATAATAATATTATGAAATTACGACAAATATTACTGCTTTTTGGGGGCATGATCATGCTCTTTGGATGTAACAAATGGAATGAGCCCGACTTTTATATAGAAGATTGGGTGCCACCGGGCAAACCGACTGCTTCACAATTTTGGACCATAGGTGGTCCGTTTGTAATTGGTAAACATACTAATGGCAATCCGCCCGATTTGCTCGTCTCACCAACAGCCACTACCTTGCGCTATATCAGAGCTGTGGTGGTAAGTTCCGACGAAGGTGGAAATTACTATAAATCAATGGTCGTTCAAGATTCTACCGGCGGCGTAGAGTTAGAATTGGATAGAACCGGATTATATAATACCTATCCTGTGGGTCAAAAGATTGTGATCGTTTGTAACGGATTAACTTCCGATTGCACACCTTTGGTAATTGGCGATTATAATAACTTGCCGCAAATGGGTTGGATTTATAATGAAACACAAGTGGGAAGAATTAATTCGCTGTACTTTGATAAATACATTATTAGAGACGGAATGCCAAGCCTTAATAACCTCCCGAAAATTTTAACCAATACCGCCATAAATGAATCCGAAAGAATTGATTTTTTTAGCGATAATGATGTCAATAAATTAGTGCGCTTAGAAGGCGTTACTTTTGAAAACGAAGCCATTGGAAAACCTCTTTCTTTCAATCATTTTACTACCGATTGGATTGTGAATGTACCTTTGCCTAATGGAACCATACAACCTGTAACAGTACGTACTTCCAATTTTGCTAAATTTAGAAGTATGACTATTCAGAATAAAGAATATAATCTCACAGGTATATTAACTAAATACAGAAACATATACCAACTGATGATTCGAACCAAAAATGATATTGAGATACTCGCTTCCGAATCGGAAGAATCTGTTTTGCTCGATTTTACTTCCAACCCCATTGGAGAAGGAAAATGGAGTATTGTATCTTCAATAGGGAATTCCCCATGGAGATACAGAGCCGCCACTGAGTCTATGTTACATCTCGGAAACAAAACGAATCCTACTGCTATGGATGATTGGTTTATTTCTCCTGTAATTACTTACTCCGATTTGGAAAACGGTTATCTACGCTTTCAACACCAATTAAATGTTGAAAACGGAGAAACTGAATCATATCAAGTTTACTATACCACTGCTACTGATGCTGTCTTTAATATTAATAACTGGAATTTATTAGATAAAATAACCATATTCCCTGCTTCTTACGGTTGGAGTAATCACTTGCCAATCAAAAATATTAAAGCCAATAGTTTTAGAATAGCATTTCGCTACAATGCCACTAATCCGGATATTACAACTTACGATTGGTGGATTAAAAATGTGGAGATTAGAAATAAGTGAGAGATATGGAAATCAAACTAAATACAATCGAAGAAGCCTTAGAAGATTTTAAAGAAGGGAGGTTTTTAATTGTGGTGGATGATGAAGATCGTGAAAATGAGGGCGACTTTATTATTGCGGCAGAAAAGATTACCGCTAAAAAAGTAAACTTTATGATGAACCACGGGCGTGGCGTTTTATGCACGCCCATTACTGCCGAACGATGCAAAGAGTTGGAATTGGAGATGCAAGTGCTAAGCAACACCTCTTTGCACGGTACTCCATTTACCGTTACGGTTGACCTCCTTGGACACGGTTGCACTACCGGTGTCTCCATGCACGACAGAGCGGCAACCATTAAAGCCTTAGCCGACCCAATTATGAAACCCGCCAATTTCGGTCGCCCCGGCCACATCAATCCGCTGCGGGCGCGCGACGGCGGTGTGCTGGTGCGTGCCGGCCACACAGAAGCTACCGTTGATTTGGCACGCCTCGCAGGACTCTCTCCGGTGGGCGCCTTGATAGAGATTATTAACGACGACGGAACCATGGCACGACTGCCCCAACTGATGGAAATTGCCCAACAATTCGATATTAAGATTATATCTATCAGAGATATAATTGCATACCGCGTGAAAACAGAAACCCTCATTCACAAAGAATCCGAAGTGATTTTGCCTACCCGATGGGGAACTTTCAAACTGATAGCCTATTCTCAATCAAATAACCAACTCATTCATTTAGCATTACAAAAAGGAGATTGGAAAAAAGATGAAGAGATTATGGTGCGCGTTCACTCCTCCTGCGTTACCGGAGATATTCTCGGATCTTGCAAGTGCGATTGCGGCGACCAACTCCATACTGCAATGCAAATGATTGAAGAGAAAGGAAAAGGATTGGTTCTCTACATGGATCAGGAGGGACGTGGTATTGGATTGGTAAACAAACTGAAAGCCTATCATCTGCAAGAACTTGGAAGAGACACTGTGGAAGCCAACATCGAGCTCGGCTTTCGCGCTGATGAACGCGACTACGGCGTAGGCGCACAAATCCTCCGCGACTTAAATGCTACTAAAATTCAACTGATTACCAATAACCCCGCAAAACGAGTGGGACTCTCCGGCCACGGAATAGAGATCGTATCCACCATCCCCATCATCATTAACCCCAAAAACGATAACTACAAATACCTGAAAACCAAACAGGAAAAGATGGGGCACGAACTGCACTTAGGGTAAAAACCATTCTTCTATGCCTTTTATACAAATTCAAAATATTACCAAACAGTTTTCCAATCATTTAGCATTAGATAATGTTACCTTTGAGATTGAAAAAGGGAAAATATTCGGACTTTTAGGTCCTAACGGCGCCGGAAAAACTACACTGATCCGTATTCTTACCCGCATCACTATTCCCGATAATGGCGAAATTTTGTTCAACGGAAAACTATTGTCCGAGAAAGATTTGGAAAATATCGGCTACCTCCCCGAAGAGCGCGGTTTGTACAAAAAAATGGAAGTGGGCGAACAAGCGCTCTACCTCGCGCAACTGAAAGGAGTGCCTCGCCATGAAGCGCTAAAACGTCTAAAATACTGGTTTCGCAAGTTTGAAATGGAAGGCTGGTGGAAACGAAAAGTGGAAGAACTCTCCAAAGGAATGCAACAAAAAGTGCAGTTTATTACCACGATTATTCATGAACCTAACCTGCTCATTTTAGATGAACCCTTCAGCGGCTTCGACCCCATAAACACCAATCTGCTGAAAGAAGAGATATTACAACTCAAAGAAAAAGGAACTACCATCATTCTTTCTACCCACAATATGGCTTCCGTAGAAGAGATTTGCGATGATATTGTATTGATTAACAAAGCAAAAAAAATACTGAACGGAAATATTTCAGAGGTGCAAAACCGCTTCAAAAAACATCGTTTCATCATTGAAATTGAAAAAAATAATAATCCTATTGAGATCCCTCTCCCTACTTTCATCAATCTTATTACCCAAACCGAAAAACCGCATTCCGTTGTTTTTGATATACAACTATTGTCAAACACCCCTTCCAACGAACTGCTAACCTATTTTATGCAAAAAGGAAACATACTCTCTTTCCAAGAACTATTACCCTCCATGAACGACATCTTTATTGAACAAGTAAACAGAAGTAATTAAGAATTATGACAAAAATAAAACTGATTATTCTCCGCGAGTATTTAACAAGAGTGAAGAAAAAATCGTTTATCATCATGACGATTTTGGCGCCTGTTCTCATGGCTGCGCTCATTGTTACTCCGGCAGTAATTACAAAAAAAACCTTGGATTCCCAAAAAGCAATGAATGTGTTGGTAATTGATGATAATGAGTTTTTTATCAATAAGTTGGAAGGTACTATGCAAACGACTTTTACCTACCGATCCGGCGAGATTAACGAGTTTAAGAAAGAGTTGATAGCCGGTGATTTCGACGCTATTTTGCATATTGTAAAAGGAAACTCCGCACTGAGAGCTAATCTGTATTACGAGAAAGACCCGCCCTCGCGGTTTGTTCCCGATTTAGAAAGTCAATTAGATAAACAACTATTCGACAAACTATTATTAGATACTTTTAACATTCAACCCAAACAGTTTGATATGTTGAAAAAAACGACGCAATCTAATATTACGAGTATAAAAATTGATGAGTTTGGTAATGAAAAAACAAGTTTTGCGATGGTCAGCAAAATTGTGGGAATGGTGTGTGGATTCCTGATCTACTTTTTTATTTTCTTATGCGCCCAACAAGTGCTTCGAGGCGTTTTGGAGGAAAAAACAAACCGCATCATCGAAGTTCTTATCTCTTCCATTAAACCGATGCAACTCATGCTGGGAAAAATTATCGGAGTGGCAATGGTTGGACTTACGCAATTTGTGCTGTGGATAGTGTTAACCTTAGTCTTGATTTTGGGTGTGCAATTTGCTGCCCCCAACCTGCTTGCCGGAGATGCTGACATGTTGCAAACCACCATGCAAACACAAATGGCTGAAAATACGCTCACTTCTATTGATACTCAACAATTATTATCACAAAACTCCATATTTGAGCAGATCCAAAATTACTTCAACTTCTCTTTTACCACTTTGTTGCTCTGTTTTCTATTCTACTTTATATTTGGCTATCTCATTTACGCCTCGTTGTATGCGGCTGTGGGTTCCGCTGTGGATACGGAAACCGATTCGCAGCAATTTCTCTTGCCGGTAACCATTCCGTTGATATTAACCATTATGATGATCATGCCCATTTCGGAAGCGCCAAACGGTACATTAGCGCTTTGGATGTCCATGATTCCGCTCACTTCACCGGTTGCCATGCTCATCCGCTTGCCATCAGGAGTGCCTTTGCACGAGTTGCTAATATCCATGGGTTTGTGCGTGGTTTTCTTCTTCTTCTGCGTTTGGTTAGCCGCAAAAATATATCGTATTGGAATACTGATGTATGGAAAGAAAACAACCTGGAAGGATTTAGGAAAATGGATAAGATTTTAAAAAAAATATGAAATAAAAGAACTTTAAATTATTGAATTTTAAATTATTAAATTATTAAATTTTTAAATTATTAAATTTTCTAGTATGACAACTGTGTTCTTGGGTCTGGGAAGTAATATTGGGGAGCGGGAGCACCATCTCTGCGTGGCGAGAGAGGCAATTCGGCAGAATGTTGGAGAGATTATTGCCGAATCTTCAATTTTTGAGAGCGAAGCCGTGGGGTTTACCGGAAATCCGTTTTGTAATCAAGTCGTTAAGATAGAAACCTCGCTTTCGCCGGAAATTTTACTACAAAAGACACAAGAGATTGAAAATCAGATGGGTCGTACTCAAAAAACACGCATTATTAACCAAGCACCTAACTATTCTAATCGAGTTATGGATATTGATATTTTATTGTATGATGATTTACAACTCCATACAGAAGCGCTAACCATCCCTCATAAAAAGATGTTTGAGCGAGAATTTGTAATGAAACCGCTGCAAGAAGTAATTTAAGATTTAAAATTTAAAATTTAAGAAGTTAATCATCTGATTATTATGAAAATTCCTCACACATTTACCATCGTTTTTAGCATAGTACTACTCTGTGCAGTTGCCACCTGGTTAGTTCCGGGTGGAGAGTTTGCCCGAAAAACCGTTGAAATAGATGGAATTGAACGTAGTGTAGTACTTGGTGACTCTTTTGAATATAGGGATCATGTACCGCAAACGTGGCAAGTTTTTCTCTCGTTTTTTAAAGGCTTTTCCCGGACTGCCCATATCATTGCTTTTATTTTTATGTTGGGTGGCGCCTTTTGGATTCTAAATGCTACAAATGCTATCAATGTGGGGATCTCCAATTTTTTAAGAAGCACCGAAAAACTGCAAAAAAAGAAGTTTTTTAGCAAGATTGGTGTAAACAATATAGTAATTTCGCTCATTATGATTGTATTCAGTTTGTTTGGCGCTATTTTTGGGATGAGCGAAGAAACCATCGCTTTTATTATCATCTTTGTACCGTTAGCGATCTCCATGGGATACGATTCTGTTACAGGAGTATTGATGTGCTATGTGGCTGCACACATTGGCTTTGCTGCCGCCATGTTCAATCCGTTTACCATCGGCATTGCGCAAGGGTTGTCGGGGTTGCCCCTTTTCTCCGGATTAGAATATAGAGCACTCTGTTGGGTAGTACTTACGGTAATCATCATCGCCCTTACGTTGTGGTATGCCCGTCGCGTTAAAAAAAATCCCAAACGATCGTTTATGTATGAAATAGATAATTACTGGCGCGAGAAATCGGAAGAAACCTATCAGGTAAAAGAGGTTCAAAAATCTTCTTGGGCAACTTATATTGTTTTTGCTGTAATCTCTCTTGTTTTGATTTACTGTGCTTTTGCATTTACATACAGCACGATTACAGTGGGAAAAACGGTTTTAAATCTGATGTTTTTTCCCATCATTGCTGTTCTTTTTATCCCCTTTGGATATTTTTCCGCCAAAAAATCGGTGCATAGCTATATTTTGTCGCTATTGTTGCTCACAGTAATCGTTTTGATTGTTGGCGTGTTAGGTTACCACTGGTATGTAGGCGAAATTGCCGGTTTGTTTTTTGCCTTGGGCGTGGCAAGCGGACTTGCTTATCATCATCCATTCGACAAAATTGTCCGTTTGTTTTTAGAAGGGTGTAAAGATATTATGAATGCCGCGTTAGTAGTGGCAATTGGCGGTGGAATTATCATTATTTTAGAAGATGGAAAAATTATTGACACCATTTTATATGGTATTTCACAAACAATGTCGAGTGCAGGAGAGGTGGGCTCTGTGGGCGCCATGTACTTTATTCAAACGGTGTTAAACATATTAATTCCTTCCAGTTCTGCCAAAGCGGTACTTACAATTCCGATGATGGCGGAGTTTTCCGACATCATCGGTGTTTCGAGGCAATTAACGGTGCTCGCCTATCAACTGGGCGACGGGTTTACCAATATGATAACCCCTACTTCCGGGGTGCTGATCGGCTGTCTTGGGATGGCACGTATTCCCTATACCCAATGGCTCAAGTTCTTTTTTCCGTTTTTAGTTGTTTTTGTGATCATCGGTTTTCTATTGCTGTTGCCGCCGTTAATTTGGCACTTTAACGGATTTTAAAATCTACAATCGTAAATCTACAATCGTAAATCTAATTACCTTCTCTTCCGTGGCAATTTTTATACTTCTTTCCACTTCCGCAGGGACAGGGGTCGTTTCTGCCCACCTTTTTCTCAACGCGCACAGGGGCGCTTCCTTTTCCGCCGATAGCCGGCCTACCCATCACTTCATTTCTGCCTGTCTGCAATTTTCGTGCTTCACTTTGCGGAAGTTGTGCTTCGCGAACTTGACCGTGCTGTTCAATTGGCAAACCGCCTTTGTTTAAGAAAGAAACAATTTCTTCGTTAATCTTTTCCAATAAGGTGTCGAAAAGATTGAAAGATTCTAATTTATAGATTAATAGCGGATCTTTTTGTTCATAGGAAGCATTCTGTACCGATTGTTTAAGATCGTCCATTTCTCGAAGGTGCTCTTTCCAAGAGTTGTCAATCACAGCTAATGTAATTCCTTTTTCTACGGATAATCCAATCTCACGACCTTGTGTTTCATAACATTTTTTCAGTGGCGCTACGACATTTAGCGTTTTTACGCCGTCGGTAATTGGGATGGCGATATTAGCAAAACGATCGCCATTATCCAAGTAAACCCGTTCAATTACAGGAAATGCCTGTTTGCAAAGCAGTTGTTGTCGAAGTTTATAGTTTTCAAAAACTTTATCATATAATTCATCTACTAATTTATCGGTTCTTTCTTGGAAAAATTTTTCTTGAGTAAAAGGTATTTCGCAGCCGAAAGTTGTGATAACATCTTGTTCAAAGCCTTCGTAATCTTTAGCATGATAATTACGTTCAACGATTTTAACACAGACATCGTAAAACATATCGGAAATATCAATTGCCAATTTGTCTCCAAAAAGGGCATTTCTTCTTTTGCGATAAATAGTTTCGCGTTGCTTGTTCATCACATCGTCGTATTCGAGCAATCGTTTACGGATTCCGAAGTTGTTCTCTTCCACTTTCTTTTGAGCACGTTCAATAGATTTTGAGATCATGCTGTGTTGAATTACTTCTCCATCTTGCAAGCCGATTCTATCCATAATTTTTGAGATACGTTCCGATCCGAAGAGTCTCATAAGGTCATCTTCCAAGGAGACAAAGAATTTAGAACTACCGGGGTCACCTTGACGTCCTGAGCGGCCGCGCAACTGTCTGTCCACGCGTCGCGAGTCGTGTCTTTCCGTACCCACAATAGCAAGCCCTCCTTTCTCCTTGATGCCGGGGCCTAACTTGATGTCGGTACCACGACCGGCCATATTGGTAGAGATGGTTACTGTTCCGGCTTGACCAGCTTCTGCCACAATATCTGCCTCTTTTTTATGCAGTTTTGCGTTCAATACGTTGTGTCTGATTTTACGGGCGGACAAGATTTTAGAAAGCAACTCGGAGATCTCCACAGAGGTAGTGCCGACTAATACGGGGCGACCCTCTTCATTTAAACGAAGAATTTCATCTACAACAGCGGTATATTTTTCGCGTTTTGTTTTGTAAACCAAGTCATTGGAATCCAAACGCGCAATAGGTCTATTAGTTGGGATTACCACTACATCTAATTTGTAGATATTCCAAAGTTCGCCTGCTTCGGTTTCTGCGGTACCGGTCATGCCCGCAAGTTTTTTGTACATGCGGAAGTAGTTTTGCAAAGTGATAGTGGCGTAAGTTTGCGTGGCGGCTTCAACTTTCACATTTTCCTTAGCTTCGATGGCTTGATGCAATCCGTCGGAATAGCGGCGTCCCTCCATAATACGTCCCGTTTGTTCATCTACAATCTTAATTTTGTTATCAATAATCACATACTCCACATCTTTTTCAAACATGGTGTAGGCTTTCAATAATTGATGAATCGTGTGAATCCGCTCTGAAGCGATAGAGAAGTTTCGGTATATTTCGTTTTTTTTGGCAATGATCTCTTCCGGTTTTAGATTTAGTTTTTCCAATTCGGCAATTTCAGCGCCCACATCCGGAATTACAAACAGTTTAGCTTCTTCTGCGCTTCGAGAAACCAAGTCAATACCTTTATCCTGAATATCTACCGTATTTTGCTTTTCCTCAATAACAAAAAAGAGTTCTTTGTCAATAACAGGCATGAGTCTGTTTTGTTGCTGCATGTAATAGGCTTCGGTGTGGAGAAGCAACTGTTTCATTCCCTGTTCGCTCAAAAACTTGATAAGCGCTTTGCTTTTGGGTAATCCTCTATGTGCGCGAAGCAATAAAATAGCTGCTTCTTCTTCTGGTTTAGGATCAGGATTTTGTGCCAATAGTTGTTTCGCTTTAGTTAATATTTCATTTACCAATAATTTTTGAGCATTAAACAGACGTTCAATCATAGGTTTGTAAATATCGAACTCTTGTTGTTCACCGCGCGGGGTAGGACCGGAAATGATGAGCGGGGTTCTTGCATCGTCAATTAACACAGAATCCACCTCATCTACAATAGCGTAATTGTGTGGGCGTTGTACGAGTTCTCCGATATTTCGCGCCATATTGTCGCGCAAATAGTCGAACCCAAATTCGTTATTAGTACCGTATGTAATATCAGCCAAATAAGCTTGGCGGCGCTCCTCAGAGTTGGGTTCGTGTTTGTCTATGCAGTCCACAGTTAAACCGTGAAATTCGTAGAGCAGCCCCATCCATTCGGAGTCACGTTTGGCGAGGTAGTCATTTACCGTAACAATATGTACTCCTTTTCCGGGCAGCGCGTTTAGATAAACGGCTAAAGTAGCCACCAGCGTTTTCCCTTCCCCTGTGCTCATTTCTGCTATTTTTCCTTGATGCAGTACCGTACCGCCAATAAGTTGCACGTCATAGTGGCACATATCCCATTTAATCATGTTTCCACCTGCAGACCAAGTACTTGCAAATTTAGCTTGGTTTCCGGTAATCTCAACGCAATCTCGATATGCGGCAATATTCCTGTCCATATCAGAGGCGGTAACTTCAACAAAATCATCTTCTTTAAATCGGCGTGCAGTCTCTTTTATCACGGCAAAAGCATCAGGAAGGATTTCGTTCAATACTTCTTGCGTTTTATCATATCTTCTTTTCTCTAAACTATCACTCTCTTTATACAAACGCTGTTTTTCCTCAATATCCAAATCATAATTAGCATCTAAATAGAGTTTTATTTCGGCGATACGTTCTTCTTCTTCTTTAACCCGTAGATATATTTTTTCGCGAAACTCTGTAGTTTTCGCACGCAACTCATCATTTGTGAGTGTAATAATACTCTTTTCGGCTTCTAAAGTATTTTCAAGGTAGGGTTTAAGTTCTCTTAAATCTCTATCAGCTTTAGATCCAAAAAGTTGTGTAAGAAAATTTGCCATTATTTGTGTTGTTAATAAAAGGTTTTAGGAAGACACTATTTTTTGTGCACCATTACTTTAATTTTGTACTCCAATTCTTTTACTTCTGATTTTGCCGCTTCTATTTTTTTAGAAAATTCGGCTTTTAACAGATCTGCATTTTTAGAATTGGAAAAGAATCCTAAATTATTTTCCCACAATGCAATGTCATCTTTTAACTGTTGTAATTTATTGGTTAAGAATCTACGTTCTTTATCCAAAATTTTATCTGCATTTGGGTTGTTTAAGATTTCATCAATTTTGGATTTGAAATTGCTACGTTTCACATCCTCCATCGTCATTTTTAAATCTTGGAAACGTTTATTAACCACCTCTCTAAACTTCGCATAGATTATATCTTTGTCTTTTCGGGGCACATGTCCTAATTCCATAAATTCGCGTTGGTAGGCTTTCATTACTTCCAGATTTTCCTCTTTATTATCGGTAAAGAGATGTTCATCGATTTTTTTGATTAGTTCTTCTTTCTTTTGAAGATTTTCGACTTCAATAGTTTGCGAGTTATTAAAGTAGTTTGATTTGTTTTCAAAAAATTTATCGCAGGCTTTTCGAAAACGTTTCCAAACAACTTCCGAATTTCTTCGGGATGTAGGACCTATCTCTTTCCACTCTTTTTGAAGGGCAATTACCTCTTCGGTTGCTTTTTTCCAATCGGTACGCAGCGCCATTGCTTCTGCTTGAATGGCTAAAGTCAGCTTTTGATTGAAGTTTTGAAGTTGTTCGTTTTTGAGTTGTTGTAAATACTCTTTTTTAGTAGTAAAAAATTTATCCAAAGCGGTTTTAAATCTTTGCCAAATCTCTTCATTCAGTTTTGCAGGCGCAGGACCCAATGTCTTCCAAACCTTTAGTAATTCAGTAAGTTTATCACTCACAGCGTTGTTTTCTTTCAACGTTTTAGGGTCTGATGCCACAAGTTCTTCGGCTTGTTCGCAAATCACTACTTTAGCGTTATAATTGTTTTGCTGCCCTTCTAATAATGAATCGTAATGCGTTCTCCGTCTCTGATTAAGCTGGTCGGAAGCATTCTTAAAGCGTTCCCAAATCTCCTCTTTTTTGTCATCCGGCACCGGACCTATTTCGCGCCACTCTTCATGCAGATGTTGTAATGCCTTGAACGATTTACCTATAGCATCTTGTAGAAGCAATTCTTCTGCCTGTTCGCACAACTTGATTTTCTGCTCTAAGTTTTTCTTTAAGTCTAATGTTCTGAGTTCCTTGTTAATGCGAAGAATATCAAAAAATTTCTCTACGTAAAAATGATAATGTTGCCATAAGTTGGAAGATTCATTTTGAGGCACCGGTCCAATTTCACGCCATCGTTCCTGAAACTCTTTGAACTTGTCGTTTAATATTTTTAAATTTGTTTCATTTTCAACCAATTCCTTTAAACCTTGAATGATTTGTTGTTTTGTTTCAAGATTTTTTTGTTTCGCTAACTCCAGATTTTCAAGAAATCTGTTTTTGTTCTCTTTATATATTTTTAATGCTTCGCTAAATTTGATTTCCAATTCTTCAGGGAGATATTCAAATTCCTCTTTATTGCCGCCCTCTTCAATAAATTTATCTAATGCATCTTTTTTAAGTTGTTTAATTTTATTAAGAATCAGGGCTTTCAACACGCCTACCCGTTGTTTGATGTGGTTGATATTTTCATTGATTACCACATCTTGCAGAATTTCAACCCATTGCTCAAAAGAGAGGTTTTTATACTCATTTTCGAGGTCTTCCATAGATTCCGGCTCTTTTTCAACTTCATCTTCATCCTCCTCATCTTCTTGAATCTCTTGAGAAATGCTTTGGGTGTCCTCAATTTCCGCATAGATTTCGTTTGCGGATTGCTCTGCTACTAAGGGAGCTTCTGGAGATAAGGGTTCAGGGATTGTTTCTGCTACTAAGGGAGCTTCTGGAGATAAGGGTTCAGGGATTGTTTCTGCTACTAAGGGAGCTTCTGAAGATAAGGGTTCAGGGATTGTTGCAGTTTGTTTTTTCTGCCTTGTTTTTTTTGCTACTAAGGGAGCTTCTGAAGATAAGGGTTCAGGGATTGTTGCAGTTTGTTTTTTCTGCCTTGTTTTTTTTGCTACTAAGGGATCTTCGGAAGATAAGGGTTCCGTTGTTTTTTCTGTTTCCGCATGGGGTTGGGCTTCTATAGAAGCACCGGCGTCCACCTCTTGATTTTGCAATAGCTCCTCTTTTGGGTGTTGGGATTTTCTGGGTACCATAATTAAGATTTAAAGATTTAATATTTAAGGTTTAAGGTTTTTTACAGCCGTTGGTTTCAACAGACGGGGTCATAGGTTTAATGGTTTAAAGAATCATCTCATTGCTATGCAATGATTCTCGTTCCGCAGTTTGGGTTTCCGAGTTGCCCTGCTTCGGTAATGATACATTCTTTACCGCCATATTCGATGAAGAAGATTGCAGCGCGAATTTTTGGGGCCATAGATCCTTCCGCAAATTGACCTTCTGCCAAATATTTCTTGGCATCTGCAATGCTAAGGGTATCTAAAGCTATTTCGTTCTCTTTTCTAAAGTTAACATATACTTTGGGAACGTCTGTTAAAATATAGAACTCGTCGGCTTTCATCTCCAATGCTGCAAGTGCGGAAGCTAAGTCTTTGTCAATCACAGCTTCCATTCCTTTTCCTCCTTTTTGATTTCGCACAACGGGAATTCCGCCGCCTCCGCAAGTAATAACCACATAACCCGAAGTTGCCAAACGTTGCACAACATCAATATTGCTGATATGTTTTGGAATAGGGGAGGCTACTACTTTGCGCCAGCCGTTCCCTTTGGGGTCTTCTACGTATTTCCCACCTGTTTCATCAGCGAACTTATCGGCTTGCTCTTTGGTGTAATAAGGTCCCACAGGTTTTGTAGGATTTAGAAATGCAGGATCATCTTCATCAACCACCACTTGTGTTACTAAAGTGATGACATGTTTGCGAATATTCTCTTTGAAGAAAATGTTTCTAAAAGCCAGCTCAATCATGTATCCAATAGAACCTTGCGTTTCTGCTACGCAAACATCCATGGGCATAGACTCAATACCGTACATTTTGGCGCCGGCATCGTGTTGCAACATAACATTACCCACTTGCGGACCGTTTCCGTGACCGATTACTAAATCACAATCCTGTTCATATAAACGATGTAACGACTTGCAAGTATCCATTACATTTTTAAGTTGCTCTTGATAAGTTCCCTTTTGACCGCTTCTGAGAATAGCATTGCCCCCAAAAGCTACCATTACGAGTTTTCTTCTTTGAGTGTAAATCATATACTATGAATTTTAATTAAGATTTAATGGTTAAAGTGAATTTCTTACATTTAAATTTTTAAATGTTTTTTTTTGAGGGGCAAAAATATTAAAATTTAGATACTTTGCGTTTTATCATTTTAATTATTATCTTTGCCCTGTTTTTTAGACATCATTAAATCACATTAAATAACCTAATTAAATTGTTTTTATTATGAAAAAAGTACACAACTTTAACGCAGGTCCCTGCGTGTTGCCCAAAGAAGCAATCAATTCTGCTATTGAAGTTCTTAAAGATTTTTCCGGAACAGGAATGTCGGTTATCGAAGTTTCTCACCGTTCAAAAGAATGGGAAGCCGTTATGAAACAGTGCGAAGAACTTTGGAGAGAACTGCTTGGAATTCCCGAAAATTACAAAGTGCTGTTTTTAGCCGGTGGCGCAAGTTTGCAGTTCTGTATGGTACCTTTCAACCTGATGGAAAAGAAAGCTGCCTACCTTGAAACCGGTGTTTGGGCTAAAAAAGCCTTCAAAGAAGCCAAAGGTTTTGGCGAAGCAGTGAAAATTGCCTCTTCTGAAGATAAAATCTATTCCTATATCCCTAAAGGATACGAAATTCCTAAAGATGCCGATTATTTCCACATTACTACCAATAATACTATTTATGGTACTGAAATTAAGTATGATATGGATTCTCCAGTAACCTTGGTTGCCGATATGTCTTCCGATATTATGAGCCGTCCCGTAGATGTGCGTAAATACGGACTTATTTACGGAGGCGCACAGAAAAATGTGGGACCTGCCGGAGTAACCTTTGTTATTGTTAAAGAAGAACTACTTGGAAAGGTAAGCCGCTACATTCCAACTATGTTAGATTACAGAACTCATATCCCTGAAGGATCTATGTTTAATACCCCTCCTGTTTTCTCCATTTTTGTAATGACCGAAACGTTGAGATGGGTAAAGAGAATGGGCGGTTTGAAAGCTATGAAAGAACATAACGAAAAAAAGGCTGCTATTCTTTACAACGAAATTGACAGAAATAGTATGTTTGTGGGAACTGCCGCAAGAGAAGACCGATCTTTAATGAATATTTGCTTTGTAATGGCAGAAGAATACAAAGATAGAGAAGACGCATTCATGGCTTTTGCTAAAGAAAAAGGGATGGTGGGTATTAAAGGACACCGCTCTGTGGGCGGATTCCGCGCCTCAACCTACAATGCTTGCCCGATTGAAAGCGTGGAAGCGTTGGTGGATTGTATGAAAGAGTTTGAGACCATAAAGAGATAGAATGATCCTTATTGACGGAAAACTATTAGCCCAGGAAATGAAACACGAGATTGCTGCCACCGTAGCATCTCTTATTGACCAAGGCAAAAACGCACCGCATATTGCAGTAGTGATGGCAGGCAACGATGGCGCCTCCTTAACCTATGTGGAAAGTATCAAGAAAAATACAAAAGAAACAGGCATCCTATGCTCTGTGTATCAATTCCCTGCTTCTATAAGCGAAAAAAAACTTTTAGAAGCGATTGATTTTATCAATCAAGATGATGAAATTGATGGGTGTATTGTGCAACTTCCACTCCCAAAACATATTGACAAACAGAAGGTGGTTCTGAAAATGAATCCTAAAAAAGATGTGGACTGCTTTCATCCCGAAAATATGGGGAGATTGGTACTGGGAGAAGATTGTTTTCTGCCTGCTACGCCCCATGCAGTCATGGAACTGTTGAAAAGACATGAAATAGAAACTGCAGGAAAAAACTGTGTCGTAGTGGGAAGAAGCAACATTGTGGGCAAACCGCTGGCGTTGCTTTTAGTGCAAAATACCCCTCATGCAGATGCTACTGTTACGATTTGCCATAGCAAAACTCAAAACCTAAAAGAGGTCTGCGCTCAAGCAGACCTGCTATTAGTGGCTATAGGAAAACCCGAATTTATTACTGCCGACTATGTTAAAAATGGAGCTGTGGTTATTGACGTGGGAATTCATCGCGTAGAAGATAATACTTCCGAAAAAGGCTATAGAATTTGCGGAGATGTGAAATTCAGCGATGTATCGAATAAATGTATGGCGATAACCCCTGTACCCGGAGGTGTCGGATCGGTTACTATGGCTTGTTTGCTGAAAAATACATTGAAAGCATATCAACAACGATAGTTTCTTTCTATTTTACCGAAATCCTCGTAAAGAACTCGAAAAATATATTATTAAACAAGGAATTAATTACTTAAATAAGGAGTATGAAAAAAATAAACTACATTTCGAGATTGATATTTGCAGTCTCTTTTCTATTCATTTTTACACACGTTTTTTCTCAGAAAATTACGCCAAATCCAAAAGTGGATAAAGACTGTTCGAGTGAAACATCAACTCTTCCCATAACGGCGGTCATTACCGGATTGGGAAAAGAGAAAGTTACATTGGTTACTTTTCAGTATGCCACAACACTTTTTAAACCTTGGATTCGCCTTGATGCAAAAACTTTCCTTACCACCGACAAATCTAATGCAAAGTTGCAGATTTTGGACTGGGGTTTTATTGCAGATGACGATGATGATCCTTTTTATTCGATGAACTTTAATGAGCAATATTATATCAAGAGTCGAACCCTTTACGATCTATATATGGTGTTTCCTGAAATTCCTGAAAATGCTAAACTACTGAATATTCAAGAACCGGGAAAAGATGGATTTTTCTGGCGAGGAATCCATATTAACAATGCAACTACTGAAGATTTGTCGAAATCATCACCAGGATATCCGCAAACCGATGGATTTAATCCAACCGGTTCCGGTACCGGTTTTGCCATAAGCGCCGATGGCTATATCGCAACCTGTCATCATGTTATTGCGAACTCAAGCGTAATTAAGGTAAGGGGAATAAACGGAGATTTTGAAAAAACTTACGATGCTAAAATTGTATCTATTGACGAGAAAAACGACCTTGCCATACTGAAGGTTGCCGATGCAACATTTTCCGCTGTACCTTACAATTTAGAGGCAATCGTTTCGGATGTAGGCGAAGATGTTTTCGTACTTGGTTATCCTCAAACGCAGCACTTGGGCGAAGAACTGAAACTGACAACAGGCGTAATATCTTCACGCTCCGGCTACAGAGGCGACATAACAACCTATCAAATTTCTGCGCAAGTATTGCCCGGAAACAGTGGTTGCCCCTTGTTCAATAACGATGGTAAAGTGATAGGCGTTGTAAATGCGAAATACATTGAGCCGAATGTTTCGTACGCGGTTAAATTGTCGTATTTAAAATCGCTTATTGACAATGCAAAAATAAATTTGCGGCAACCGGTAAGCAATACTATTGCCGGAAAATCATTGGCAGAAAAGGTAAAAACCGTTAGAAATTACATTTATATAATCGAAGTTCAATAATTCAATAATTTATAAATTTTAAAAAGATGAAAAAACTATTATTATCGTTGCTCATAGCAACATGTATTTCAATGAATTTTGCATATTCACAGGAAAAATCGGGTGAGATTGTGGCGCCCTCTAAAGAGATGCAAACCTTGCTTTTAGCAGGACAGCTCGCTAAGTTTGGTTATGAGAACAATTCGACAACCGCACTTATCCAGGCTGCAGAGCTCTACATGAGCGTTGATATTCAAGACTTTCAACCTCTGTCAACCGAATTGGGTGTGGGAGAAGAAACCAGTAAAGACAACTTTGTTTCTCTCGACCCTGTACAGATTTTAGCAGACGCAACACTTCTTGCAGATGGTAACAAAATCTATCTGGTTATGATTGAAAAATTACAAACTACCAAGATAAACCGTGGCGCTGTGGGTGGACCAAAAAGAGGGGTGTATAGTGTCCCCGCTCGAGGAACAGATACTTTTGTTGTAAAGTTTTTTGCAAATGAACGCGCTACGATTGTTGTTTCCGGCGATGGCGATACCGATTTGGATTTGTACGTTTACGACGATATGGGTAACCTGATTGTAAAAGATGACGATTATTCCGATGATTGTGTTGTGAATTGGGTGCCGCGATGGACGGGGCAATTTACGATTAAGGTGGTAAACCGCGGGAATGTTTATAATCAGTATATAATTGCGACGAATTAATTATTAGGGCTATTTCAAAAAATATACCTTCGCGCAAAGTTTATAATTGCAAATAAATAATGATAAAACAAAATGCTATAAAGCTTAAGAGTATCACAATCAGTGGTTTCAAATCGTTTAACAACGATGAGCATACTATTGAATTTGGTGATGTTGCCGTCTTAATTGGTGCCAACGGAGCAGGGAAAAGTAATCTTGTTTCTTTTTTCAAAATGGTTGGTTATATGATGGCTGGGGCTTTGCAACAATATGTTGGCAAAGAAGGTGGAGCAAATTCAATATTGAATTTTGGCTATGAACATACACCTAAAATAAGAGCTACGTTGAAATTTAAGAATGAACAGTATAGTGATATTTATAAATTTACCCTTTCCGGCGCAACACAAGATTCTCTGATATTTACAGAAGAAACTATTCAATATTATGAAAAACGTTGTAAAGATACTAAAACAGATGCATTTACTCCCGGTTTAAAAGAGAGCGGGTTGGAAATAAACAACAACAAACAAAAGATATCTCCGGTAACAATGATATATACATTATTGAGCGATTGTAGGGTTTATCAGTTTCACAACACTTCTGCTGCTTCCAACATTCGTAATTCGGGATATGTCAATCAAAATGATTTTCTGTATAGCGATGGCGGTAATCTTGCTGCGTTTCTTTATGGGATGAAAGACAATAAAGCAACATTCCCTTATTATAAAAAAATTGTAAGACACATCAAACAGGTTTTCCCTTCATTTAGAGATTTTGCACTACAGCCTTCTGTAAGAAACAATAATTATATTATGCTTGATTGGATTGGTGAAAATTCTATTGAGTATAAACTTGGCGCACATCAATTATCCGATGGAACAATTCGTTTTATGGCGTTGGCTGCTTTGTTGCTGCAACCGCCTAAAAACTTGCCGTCAGTCATTGTTTTAGATGAGCCTGAGCTTGGATTGCACCCTTCGGCGATTGTTGAATTGGCAAGTATGGTAAAAATTGCAAGCCAATATACTCAAGTTGTTTTGGCTACCCAAAGTCCTGCATTATTAGATGAATTTCAACCCGAACAAATCACTGTAATTGAACGTGATCCTCTCACAAATTCAAGTATTTTCAAGCGATTTACAGAAGAAGATTTGAAAGTTTGGTTGGAAGATTATACTTTAAGTGAAATTTGGGATAAAAACATATTGGGAGGGAAACCGTGAGTAAACGCATTCGTTTAAATATTACCACAGAAGGTCCAACCGAACTGCGTTTTGTCAAAGACGTTTTATTCAAACACCTTTCACCATATCATATTTATTGCGACCACAGAAGTGTGCTGACAAGTAAAGAATATCGTAAAAGAGGCGGAATAACCAATTATGCCAAAGCAAAAAAGGATATTCAGCAATGGTGGCTGACCAAACTTGAAAAGTTATAATTTTGAAATATTTGCGGAATAAATTGAAATAAGAGATGCTTTCTGATTTATACGGTGGTTATTAAAAGACAAGCTAAATGAAAAAAATCTTGCTTATAGGAATCATTTTGTTTGGAAACATCACCTTGTTGTTTGGGCAGAATGTGAATAGTATGTTCGAGAGAAGTGAACAATTATTTCAAGAAGAGAAATATGAGGAAGCAGTAGTGCTATTGGAAAGTCTTAAACCATATTTCAAACCTAACACTGAAGGTTATGCAACTATAATTAACTTCTTAGGAGTGAATTATTTCTTGATGGGTAATTTCTCTAATGCAGAATCATGTTTATTAGAGGCAAAAGTTATTAGAGAAAAAAAATTGGGTAAAAAACATCCTGATTATCTAATATCTTTAGACAATTTGAGAATATTGTATGTAGAAATTAGTAACTTTGAAAAAGCAGAAAAATTTTATCTTGAATTTTTACAAATTAGGAAGAAGTTTTTAGGCAAAAATCATCCTGATTATGCAACCATATTGAATGATGTAGGTTTGTTTTATTATAACATTGGTAATTATCTTCGGGCGAAAAAAATATTTTTTGAAGCTAAAACAGTAAGAAGAAAGGTTTTAGGTGAAAAACATCCCGATTATGCCACTTCTTTGCATAATTTAGGAGAGGTATACGATGTTTTGGGGTTTTATGATATAGCGGAAAAGTTTTATATTGAAGCAAAAGAAATTAGGGAAAAAATCTTAGGCAAAGAACACCCATCTTATGCAAGGTCTTTAAAAAATTTGGGGTGGATTTATTGTATGATGGAAAATTATGACAAGGCATTAAAATACTACTTAGAAGCAAAAGATATTCGAGAAAGAGTTTTAGGGAAGGAACATCCCGATTACGCTTCATCTTTAAATAATTTGGGAGAAATATATAATGTAATAGGTTGCTACGACAAAGCGGAGAAATATTATTTGGAAGCAAAAGAAATTAGGGAAAAAACTCTTGGGAAGGAACATTTATCTTATTCAAATTCTTTATATAATTTGGGAAGTTTATATAGAGAAATAGACGATTTTGCTAACTCTGAAAAATGTTTTTTGGAAGCAATAACAATTCGAGGAAAAATATTGGGGAAGGAACACCCACTCTACGCAACTGCTTTAGGTAATATGGGAAATCTGTATAAAGATGTAGGAGATTATGATAAAGCTGAAAAATTATATTTAGAAGCAAAAGATATTCTAGAAAAGGCTGTGGGTATGGGAAAACGCAATTATGCTACTACTTTAAATAATCTTGGAAATTTGTATCGAGATAAGGGCGATTATACAAATGCTTTTAAATATCTTTTTGAGGCACTTGAAATGGAGGAAAAAAATTGGGGTACTAATGCGTCTTATGCAATTGCATTAGGCAATTTGGGAAATTCGTGTGGTGCTATGGGAAACTATGACAGGGCTGTTAAATATATAATTGAAGCACTATCAATATTAGAGAAAATTTATGGTAAAGAGCATCCGAGTTATGCATCTTTCTTAAATAATTTGGGATACTTCTACAGTATTATTGGCAATAATGATAAAGCAATAAAGAATTATTTAGATGCAATCAAAATTAGTGAGAAAGTTTTAGGAAGAGAACACTCTGATTATGCATTTGCATTAGGAAATTTGGGAATTTTTTACTTTAAATTGGGACAGCATGACAAATTTGATTTGTTAATCCAAGAAGCCTATGATATTGAAACTAAAAAAGTAATAAAGAATTTTGCTTTCCTGTCCAATCGAAAAAGAGAACTCTTTTGGGAGCAAAAGAGAAATAAGTATGAATATAGTTATTCCTTTGCATACTTTCACCCAGCAAATTCAATGACAGCATTAACTTATGACAATACTCTTTTCACAAAAGGATTAATGCTCCGCACAGCAAATGAAATCCGCGACGTCATCTACACATCGGGCAACGCCGATTTAATCACAAATTTTGAACAATTAGGAAATATCCGCCAACAAATAACCGCATTGCAAACAAAAGCAACGCCCGATTTGAATTGGATTAGCACGTTAGAAAGTCGCGCCGATAGTTTAGACAAAGCCTTAACCATCGCTTCTTCCGAGTATCGCGAGTTTAAAGAGGATTTAACTGTGGGTTGGAACGATATTCAAAAACACCTAAAACCGAATGAAGTAGCCATT
>Ga0123354_10000869_pt1 | contig 33647 bp, 23 predicted proteins | sample TergutLab28metaG_2_FD_97872 | JGI IMG/M metagenome (GOLD analysis project Ga0123354, IMG submission 97872) | Labiotermes labralis P4 segment gut microbial communities from Petit-Saut dam, French Guiana - Lab288 P4 | ecosystem: Host-associated > Arthropoda: Insects > Digestive system > Gut ... | reverse complement strand
GTACAGAGGATGGACACAAACAGACTACCAAAACAAACACTACAATATAAACCAAAAGGACGAAGGAACATAGGACGACCGAGGAAGAGATGGAGGGACCAACTTCATCTTGAGGATCAAGGAGCAGGAAACACGCCTAACCGTTCAGGAACATGATGATGATGATGATGATGATGATGAAGTGTAGATATCTACGATTAAATGCTTAACCTTGACTTCACCCCTTCTCCACGATTCAGATTAGAAAAAAAAATATTATCAGGTCCCTTGTATTCTGCCTTTCAAATGACTTTAAGAATGCTACAGAGCGATGCTCATAACAATTAAGAAGAAAATAAAGCCCAGGCGCCGCCCACCGCGAGACGGATAAACGGACAGTTCCATGCCACGTCAGTGAGTGTTCCGGTGAACTGCATTGTCAGCTGGTAGTGTCAGTTGCAAAGCCATGTATTATGGGTGGTCTAAGGTTGGAAAATAGGAAAAAGCAAAGAAAAATTAATTCACATGGTGTTCAGTAGGAACATGAGAAATATACAGTATAATATTTAACTTCTTAACATTAATTATTTCTTCCGGACGACTGTGCATCATAGCTGTATGGTGCAAAAGAAAATATTTCTGAACAAGGTTACTTGTCGATGTAGGAATAAAAGCACGTGCAGAGATAGCTGTGATCAATGTGTGCGCAAGTGAATGTGTTACAACACCCTTTGTTCCACTACATGATAATTTGCCGTTATATAGCAAAATGAAATTCCGAGGAGATACCATTCCGCCCACTGACAAGCGCACGAAACCTCGGGTGTCAGTAATCTGGTACTACGTAGGGGGCTGGTGGCCGATTTTATTCACATAATCTAGACCAAATATGTTTATATCACGTTAAAACTGAGTCTTTTTATACTATTCAGGTTAAGCTTAGCAAAGACCAGAAATCTCGTCACAGGGCTCTCAAAGACTGACACACCGCGGTATTCAGCGTACACACGAAGATCTGGTCATGACGCCCAAGACAGGCTCGACACCAAGACGGATTGACTGGCTGACAGTCTATAACTGTAACCTGACATTACCAACTGTAAACATTCAGAGAAGACTAATGTAGTACAAAAATATTTATATTTTTGACTGCTATATAGCTCTATGAAATGCACAATACTAAATTACTGTGCATGAGTCGCTTCTATTTTACTCAGTGTCACAAAATCTTCCCCCCCCCCCTTTTTCAGCCTCGACTGTCTGATGAAGATAGCAATTCCAGTGACGGTGTCAAAATTATCTTCCGTACAGGTCATGAAATTTCAAACCATATAACATAACAAAAACTCATTACATACTACGATATAACTGTTCTTTCTCATTTTCCTACCTCGCGTTTTTAAATTTGTTTCTCCGTCTGCTTTTCTCAACGTTACATCATTACTATAAAACCGATATGGCATTTTCCCGAACACTGATATATGACACATGGACCGCCCACAAATCCGTCTCGCGGAACGTAGACGACAGAATTTTTTTCTTCCGTAAGTGTTATCAGCTTCGCCTCACCTAACATCCGATTCAAACCCATACCTCGTTGAGGTTTACTGCAAAGTGTTCCGGAGATTCTGTGTTCGACATACAGACGCTCACCGACTTACTCAATGGTTACGTTCCGCCAGATTCGGCGCAAGTCAAATTTTGCGCAAGCCGGAACTGAGTAAACATTTGGTATAATTACACACGCGACTCCAGTTTAAACTCAAACTCCAACACATTGGAACCACGCTCCAGTCCACCTTCGTCTCATTGCGCTTTCACTACAGCAAGGAAAAAGACGGGACGCGTTTCAAAAATGCTATTATTTCAACTTTATACTTTTTTTAGAAGTTGCGTAACTTGAAATTGCGCAACTCGGGGGCGTACGTAGTCGCGCAAGGGACGAACCACGCAGTTTTAGGATGATTTAAAATTCGAAGTCTCGAAAACTAAAGAACCTACAAGCTAAAAGTTCACGACTATTAGTTTATCCAGACGCGAAAACAAATTGAAAAAAGGAAGCAACCTCAATTTTCCTGTTTCTTTCTCTGGTGCCTTTCGACATAAATTCGCCCATGTGTTGGTGTACGTGTGCGTGTTTCGACGAATTTGTTTGTATGTGTGTGTGTGTGTGTGTGTTACTCTGTTCGTCTGTTCGCCCCTCTGTCCTCGGGGTACTTCCCAACTGACACAGCATGGACCAGCACGGCTCCCCTAAAAAGTGAAGGCCTGGGGGAAGACCAAGCTCGGGTCTCGACCGGATGCCTGGAGAAGTGGCCCGGTTGAGCAGGAAAGGGTCGGGAACGGACCAAGTCTCTTCCAGCAATGACAAGCATTAGTGGGATACGCAGGCAATGTACTGAAGCGGATATGAAGCACGGACTGAAAATGCATCGGATACCCGAGGAGAGGGGTTAACTGGATCACCAAACTTTCATGTACAGCTAATAAAATATAGACAGGTTAGTTTCCGGCATCATTGCAGTTTGAAAGCCCTGCAACCCAGTGACCATATCCATACCGTCTACGAATTACGGCTTCATATGTACGCAGTGTTTTCGGCAGTCACTACCACCTGACATTCCTATGTCGTGACATAAGAATTGTTGTGTAGGTTCAGAGTAACAACAGCATACCAGATCCTAGGCTAAAAGTTCCCCTGGACTTCGTCTCCCTTGGTCCAAAGGTTAACTTGGGCACTATACCTTCAAACGCCCAAATTTAAAGTTTTAGTTGTACATTAATACAGCCTGTATACTTGGCTTTATATTTGTCAAAATAATTGCAAGACGAAGCAAAACACTACAAATTTACAACGTGATGATGAATTCATTGCATAAAATACAGTAATGTCTCAATTTCAGAATTGGATGATCTTTTCAAACCCTTTCGTGAAACTAAATTAATTTCCCATTACCCTGAATAAAAACTATGATGATCTGAAAAAGAGAACACCTACCTACACAGGGCAACAAAGAACACCCATGTCCGTAAAGGGATTTCAGTTCGCGATAATTCTACGTTTTTAGCAATGTCCCAGGTATAAGCCTACTTGACACACACAGAACAAACAACCCACTTCAAAGAAAAAGAGATATATACGTTTATAAGACACTGATTTAAATCATATTCGGAAACGGGTAAGTCTATATGCGAAAAACACAATGCAAGTAGCTCATGTCCGCCCGTCTCATAAGCACCACGCTATGAAGGCATATGGGTGTGGAGGTAAACTCCAAGCATTCTCAACTAGGTACAAGACTGAGGTTGTTGGTTTCAAGCCCCGGTCGCTTTAATACCGACAGAAGGCTCCCAGTACCCACAGAATAAGAGGCTGGGCGGGCCCCACAGTTTAGATGGACGCTTTGCAGAAGAGATAAAATAGCTTAACCCTGTCGGGAATCGAAAGATTCCTCGGTCATGTACCCTGCAACTCATCACTATACCGACTAAAGGTCCCGGTTCTTACAATTTATGGCTATCTCGATCCCCCAGTCATGCACCGCGTAACCTAGTAACTATATCGAAAGAGATACCCCGATTTGGCAATTTGGGTCTGTACATAATGTATCTCCTCTGGACATAAGTGATAGTTCCGTATCAATAAAAATCAGAAGCAAAGACACAAACATTTCGAAAATATCTCCCTTCCGTTCTTGTATTTTGTCTACAGTTAAACGACTTTGAGAGGCGTAAAAACGTTCCGCTGAACGTCGAAGACAGCAATGACAGTGCAATCATAGTTTCGTCTCACTGCCAGCACGAGGACAGACTGTCGCATATTTTATTCCAGACAGACTAAACCTACTAGTGACGTCGCGTCTAGAAGCGACGCCTAGATGATTCCTAATTTCTGATATATAAAACCGACACCGCAAGCCGTCAGGCCTTCGGCAGCTAATCACTGAGACGTCGGTGTCGATCACGTAGTGGGGCTTGTTTATATAACACGAGATTGACTCGGATTTGTCGTAAGGTGAACTGGTGGAAAGGCACGGTCAGATAATAACAGTGACACTCAGGATAAAACCATTGCTATACGTACATCCGAACCAAGACAAAGGGCGAGGTGCGGTTCTAGTCACTTACAGGAAGTGTTGCTATGCGACCGCGCCATTCTGTTAGTGTTCTCACAGGGTAGGTAAGGCACTGGCCTCGGTCGAGATGTGATGAAACCTTTCACAATGCCGCAAAAAAATATATTGTCTGGGAGAATTATGTTTACGATTAAAGAAGTGCAGATTTTATTTTGTACGCGTGAGAGGGAACAAACCTCTTGGAAAACGCCTACATGGAAGACCCACAAAATGTGAAAATAACATTATTATTAATCAAAGGGAAATACAATGTTCCAAAATATGGGATGGATACAACCGGCTCAGAATACAGACGAACGATAGGCTGTGTTATTAAAGACAAAGACTTCGCTACAAAATTCTTTGTTAGGCAACTCGTCGGCGTGTCTGCACTCCGCTATGACACTGTGATCCACGTTTCAATTTCCAGTCGAGAAATGTAAGCTGGCAGTTTTATAACATTTATGACAGTTGCAACTCCCACAGTCTGATCTTCCACCATAGGTCAATCCTGATTCGTATTGGGTTTGCATTATGGGTCCGGCGAACGGCTATCCTGACAAACCTTCGTGCTGTCCTTCAGTTTGTCTACAGCCAGGCCTGCTCAACCTTTTACGCGGTGCGGGAAACGATGGGAAAATTTGATCTGCATACCGGCAACATGAAATTCAATAGGCAAAATGGAGAATGAATAAGTAGCTTATACGGATAACCAATTAACTCGATGGACCACAGTCCTTCTTGACAAGCTAACCGGTTATCAGCTAGTCAAGAAATTTCCCGCATTTTTTGAAACCCGAAGGTTCATTAACGCATTCACACGAGCCCGCCACCTGTCCCTATCCCCAGTCACATCAATCCAGCCCGTGACACTAATCCCATGTCCTGAAGATTCACTTTAATATTATCCTCCCATCTATTATTGGGTCTTCCAAGTGGTCTCTTTCCCTCAGGTTTTCCCACCAGAACCCTGTACGCACCTATCTTCTCTCCATAGGTCCTACGTGCCCCACCCATCTCATGCTTTTTGATTTGATCACCCGAATAATATATGTGAGAAGTACAGATCATTAAGCTCCTCTTTAGTTCGTCTTCTCACCCACCCGTTACCTCGTCCCTCTTAGGCCCAAATATCCTCTCAGCACCCTATTCGCACACACCATCAGCCTTCACTCCTCCCTCAATAACAGCAACCAAGTTCCACGCCCATATAAAACAACAGGCAAAATTACAGTTTTGTATATCTTAATCTTTATATTTTTGGATAGCAAACTGGTATACAAACGATTCTGCACCGAATGATAACAAGCATTCCCTGACTTCAGTCGGCTCTTAATTTCTTCCGGCATGGAATTTCGGTTCGTTAGAGCTGTCCCCAAATATCTGAACTGTTCCACCCTTTCAAAGGATTTATTACCTGTTGTGATCTTGTCCTACATTCTGATCTGGAGACATGACCACATAGTTACGTCAGCATTTACTTCTAGTCCAATCTCCTTACTAGCAACTTCTATATCTCTTGTGTTTTCCTTTTGCAGTATGTACAATTCTGTTCGGTACATCAACATCATCAGCATAAACTAAAATCTGTAGCATACCATTTAATTTCACTCCATCCTCGTTTACCTGACATATTCTAACGCATTATACGTATAACCAAATGTACATTAAAACAATTAAAATCTCTCCAACATGTTTCGATCCCAAGATCACCTTCAGGGAACTAATCCATAGCCAGTCTCTAGCAGCATAACACACGACGCACACCCATAGTCAGGCGCATTCTCAGCAACGTAATCTTACACAATAAGACATGCTGCCACAGCACCCTGTTAATATTAGGAAATTAACCAGTAAGTGTTTTTAAAAATGTGACTTTAGTAAGGAACGGTGTAGCTCCTTGAAGATGATCTTAGGATCGAAACATGTTGGAGCGATTTTAAGTGTTTTAATGTGGCATTTTATGTATGTGCATTGGTTGGTGTGCTAATGAAATGACTCTACGAAAAGCACGGTGTAACGATAAAGATACACAAATGCATAATTCTACCTTTGTGTTTTCCGTATTCACTCTATAATAAAGCTCCTATGATAACAAAAGGAACAATTTATTAGCAATTCAATTCAAAACAGGGCTCAGTATATCGCTAATTTAGTAATGTCGTGTATGTATCCGTAAATAAACAGCTCACATGCTTTCAAAGTTGTTCTGGCGCTATATCTCGGCTTTGTCACGGAAAGGGTTAAAAGATGTTTTCTCATTTCAAATGTGGCCAAGAGCAACATGTTTTTGCGAGCTACGGGTTGAACTGGCCTACAATAGACAAAGGACGACACTATCTTTTAATTGGTCGCGATTCTTCTACAGTATTTCGAATTCATTATTCATGTTTTCCCTAAATTTAATAACACGCCTAACGGATGATATCCCCAACTAACCTAAGAACTGGTGCACGGGAAAACTCCCGTAACTTGTATAAGAGAAAGCTTAGACCACAGAACGACATAGTGATACAAGACCGCAGTGTCAAAGAACAAGTAACAGAATAACCATATGAATGTAGCCTAAAGAAAAGGTCGCACTTATACAAGCGTACCGACTACTATGTTTTTACATGCAATCACACATTGTTTACTGACGGCATAAAGAATACAGCTTGTTGTTCCACTGTGCCCATCTACATCTGTTTCTCGTAATGCCAAGTGCGAGTGATTTGCACGATTTTTTTGTGGGGGGGGGGGGGGATGTGCACTTTTGCAAAGTCCTGCCACACTAGGAACAGCCGAACATTTTTTTTGGCGAGCACTAACAAACCAATAGTTCAAAAAACCGTATTCTCAAATGCACGTATATTGCAAACGTACAATAATATTCTGCTGGGGAAAAAGGGTGGGGAAGATAGTCTGCAATCAGGCGATGGGTCGGAAGCTTCCCTCTTCAAGCAGGATTACAAAGAAATTTTGTAATACAGTAGACAGGAAGAAGTCGTCGGAATTTGGTTCACAACGACATGTAACTTGAGGTTAAGGTTTTCTTACATATTTTCCTCCTGTTGTTTTAGTTGACAGTTCAGACGATTGTGTTCGATTTACGCTGCTGAACATACAATAGGACGGGACATCGGCCCATAACAACACAACAGACCAAGGTGTACATTCGATCTACATGTAGTCACGAGTAATATATGAATTCGGAATGTCAGTGATGAGTCGTTTCAAGGGCACATATATCTCAGACGGCTTTTCAGCCGCCATCACCAGGTCCACGTTTCGAACTACGTAAGAATTTTAGGCAAGTATCTCAAATGTGTTTCAAAATGCTCTGGACAGTATTTCCGATTATGAAATAACTCTCAAGGCACAATTCTACTGATAAGGACACTGAAGAACAAGTTTGTCTCAAATGGACAACTGATATCTGTACCGCCCCCCGAAAATGTTAAAATCTCAATCTGCGATTGCGGCAATAGCAGCAGGTAGCCATAATGCTCATGTAACCCTTGTTTCGGTCTGCCGAAGGTAGGCAGGTCTACGGGCCAGCTAGCTGGCTGCTACTGAGTTATGGCGCCGGTGTTCATGTGATTGATTTATTGTGACGTTGATTGATTGTACATCCCTCTGACCCAACCTCCTTTCCTCCCCCACACTCCCAGCATGTTGGTTCAGGCTCATTCAGTTTGACCTCCCGTACTATAGGGTCAGACACACAGATAGACGTCATATACAAGGGTTTCGTTATCAAATGGCCTACTCCCTTCCCGACATGACGCGAGTTGGGGGGCGGGAAACAATTTTTAATGTCTTTTTGTAGCATGTAAAGTGGCCCTCATTTCTGTGATTCTGAAGGGTGATAATGAGATATGGAAGGTCGAATTCTTACAACAGAAACAGGTCAGCCAGCCGAGAGGATCGTGCGATACTGAAGTCGAGCCGTAGTCATTAAATACCGAATGACTGGTGAGACTCATATTAACCTTAACAACAACAACAACAACAACAACAATAATACTAACTATTATTATTACTGTTATTACTACTATTATATAAATTCAACGCATGTGGAATGTGAAAGCAAACGCGATACCAGTAATAAGAGGGGCAATTGGAACCATCTCAAAATCACTCAGACAATACCTGGGCAACATACCGGGAAAGCACGAAATCAAGGAACTACAAAAAAAAAAGCCACATTGCACACATACTGGGAAAAGTACTAGCGTAATAGTATAAAATATATGGCACGTGCGAAATAACATTTCATGTAGCAGAAATTAGCCGTAGCACTATATACCCTAGAAAGATTGGCTTTCTCGAAAGCACGACCAACGGTACTACACACCTCCCCCTTCCTCTGATAATGCAGTACCACATACACACAGTCGACGTCTCCAGGTTACTCAAATCCATCTTCCACATGCTGCAAGATCAATCAAAAAGCGACCAGATTCCATAACAACTCCCACGTAAATACAACTATAATTCTAATAACATAGCTATAAACAACATTGTTAAATTACTCAAGCTTGTATACAAGTACTGTAAATATCCCGTGATGTACCGTTTGGTGAAGCACGGGTTGCAAGCATTTCTAGGAAATAAAAAAAAATTGGTTTGCTTCAGGTATATAATTGTAAATTCTCTACATAAAGGTGTTAACAAATATCACAATAATAAGACATAAGAAATTAAAATGTCAGAATATTAAATCAGCTCTGACAACAATCAAGATGTAGTGATTAGGAACAAGAAAAAGAAGTGACTGTACTGTACCACGAGGCGCTATACTGGCGAAGTGAGAAACGGGGAGTGGGTTGAGAGGGAAGGGTGGAAGGCGGATATCCTTGGATGTGTTTCTGAAGACAGCTAGCTCCGAAGCAGTACAACGTTTTGAGCTTATCGATAGAAAACATGCAATTCGTTAAGACTGTTCATGAACTTGGTTTACATAACATCAGATCACTTACGAAAAATATTGATAATCACAAACGCACATGTGGGATTCGAGGTTCTCAAAGTGGTGCGTACGAAATTGTCGTGCGGAATGGGACTTCGTTAAGTCAAGCAGATACGTACCGGAGTTTCAGGGGAACCTACTCCCACCATTGTCTAGTTTGATATTAAGAAAGTTCGAAAAGTACACATTTACGAGACGACACAATGTCACATCTCAGAATTCTATATATGAGGCTCCTACTCTAACAGTGTCGGGACCAATAGACTGGATGTTGCTGAAGCAAAATCCTCCAATATCCAAAGTTTTGGAGCCGTCAGCCGGCAACTCCTTGGAGGAACATCCAAGATATAGCCAAGTTCCACCAAGCGACGGTAAGTTACTGACAAACGGTCGGTACAAGCAACTTCTCCACTGGCTGACACGTTATTATAGGAACCTGCTTCTATCAACGCACGTTCCGGCAATATAATACAAGCATAAGACACAATATGCAGAAACTATAGGAACACTGTATTAAACCACTGAAGACTACAAAGAATTTACACTGCATATACAGATGTAGTTCGTACCTCACAAAGAACACAGTTGCGTCCGCTAGAAAGACAAATCACTGAACGCTGTATAGGAAAATAATGATTGTTTACTGTGAGAATCGTATGGAATACGTGTAAAGTGTATGTTCAAAATGAAGAGTTTTTAAAATGAAACCTAGCTATGCTTACATTTCCCAAAAACGCATTAAATGGTTAAGAACACAGACCTATCGTAAACGCTGCAGAAAAGCCGATCAATGTGGCCGGGTGGTTTTAGACCACTTTAACAATGTAGTGACGAGTTCAAATCCCGCTGGAGGCATATTATGTCGCAGCCTTTGTGTGTTGTTATCGTCTCTGCCTCTGTGTGCGAAAGGCCATTTCACGTCCACAGATCCCGCTCAAATGACCAAAAGATTTACTGTTTCCGCTGAATTGGAATAGAGAAGTAGCCCAGATTCGTGATGGCTGATGACGAATATCCTATGAGCTTATTAAATTTTTAAATCCTGTTAACCGGTGACACAATACTCAGTATCACAAAATTGTGGATTTCTTCATAACACACTTCAGAATGTATCTCGCTCCGCCTTCGACACTGTGAACAAAAATATTATTTTTTGTTAAAGAAATTCCTTATCTTCAAATCCGAGAGAAACCTAACTATAACATCACCTCAAAGGACGTAACATTCTTACTGTTCTGGAAACTTTATCTTTGCTTAAGATTGAAAGTGACAGCTTAATTTCTATACCAAAAATACTGCATTCCACCAAAAGCTCTATTATAATTGTCCTATCCCAGACCATCAAACAAATCTGGTACGATTCGAATACACACGTAGGGATTGGTTTCTAAATCTGTTTTAACTCGTATTTTGAATAATTGAAAGTTGAAGTCGTTCCTTCTATATGAAGGTGTATAGAGTGCTTAAGGTAAAGATTCGCGAGTTTTTAACATTAATACTAGAAGCGATGAATGGCGAGCTTCAGGCTCCAGTCGCATTGCCCCCAACGAAAGAGTTTCAGATGCCCGTGGACTAGCAGGTTGAACGGTGCCCATATCCGGTCTGACTAGGTAACGAAAAGAAAAGTCCTGCGAAATCGAACCCCGGTTCCCCAGATAACATTAGTATTAACAATAATCTGAAAACCGCAATCATCATTCTCGGCGTAACTTCTCTACCGCCACATCTTGCACGACCGTAAGGCCAATAGTGCGATCGGAGTGTCTCGCCAGTATTGATTCTGCGGAACAGTTCGAATTAACAGGTGAAGCTTGTGGTGAGAGGAAGCAATCAACACCTTGCAGCCAAACAGTCAGCATTCCATATAATCCTCGAATGACGAGCTAGGGCAGTACAAAATGCGATTAGAATTTCCACCTCTGTGCGTAATCTATTAAGGAACCGCTGAAGCAGAACGCATAGGCCTACTAATTCACAACATTTCGCAATTCATTCTTTCCCACTCCCCACTTCTAGATTCGACCTCACCTCCTCTGGTGGGGGATTCTGCGCTGTGGATGTCACAACATTCCTTCAGCTCAGAAATGGTGGCCTACAGAGGGGGCTGCACTGACAACACTACCCTTCAACAGCAAGAAAGCCAACACAGGCACGTAATTCGATATCAATGTTTGGTCCATGCTGTCCGTCAATATCAACGACAAATTTTTATAATCACTTTTCACAGCGAGTTTCAATGTTAAAGTCGAACATCATCTTCAGGTGAGAACCGTTCAAAAACATGTTCCGTAGTCTTAACACTATTAAAATTACTAATCCGTTCCCTTCAAATGAAAACTATTCATTAGAATTTTATAACACATACAGTATGTCACACATACTCTTAACAAATTCAATAAAATTGTGTGAAGTCTGAGTATCTCACGACGGTGAGAACTTGAGTAGTAATTTTCCCGGTTTCAACACCGTGTGCAGCGACGTTTCAGAGGAACCTACTAGAAGTCTGTCCTGAAGATGGAGGCAGCCAAGAGCGTAGCTAACGGGAGAAAGACAACGGAGCGGCTGCCCAGGGCGGGAAAATGGGCAACAAAATAAATATTTTAAACGAAAAAATTTATTTATGTGCCCGACATAATTTAAATGGTTTGGGCCAAAATAACATAAATCATTGCGATTTTTTAAAGTCCATTAATTCCTGTTAGGGTCGGTCACTGTTACTACTCTCCCCTGGCACAAAAAACACCTTAGCTAAGCTACTGCAGGCAGCAGGTTCCTTCAAACGTTGGTCAACCAGCTGTATGACCACCGGGTGTCACAATCCAAAAATCATAATCCACACTACTGCACGAACTGATAAAACTTCCGTCGTTGTTTCTGAACCGTTACGACAGTATTACAACAACAACAACAACAACAACAACAAATGAATGCACTCTTGAAACCATTAAACTGAGATAAAATATCTTATCTCAAATGCCTCCTTCATTCTAATACCATACCCTAACGTCAATCGGTAAAAGGTACAGCTATCCCTGTACAGGCCTGGGCAAGTCCTTATGGATCCAGGAGGCTGAGGCTCCCAGAATTTCTAGACAGTCGGCACATGAAGATGGCAAAGTTGTCGGTCCTACGCAGGGGCGCCTTTACCCCCCATAAGAACCCTTGGAACTCATTTCTGTCAGTCTGAATCGAAACCAGGACCCTAGTGCGGCCGGATGGATTATGTCAATCGAACCCACGACCTTCTGGCTTGTGGCGCAGTGCCCTCAACCAACTGCTACACCGAGTATCCCACAGTTTATCAGCTGTTGATATTATTTATAGCACAAAATGTTTTGCGATAATAATTAAACAAAACAGGCTGTGTAGGCCTACCGACTATAGCAATCAAAAACAGTGGTGTGCTTCAGGTTTTCACACCATGTTGCGTTGTAGATCGAAACCGACGTTTCGGGGGAACATGCTGCCTCCATCTTCAGGTTTGCTAGAATTGGATCCAAGTTGACGCTGAATTGATTAGGGTGTGAATTTGGCTCGATTAAACGCACAGGCTAATGGCAAGGAAAGCAGTCGATCAGAATCACGGCAGTCACTGGCCAATTGCTGCATGCAACTCTGTTGCCTGACGCATTCCCTCTAACCACCCTTGGCATACGCAACCAGAACAAATCGTTTGTCGCTAGTAAGGTTTGCGCTACCCATGCGAAGAGAATGGCTGCAGGAATGGACAGAAATATAACGAATTACGCTGCAGGATGAAAGTAATAACCGGAGGGGGATCTGGAGGGGTTCCATCCATGGGACTCCTTCCTGCGGCCTATGCACAGACTAACGAACTTCTCGTCTTGTAGCAGTACAGGTGCTTGAGTGTTGATTAAACCGCATTAGTTTATAACAGCGTTTGAACAGCATCCTTTTGTTGGCAATGCATATAGGGCCATTTGACACGTGCTCTCCTACTGCGGTATTTCGATGCGACCTCTTGTCTGCGTGACAGGCGAAGATAACATAAGTGCAGGACAGCAAGAGCATATTTCTGCTCTGTAGTCTGAAACCATATCAATGACCATCACATTTATTGGTATGCAGTTTGACGCAAGATTTTTAGCTGCAAGTTTCTTGTTTCACTTAGCATAACTCCCTTGCAGTTTGCGTAGTCTCCAGTGTAAGAGTAAAACGTACTTAATCCATGTTTATACTCCCGCCAGTACCACCACGCCACACGCTCACAGCCGACCTGCCTTGTAAGCAGCTACCAGCAAACTGATTCTAACGTATAAGTTTGTGTTACAGGACTCGACCAATTTCCCGGTTCACTCAAAACTGCATTAAAAAAAAATGACAACCCTCGGCAGTCAGCAAACAGGTTTTGCTATCGCACAGCGCACGTAAGTGACAAGTCTTACTTGGAATCGCGTTTTTAGAATAGCACGTAGAAAAGTACTGCCTGACTGAGTCCTGAAGGGGGATGGTACTAGATGAACCCACAAAACCAACCTTGCATGCACTGGAATATACACACAACAGAAGCATAAAATATCCTCCTATCAATGGTGCATACAACGGATCATTTTGAAAGCACTACTTTAACCAGTGTGAAGACTCCCTGATGATGGCACCCATGGAGTGCCGAAACATGCAAGAGGATGTTTTGTGATCTGTTGTGAATATATTCCAGTGCATGCAAGGTTGGTTTTATGAGGTGATTTTTACACTATGGGCGGTACACGCGATACTAAATTGGCACCAGTTCGGACACACTGCTGGGTAAACTCGCGAAAACTAACACACGTTTTCGGTTCTCAGACAGTAAACAGAATGACTGTAAAATAAATACACAATGGGTTTTCCATTGTTTCGCAGCCGGACAATTACGAAGGACTGCACTTCATGCACGATGGAGCACTACCACATCTTTCCGTAAATTGGGAGTCAAGAACGAACGGAATGGCTTCCGTCAAGTCCCGATGGCACTCCACGTGATTTCTTTTCGTGGGGATGGCGTAAACAGGAATTCTACGGATCAGAACCAAGAACACTTGATGAGATGGAGCAACAAATTTCACACACTTCTGCCGCTGCTCCCTTGACTTCTTAAGAAAAGTTCTCAGTCTACGTCCTCCAGGTGGCAGAAGTGACCTGCAGTAAATAGGCCCCATTTGGGGATGACATCAGTCAAGCGAGCGACTCAGTAACCTCGCTGAAGCAGTAATGCTTCTGACCTGTAACCGGGAGGAGCCCGGTTCGATTATTCTCCAGGACACACAATAACTCGAGGTTCTTCGTGGTATTCCTCAGTGCCTCCAGGCAAATGTAGCAACAGTATTCGGAGTCAGGCTGCGAATACTTCCTTTAACATGGTTTCACATTTACTGTTCACTGTCACCCAATCGCTCGATTTATTTTTTTCGCTTAAGCTACTGAGAGCATCGTTAAATGAGCTACAAGTATCAAGCCACAGCGAAATAAACTGGGGAAACCAATGAGACTGAGACCTTGCCTGTGGACGACGGCCCTCCATAATGAGCACCATTATAATCACGAACGCCAAACAAATGTAGGACTGGTGCTTTGACAGTCAAACCAACCAGCGTCGGTCTTCGACATACGTATCGTTTGAGGAGTTTCTCTGCGTAAACAATACAGCCTACTTGGGAAGGACCAGACTGACACGATTCAGAACAGGGTTTAATGACGAACTTCGGTGAACACGGAATGAAACTTCGGGTTCCATAAAAGCCCACAATTTATTAACACAGGAACAAACATAAACTTTTAACAAGAGACCCTGTACCAAGGAGTTAATGAGGGCTTTATGATTTCCTGTAACGTTGAATAAAAAGGGGGGGGGGGCAAAGCGGAGTGAAGCATCTTTCATACCTACCATTCTAGAATCCACTGTAAGAAATGCAATCAGATTCGAAGCGGGTCTTCCGTACATAAAGCCAACTTCAACCGTGACATGATCTAATTTAGCAAGAAAGTGACTGCGGTACAAAGCGAGACAACAGCAGCACATAATTGACTATTCAGAGTAAACGGCATTTCCTGCAATGATATGCGACACTGGTTTTAAATCTGACCTCCACTTCTGCGTTATCCCACACAAGTGTTCATCAAACAGTGGTAAATGGGCCGCTGACGATCCGAAAAATCTTAATTAACACCACACGCTCTACCCTTGCGCTCATTTTCTATAGTGAGTTTGCAGCGAAAGTTGCAAAGATTTTACTATTACGAACTTGATCGGAGGCATCACGATGTGCTAGAAACGTAATATAATGCTAAATAGTGTACGTCAGCACAACTGTTTTATTACACAAAGTAGTTACATAGGCTACATGTTTCGACTATTAATCAGTCATCTTCAGGCATATTTTAATCAGTTTAGTCACAAGATGTTATGCACACATTGGGATCCCAGCGTGTTTACATCAATGGAATACATTAAACTAGATAATTCGCAGCTAGTCAAGCCAAATGCATCTACCTATATAAGAACTTCAGAACAAAAATCCAGAGATGCTGTGCAAACATTTATTTCAATTGACAATGTCTCAAACAAGATTATCTGGTTTTATGTACTCCATTGATGTAAACACGCTGAGATCCCAATGTGTGCATAGCATCTTGTGACTAAACCGATTAAAATAGGCCTGAAGATGACTGATTAATAGTCGAAACATGTAGCCTATGTAACTACTTTGTGTAATAAAACAGTTGTGCTGGCGTACACTATTTAGCATTATATTCTACTATTCCGTCGGCAGTTTCTGTCTACCCATCTGCCCGAGAAACATTAAACGGATTTATATAAAAGTTCATGCTGCAAAGTTTTACTGACGTTCCAGTTTCAGTTAAAATAAGAAAGACAACATTAAAGGAGAGTTTACACAAAGACCGAAACTTGCCTTTCAGCACAAATCCCATTCGTAAATCAGTAAGTGAAGATTGAAGTCATCTGCGATATGCCCCCTGCATTTACCAAATAGTTACCGGCATTTCAGACGATGCCGGTAACTACTAACCAGTCAACGTCGTGTCAGATCCCAGAAGACTCAAACCTCCAATACCACAGCTGTGAGAACTTCGAATTTCACAACTCGTTAAATATTTATCGCAGTGAAACCAATTACGGATAAACGCGCAGTAAATTACAGCACATATTTAACATGCGATAATGTGCTCAGTACGTCTTATTGTTTTCCATACAATGAGCTTTATACAAAGCAGAGTGTAACAGCATAAACTATCAAAGCTATACGATCGTGAACTCAACTACAGTTGCTTCTATGAGAGCAGAATAAATAGTGTTCTTTAAAACAATAATTACTATTTTCCTATTACGATACTGCCCTCTTCTTGCAGGCTTGGTAACACGCGCTATCGTATGGTAACGAACTGAACGTACTTGCTGTAAAACGCCACGGCCTCATTTACCAGCAGTAGCAAATTTCAGAGAACTTTGATTCGCCCGTGACGAGACTGTGTTAGGAAGATGCACTGTGCACGTTAACCTTAATCTGCCTACCTCTTTTATTATACTGATTATTGAGCATATTTCTGTTTTAAAAAATATATCTTTTCGTGTATTTTTATACATTTTGTATTTCACGCTGTTTCCACTAATATTATGCATTTTTACAAAGTTTTATACATCAGTGTCAAGAAATAGATCTCTTTCTCCAAGGTTTATAGATAAGTTGCATAAAATTTTATAACTGTCCAACAAAATGTCACTGTATTCAGTTTATTATATTTCTGTAGTCAGCTCTACATGTTTCGGGTGTTGACACTCATCATCAGGAGCTCGTACAACGGTAATTACAGCTTCTGGCACTGGTCAACCGGGTCGACTACCGTCCTCTGTCGTTGTTGGGTTGGAACTCAGTTCCAACCCAACAACGACAACGGATGGTAGTAGACCCGGTTGACCAGTGCCAAAAGGCGTAATTACAGTTGTACGAGCTCCTGATGATGGGCGTCGTTCCAACCCAACAACGACAGCGGATGATAGTAGACCCGGTTGACCAGTGCCAGAAGCTGTAATTACAGTTGTCCAGCTCCTGATGATGGGTGTCAACACTCGAAACATGTAGAGCTGACTACAGAAATATAATAAACTGAATACAGTCGCATCTTGTTGGACAATTATTAAATTTGATTAACGATGCACGGACCCGTGAATATACAAAAAAAAAAAAATTTGTATAGTTTCTTTCATGGGTTCCGGTATACACAGGTCTGATGATGGCCCGAAAAATGGGCCGAAATTAGTCACCTTTGTAATAAACTGTGTAGCAAACTGTGTAGTGCATGACGGAACTCCTATGGATGCATCTATTGATTATGCGAAACGTGAGCAACAAATCACTCTTCGAAACAGCATCAAGTACCAGAAGGCACTAAACTTCAAATAACAATTCGTACAATCAATGCTATTTATAAGCGTAAAAATAAATCATGCTGAGTCAATTCAGCCAATGACTTACAGCGCCGAGGAAAAACGAACATTTCTCTACCGCCGTGTACTTGTGATGTTTTTCGTTGTCATGCGAACATAGGGCGACAAATCAAATACGCTCACGTGTCACATAGGATACGCGTGCCACAGGTACGACATCCCTGATCTAAGCAATGGATAGAATTCTGTGTGATTCAGAACGTAAAATCCACGCGACGGTGCCGCACGCCATACATGTCTGGGTTCAACAAACTTCACAAGCCGGGACAGCTGAATCGGTAAATTGGCTCGCAGAGCCTCTGGGTGCTACCAGCTAGCTTCCTACTCAACGGGATATCAGGAGTTACAGCGTCCGAAGTTTGAAGACAACCACTAATCCAAAAATATATAAATAACCAATATCATGTACTTTAACATCCTATGACGTATTCATTAGCAATATTCTCACCAACATGTTTCGGCCGGTATTCCGGCCATCTTCAGGGTGATGTTCTTATTAAAAGAATACACTACAGTAATTAAAATTATATAATTACACAATTTTAATTACTGTGCAGTGATTGTGACACAGTTAACCACGTTTACGCGTTTGTAATATGGTTTGTAAAGTTTTACTTTGGCAAAACAGGTAACACGTATCAGCGGAACCTGACCCAGGTAATGTTCACGCTGTCGGCATATGGTAAGCGAATATTTCACTTGCAACAGGATGTTCCTAAAGCACATACGACACAATCGGATTACTATCCCAATCTAAATAAAACATAAGATGGCCACAATAATAATAATAATAATAATAACAGTGCTATTAATAACTATCGGCCTTGGATGTGGTGGTTTGGAGCTTACTATTTAATGCAGGGGCGAATCGTGATCGGAGGTGTGTTGTAGCGTAAGGGTACATAATGCGATATTGTACCGTTCGCCAGACTTGACCTCCGGCTCAGAATTCGCCACTGACTATATTCGGGAAGACCTCATTTGGAATCTCGTTTCAGTAGTTCTTGCAAGTAAACGCCTAGACAATAACTCGTGACTGCAACCACAATGTCCTTCCACATATATCGCTCGCTTTCCTCTCTTCCGACATACAAAACAAGAAATGACATTATTCGGAAGCTGCGTTCCTACAATGATGATATCGAACAACAAACGAGTTCGCCACTGACATTCTTCCTTCGTCCTCGTGCGTTCGGTTCTGCCTCCTAATCGTCATCTGAAGCACTCGGAACATGGTTCTAGCGCTGCTCAAATCCAATTTACGACATACACAGACTCCAGTCTTGATGCCACTTCCCCCCTCATCCACCGTCCATCCCGCAACTCTTTTTGGGTCGTAGTGATCATCACAACAATGCTCAAGCTCGGGGACACCTGCTATTGTTGAGTGCCTTTGCCATTACAGAAGAGTGTAAAAGTTGCAACGGTCCAATACAGTCTCGTAAACCTGAACAAACCGTGGCTTATTCGTTAGACATTTAACGACACTTGTCAACTGCATACGTTTGGCCCCGTATAGTGCCGACGACGAACTGCGAAACTGGACGGACGGAAACCATCGTAACCATGGAGGGTTGACTTCATTCACCGGATCTACCTCCGCTGAATTTTTTTTCATGTGGTGAAACCTGAAAAAGGACGTTTACGCTGTACTTTCCAGGACCAACGAAGACTTCGTGGCAAGATTTAAGACAGTTGTGACATCGGCCGATGCCAGCGTACTAAGACGTGTTCGAGAGAATGCCGTCTGCCTTGAAATCGGAGGAGGCAGCTTCGAATACCTACCGTAAGCACCAGTAGCCCACGGTTTGACATGACATCTTGCGCTGTTTTACGGCGATGTTTCATAACATGCGCTGCAAGCATTTTCGACTTTATTTTTAACAAGAAACCACGCTAAGGAGAGCCTGTGCTTGGATTTCCTTTCAGTCTGTATACGTTGAAAGTCAAATCTCCTTTCTATTTTGAGTTTTATTAAAAACGCACTTCGTGTGATGAATGTAACACGTATTAACGGACGCCTATGTAAACACGATGTAAAATGTGTTTAAATTAAGAGGAGAACAAAAGAGGTACAAACGAGAAATGGAGGTAACTTTAGGAGCAACATTGTTAAGAAGGAGTCGATGAATAAAAATTAATATACAAGGTTATTCAAAAAGATGGACTCGACTGAACGGTAAACGGCGCCTCAACACACGCCAGACAGTTGGTTGCGGTATTCCGAGTTCTCTGCTCGCTCTACGGGTTGTCTTGCGTGGGCTACGCTCAAAACTCACTTCCATTCGTCTCACGTTCTCCTCTGGTGCACGTGGTCGGCCGGAGCTTTTGCCTTTACACAGACAGCCTATTTGCTCAAATTGGTGATTCCAACGACAAATGCTCTTCCTCGTTGGAGGTTGAATGTTCAAACGAAGATGAAACGCACGCTGCACAGCAGTCGCCGACTCAGTTTTAATGAACTCATGAAAGCAAAAAAATCTTGTGCTGCATAGTAGCCATTTTGCTCTCAACTGACGCTCCTGCACGGCTGTGCGCTAGGCGAGCGCTCTAGCGGTGGTATTTGAAAATATAGGACCTCCTCTTTCAAATGCATACAGATCATTCACATACCAAGTATAGTTCAGGAAATATAGAAGTACGAAATTGAGTCCATCTTTTTGAATAACGCTGTATTTTAAGCGGTATTAGGACTAAGTAATGTAGAAATGAAATGAGGGAGCTTACTGTATAACTGTACTGTGCTACAGACACAATTTAATAAATTAATTAATATCCAAATACTTGTAGAACTGAAAGAATACGTTGAAACAAAAACCGGTCACTTTGTTCGTGACCGTTGGTTACGAACCCGCAAATGCTGCATTGCCTTCGAGTAACAGAGTCACGAACAAAGTGATCAGAAATAAGTACCGTATCTTGGAATGCAAACCAACAAACTCTGTGATCACCAAACTGCGAACTACATATTTCGGGAGTTCACAAGGTGAAATTTTTAACGACAATTTCCAGTACAAAATATTCCACAATACCGACACTATAGTGCGGGCAGTCACGACGGAAGTGGCTTCTTCCCATAATACATGTCCATATAGCGTTTCAACAAACAATGTTGTTGAAACGCTACAAAACAATATCACGAGTTTCATTACATTTCATCTCCCTCGCAAGGTCCTGTAAAAAAACGCATTCAGGATGAAAACTAGGTGAAATACTGTACTATGAGTTCTTACCCGGAAGCAGTTCCTCTCTCAACGTAGATGCTGTAATTCCAGCCGGAGTGTGTGTCAAGCAACATTCGCCCAGCAACACCAGAGTGATCGTGGGAAACAAAGGTTTCATTTACTGTACCTGACATTTCAGTCATTTATGGTCTACCCATCTGGACTACATGAATATTCTTCGTACAAGCTCACGCGCAAGCGCTTGGCTGAAATCCCTCCTTCCGCACTTTCGTTGGGACAAAAACAGCATCCCGTGCAAAGTTACCACGAGTTTAATTAGCACTACTTCAAATCTTGCACTGAAGCAGTGGCCCAATGAAGTCTTTCAAACCAAATTATTTTTAAAATACTAAAAACGGAATGTGTACATATAGGAGGGGCAAAATTGGCTTTCAGCAAATGTGGTAGGCTATATTACGTACAAAACAGCCACGTAGGCCAATTACACGCATTAATGGACGTGTGTTGCCCGTAGAGGCCAAGCACGCACACAAATTTCTATGAAATGTGTATGCATATTACGCATACAATTGCATTAAAAGAAATTGAATCTTTAAAATACGGTGAATTCAACAAAAATAAACTGCAGGGATGTGTTAAATGTACCAGAACTAACCAGCGGTCTAACAATGTTTTCGACACATTTTCAATGACAAAAGTTTAAAGAGTACCGCCAGTTATTTCAAACACGAGCCCAATTTCGACAACGTCCACTTCCTTCTCTTCAACGAGTAGAGCTGTTCTGTCCTCTGTGGTTTCTGGGGATCCGCCAAATAGTTCTCTTGGGAAAAAGGCTCAGGACAGACTGATTTTAATATCAGCTTGCTATCGACACGTGGTCTCCAAGTATGTCATTTACCAATCGTTTTCAGACAAAAATACGCCGTGATTTTCTAATCTTCCCCATATGTACTACAAGCCCTACTAATCTCGTTATCCTGGACTTAATCACCCTAACAATACAGTAAACTGCCGCAATAAGGCCACTACTTTTTAACTAATCCATTTTCAAAGTTCCACTGTATAATTTTACCAGTCACAGCATATGGTATATTCTAATTCCGTATATTTATTAAGTTCTATAAACATTTCCTTCCAAATTCTAGTAACAATATGACGCTGCAAGTTAACAAATGGCGTTATTTTATCCGGATGGGATTTAATAAAGCCACGTTCAGAAAATGTGTTATAGTCAGAACAGTTGCACAAACGTAAGTGGAAAATTTATTGTTTTTATTCAATTATAAATTATGTAAACAACTATATCGTCCTGAGTTCTTATTCACTATCAAAATCAGTAAAAACGTCACACATTTTTGGGTGAGCTGCGTTTCTGTCCATTTCCCTCTTATCCTGTGTGTGCTGTATCGACCCAAGAACCACAAAATGATTTAAAATTTCGTTGCTGTCATTCTTACTTGCAAGCACCTGGCGCCAGCAGAACTCATAGACAGTAAAAATATTTCTTCTTATAATACGTGGATACTTTTATTGTATCCATCAAATATGGAGGTACTGCATCCAAATCTACCGATTACACCAGATTCGCCACATTGTAGAAAACAGACAAGCGAAGAAGTTCCATATTTGCGTGTTGAAAAGGTGTACAATAGAAGATAATTGCCACCCACACATATGCAATTTGAAATTAAGATAATAATACAGCAGCCAAAATTTTACAGCTGTTGTAAAAATCCGTACTCGCTGTTTTGGACAGCGTTATGGCCGACTTCTGCCACAGTTCCTACGCTACTGAGACCTATATCGTGTAAATATTTGAAGACCCTTGCGCTAACTGCCTCTACCGTAAACACAACATATTACTGGCAGCAAAAAATACCTGGCATTATTTTAGCCGTTTACCCAATTAATGAAGAGTCTGAATATAAGATTCATTCTACAATTTTCTCACTTCAGCTTCCTCTTTTTCCTTTCTCTTAAGTTCGAATATTCTTTGGCCATGTTCTTCGGTTAAGGTGAGATACCAAATTTAACACGCATACAAAACAACGCGAAAACACATAGTTTTGTAACCTATATTTTACGTCTCATATTAACTTTCAAAAGACAGACGTGAAGATTAAGAGATTCTGATTTGAATGCTAGCAAGAATATGAACATTTAATTCATCTCTAACTTGTTAGCGAATGTGACGTGTTAGACTTGTTACCATGTCTCAGTGAACATTTTACAACCAGGAGTTTGTTAATTACTGTTACGATTTTCGCCTCACTTTTAGCGACGAGGCATGAACACAAGCATACACTTAATCTTCTGTGCTTTCACTTCTAGAGCAACCGCCTCACTAGTATTTAACAAAACGCAAAGTAGCACAGACTATAAGCTGACGTGTTTCATTTAATTACAGTCCTTGCTGGATGTCAGCGCATTCATAATTGCGTGGACTATTCTACAGGCAGTGGCGATACTTTATCTCCATGTCTGAGACCACTCTGAAAGTTCCAACACACAAATGAATACATCTACGAACTTTGTTAGGGGTTTTGTTTCAGCACATTTTAATCAACCCAGCTATTTTTACTGGTACAAAAATCCATTTGGAGAGTTGTTGTTCATACAGCATGTTTCAACTTACTGAAACATAACCTGGTGAACTCCGCAAATGGCTGATGTAGAGTCCCACTGCGCTCCCGTTTTTGATACAGAAAGCGTACATAACAATTCAAACTGATGATCGTCAAGAGTTCTATGTTTCTGAGTTCATTTTGGGGAAAAGAATATTGAATAACATTTTGCAAGAAGATGGCAGAATATAACATTCATAGCCAATTATTACATTTCTTTTTTGCTGTTATAAAAACAGGTCACACTACAGCAACAGATTCCTTCCACTGCTGTAACGGTTCTTCTAATTTTGGAATAAAGTTCAGGGAAACATTATTTCTGTTGACCAACATAAAATTAAAAAACGTAGCAAGACTCAAAATGTATTTGTTATTATTACGAGTGAAAACCATTAAAGGTTATTTTCCAAATTCCACATACCACACAAAACCCTGCGGATTTCTAGCCTTGGAAGCAAATGCTGTTTTGACAACTCAACAACCCCTAATGTTATGGAAAGTAGCGAGAAGGGGGTAGTAGTGATACTAATTAATATATAATTAAGCTACATGTTATCCATAGGAGCATGTATAAGGTTTGAAAACCCTTTCAAAAGGGAAGGGGGAAGGTGAGAGAGAAGGGATAATGCTGCCATGCAAATGTGCTGAGCAGCGACGGGAGTTTTGAAGAGAAGGGATAGAGAGAGGAAAAAATAACATGGTTGATTTTCCAGCATTGAGCACGTTTCATCTATCTTCATCAACACTTAGAAGAAGTAACGACTAAGTTTCCCGAGTTGCAAGAGCATGCGCAGTCTTAACACAAAGTAAACAGAAATCAAAATTAGTGAGCTGCTAAGTGACATAACGGTGTCAGTATTGAAACAACATAATTGAAGGCCTGGCTTATTTCACAAAAGTCATTACGTTATTAACTAATACTTCTGATTCGGTGTTTGTCCACATTATTCACCTTTTGGCCTACCTTCCATATAGTATATGGAAATACACCTGTCACATCATGTCAGTGTGGCTGTCTACTGTAATACACACACTGCCAATTATTGTCAGAAACAAGTACAGATACACTCTTCATCCCTTCGAATTGTGATATTCGCCTAGACAGCATAAAACGATTCATTTTCTACTTCACAAATTACACGATCCGCCTCCTTTCGACAGACTAACCAGTTCATGCTGCCTCGAGAAATAATCGATAGTTGTTGCGAGAATCATACGAAATATAAATATATTGTGTAGACGAAAAATACAAATATTTAATGTTAAAGTGTGTGGTACATACAGTAACCACTCAACTTCAAACGATTAATTTTCTATAGTAAGTAACATCAGCACTAAATTAGTGAGGCCGCTTGAAAAGTCGAATGGTGGGTTCCAATCCCACTCGCACATAAATGTATGCCCACGTTTTGTTTTTGTTGTCGTGTACAGACAAAAGTCTGAGATGGGCTTATCCCCCGTCCAGGGAGTTGATGATGCTTTGCAGCTCTGAATTCTTTAGATACTTTTTAAAAGTATCTAAAGAATTCAGAGCTGCAAATCATCATCCTGAACTGAAATGGGCCAGATGATTCTGCTGTTAAATTACAATCAAATTATCCCTGACTTTAATTGAATCCAAAGCCACCATGGTGCATTCGGCTATCTTCGAAAAATATGCAACTTTGGCTAGGGAATTTTGTATAAGGTGAAATAACAACACAAATGCAGTGTAAAATCTACATAAATTTTTCGTTTTGACGTCAATAACTAACGCACCCCTGCAGCTATGAAAGTGAAACCTTGTACGGATATACTATAAACTTAACTAAAAATTGTGTACAATACATTATGTTGTACGCCAATAGGCCTAACTGCAAACATGCCAAGGTGTCCAAATACTGTATCTGTAGCTGACATGTTTGACTCAGTCCTACAAACCTAGAAATGGATGATCAAGCTGCATAATTATTATTTCATAATTCATGCTAGTCTACGAAACAGTATCTAAAAGAAAAGACAACTGCTTAACACACACGTTAAGGAGCAGTAATAACTGTCAAGTATATACACATGTATATGTAATGCTCTGAAGTCACATCTGAAACTCGGATTCAGCTGAGAAAAACGCAACTACTTTACAACGCTATAAATTACTCCAACCGGTTACTACAGATAAACCTCCCATCTTTAGTCACCTGTTTGTTTATAAAACACACATTTGCTTCATAACCTACGCGTCCACAGATTTTATTGTTCTTGGTTAAAAGCGCCTTAAAGTCACTGGGTGCTCGCCACGAAACGACATGTAGTCATTACAAAGTAGGCTACAGAAGTATTCGCCGTTTGCTAGTACATTTAGCGTTCCATTCTAAACCCAGTAAAACAATCAAACAATGTGTCACATATCACTACACAGACGTCAACTTCGTCGCCAAACATGTTCGCGCAGACGAAATGTTCCTTTGCATTTTCCAAAGAAAATATTTAGACTAATAAACGTTGTGGAACTTTCCAAGACATTTATCTTAGTAATTAACCAACTTGATGCACAAAATTTTGTTTTACAATAAGTTTATTTCATGCCTCTACATGTTTCGAGCACCATATGCTCATCATCAGGAGGTCAAAACTGTATCATACAGCCTCTGGTATCATCACAATTTTGACCTCCTGACGATGAACACATGGTGCTCGAAACATGTAGAAGCATTAAATAAACTTATTGTAAAATAAAATTTTGTGCATCAAGTTGGTTAATTACTTAGATAAATATACTGAAATGCACGGTCAGCAAAATATCAAAATTTCCAAGACATGTAGACACACTGAACCTCGTACGTCCATGTAGGTGTCGTAGACTTAAAAAAGAGTAATATACATATATATATATATATATATATCCCGACGGGGAGGACCACATCCATTGGCATGGTGTTCATTCGGAGCTGCTTAAATGTCCGGTAAAAATTTCTTGAAATTATTAGAAACATATGAAGTCAATTATGAGGCGGGCGGAAAGGTAATCAACGTGATAGGCCGTGGATCATAAACCTAGAACCTTGACTGTAGATCATGGACAGAACTACAAGTCCTTTAAAAGCTTTAAATACTAGTGGTTAGTGTATGTACCATAGACTTAACACCAAAAACTCCACATAGTGTATCTGAGTGTTCCTTATGACAAAAAAATTTCTCTGTACATTATCTGAGTGCTCTTTCTTTAAAAAAAAAAAAATCATATCGATTTCAGTGCGAGGTGTGGACTGAATATTAGTACGTAAGCTACATTCATTTTAGTATTCAAAAAGTTAACTAACGGACAACTGGACCAAAGATAACTTGCTGCAAAAGTTATCATTCTATGCCAAACACGTGTCACAGAAAGGCAGAACTACTGCACCTCACACTGAATCAGCACACTGTCGTCTGCATGAAGACGTAATATCTGTTCCATTTTCGAGAAGTAACATTAAGACGAAAGTTAATAAAAGCGCCACAAAAACTCATTTACTGGCGCAACAAAAAGTAAAAAAGAAATATATTTAACCTATGGCCCCATACAACTCACATGTAAATGTTGTATACAACACGCTATGTTTTAAAACATGAGAATTTTACCAAACAACTGAACGTTCTATTTAGAATAGGTTGTTCCAGCTTTCATAATCGTGGACCGGTACGACGATATAAAACACATTCAGAGTGACCCCTAATATAATTCACTTTATGAGCTGAGTCTATAACCACATTTTATTGTGGAACGTGCCAAAGAAAAGAGCGCATAATTAGACTCATAGCAATATAAACGGCGGTTCCGAGAAGAAGTCAGACAATCGCCTCTCATGACGGTAAATTTAAGTTACGTAAATTTACTAATCAGGAACAAAATTTAGCTCTTCACAACTCAAGGACTTGTGCTTTAGGTTGGTGTGTATATTGCCAATCGATCTATTCCCACTCGATTTACACGTTTTTTTAATTGGGCCAACGTGAAATTGCAAATACGCTAGACAACATTATCATCATCATCATCATCATCATCAACAACAACAACAACATACTTTTTAAAAAAAAAAACTTATTACCTAAGAACGAAATACGTCAACATTAAATTTGTATACATCACCATGAAGTTTCGTGCCGCTGCTTTGTTTGTAATTGTTAATTTGCAGACAATAATATAAATGCAGTTCATTTGCTGCCATGTTCATGACAATCTTCATAGCTGCAACTCACGTGCCTATCTTCAGCGGTGCGTTACCTACAGCTGTCACACCCAGCGATACATAGCGTGCACTGCGACGGAAGTTGCACATTTTTACAAAATCCATTATCACATATCACTGCAGGACCGTACATTAATTTTCGCCATTGTCACTCCCATCAACAAGTTTGCATTTCCACCATATTGTCTTTACGCTTCTTCTCCGGTCGCATAATGCTGATATAAAGGTACGTTGCATCGATCAACTGGTCTGAAAGTTTAAAGGGTGACATATACAGACAGCAAGACCATCTCATAGACCTACTTCTTTTCGGTAACAACGGAAAGTATGCTGAAATAGTCTCATATGTATTCTCCAAATTAAAAAACCGTCAAAGGGAACTTGTTCAGCACTGAAATGTTCTCGTATTACCATGTTAGCCGTGGTGAAACACGCATAAAAAACGAAGGTTATTCAAACATCTGCATTTGCTTGCTGCCTCACATTTTCCGAAGTAAAGAACATAAACTGACTGGCCATTAATGTGATGTGTGTACCTGTAAGCTTCTCAGACATGTAATACAAAGAAATGGCACGGGACAACGCATTTTCATCATCCAGTCTTTCTTTGTATCCTCTTAAGTCGCTATTATGGGAGACCCGAGTTCATAGAGCTTTATGGGCTCAAAAGGGAGGTCATACACGTAAAGATTTGCCTTTAAAGGCCTTGAACTCTCCTTTCATATCCACCCAGAATCCAGGAGTGAATGAAGGCTTTAGGAGTGAAGCAGTACAATAAATTAAACCGTTGCATTAGAAGAAGCCATTCTAAAATTACTAGAAAGTACAAAAAAGTAAAAGGAAAGGGCAAAAAAAGGTAACAGTTTTCAAAATACCGTAAAGAATAGTGCAGTACAGCAACCCAGAAACGTATTGATACCGTTAGTTAACACGTTAATGGCACTACCTCTTCGGAATTTGACATTTTAAAGACGAGCGCAAAATCAGGCATACTTCCCATATAAAGCATGAAGTCTAAACTGGCCATTTAGCATGAAAGTGAGACACCCACATTTAGACCCCAAGACAGGAAACGTAGAGGCAACACGCATGATGTTAAGTCCAATAAAACCGCATGGAATGGCATAAGAGAGATTTGCGACGCCAAAGCACACAGTGAAAAGACCAATTTTAACCTCGGAACAGGTCATGATGACCCAAACCTTATTTTCCTCCAGAAGTTTTATCTTCCTATTCTAGACTCCTTCAACAGCTGCTCTTCTTCCATCGCCAATCTGTTCTTTCCTTCATATGAAAAGTGCAGGGGTTCTGCATTCATAGTTCACCCCTCTTTGGATTACTGACTAGATGGAAAGTCCGTTGTAAACGAATATGTCGCCTCACCAACCTAACGGGTTTGTCTCTATCAAGACAATCACATTCTTCATTCCCCACAACAAGTATTATGCCTTTCGGAACATCCTACGACGGCCGTTTCAATCCACTTACGAGTAGCTAACTCCTGAGAGCCATCAATCTTGTTAACCACTGTAAGAACTGAGTTTATTGAACCCCGCATATTTAGGTACAGTTCGTTCAAACGCCCGAAGATGTCGGCCACACATGAAAACAGTGACATACAGTCATTTACAATGTGCCTTTAAAAGGGCCAGACATGTACCATCCTCAAAAGGTTGTTGCTGATGTGTCCTACTTCTTGAAACCATATTTGAAATAAACGTAATGTTAATGTATTCGATTTTACAAAACTTCGATGTCTCATTCAAAATTTAATGTCAGACAGAAATAATAATTGCAGGTAAATGAAGAAATGTGTTAAGATTACGGTCGTCCGGGATGGGACGACATGAACTTGGTGGATTGGAACGTGATGCCGCATAAAAATGAATTCGCTTGTTGTTTTGCACAGAGAGTTGAATTACTAAAAACAGTCACTCTTTAATCTCTTCTATTTTATGATGTACTGTACGTAGCGTACACGCCCAGTAAGGTTGGCCACTGTCATCTTTCTGTAAATGGATCACATCCGAAACCTACATCTTGTCAAATCTGACGGTCTTAAACCAAACAGAACACTATACTATCCACGCATATAGAAAATATCGATCCTCTGTAGCAAGATTATGGAAATATTTAACGCAATTGTCGGGTAGTATTCACTACTACCACAGACACACTCCAGCAATTTGGCGTGGTTACTGCACTAAATAAGAATATCTTCGTTCCAAGGCTCTGAGTTTTTGTTAGCAGTCGCCGCGTCTTGTTTCTCTATGTCGACGTAACTTCTATGATTTATAGCGTCAGTGCAATGGGCTGCATACATTCGCAGCCTTTCGGTCTTGCAGTACACATGAATGCACAACTGAAGTCTGAGAAACGCGTAACTCTCAGGTCGCATTATAACAGTACCATTACAAATGAAAAACACACACAGTCTGTACTTTCCTCTCCTTTGTCCTCAGCCTTCAGAGGTAACCTGAATCCTTAAGACACCTGGCACAACGCCTTGTTTGTTAGAAGCTGTTCATTACATGGCCAAAACTCCTTACACGGCAAGAAACTATCAAAATATGAGTTAGTTAAAAACTGCAAATGGCCTTTCATATAAAGAAGCAGATCTGATTTGCAAAAGTTGTCCATATATAAGGGAGCTTGTTCTTACAGCACTTAAGAATCTTGTTTTCAAATCCTCATGTACACTTTACGGTACAGTCACGTTTATTCATGTCCAGACATATAATATGCAACACGAAAAATCAAAGGTTTACTTATTACACTATATATATATATATATATATATATATATATATATATATATACACACACACACACACACCCAATAATGTCAATATATTCGTAGCATGAATTGGTGGCGGTGGTGGTGGTGATGACGACGACAATGATGACAATACCACGTGTAATAATTGTGCTGTTCAACAGCAAACTTACTTAATAAATGCAGTGTGCAATGTCGTGTTTCAAAAATCTACAGACTCAAAAAGAAGTTACAGAAATTTGTGTTCTTTGTGCCACCGAATGCTTATAACAAGGTGGCAGAAGGATGTATCTGCGTGCATGAGAAGCAACATCCGCTTTATGCTGCAGCACAGTACTGCTAATTTCTCACGAAATATTTCAACTTGCCACCCACTAAAACGTCTAGTCTTGTATCTACACACGCAAGTCTTGCTCAGATTAAACGCTCAGCTCTTTAAATTTTCACGTAAACGCCTGCGTGTAATTAGTGGGACAGGGAGTAGCAAGGAGGGGGTGTCTGCGTACTAAGACATGGCGAAGAAAGCAAGCAGAAAAACCAAGTCAAATCCAGCATCACATCGCGTAACGACATTGCGGCGTATTAAGAGAGGGAAAGTTTCATATAACAGAACTTGAAGTCTTTTGCAGCACATCCTGACAACAAAAAATCTGTTCTTGTATTACATTGTCACAATAAACAGCAATACCATGTTTCATATCGCTGGCGAATATATAAAACTACTTATTGGACAAATATAACAAGAAATTATTATTAGTAGTATTATTATTTACCTTCTCCTTCTCCTCCTCCTCCTCCTACCCCTCCCACTCCTTCTTCTTCTTCTTCTTCTTAGATGGCACTACAGTCCAATGCAGAACTTCGTTTCCTTAATGGACTTCTCCCAATCAGCTCTGATTTTGACCTCTCTAACAAAAAATTAATAAAAATAAAAAGCCTATTTCTACAAAACTTGGTTTCGAATTATGGACGCGATAAAAAGAAAAACGCAGATCCTATCGTTAACAAATCACAAGAATTCCGTAATCTATTTTGGACACATGTACCCTAATTTAACACATCTGGGCAAGCGTCTGAAATGTAGCCCATCAGTAACCCTTACAGAAAGCCAGTGTTTTTTTTTAACACAATTCACTTCACTTTCAGTTAGTTAGTTACATTCTTGAAACAAATCGCCAATCTGATCATTATTTTTCGAATCTTTCACGTATTTCAGTGCACACAGCCAAGCACAATGTATCGGCAGAAAGAGACAGATGCAGCGAAAACAAGTTGAATATCCCACGTAGCAATGAAATAAGAGTGTCAGTATTCTAATAAGTTGCACTGTGCTGACACCTAGTACCTAGAAAGGTATACTGAAGCAAAACAAAATAAGTCTTCAACAATCTGCCATATCGGGAGTTAGAACCGTGCGAGCGACAGAAATATTCATGACGAAATCAGACACGCGTTAGGACAGATGCACGTTTCATGATCACATTATGTAATCTTTCATCATTTCTCTCTTTTACACGACTATGCCATCTCCGTTACTAGTTAACAAATGTGTATAGCGTGCATCTGTAATTCGAAAGGGCAGGATTTTCTTGCGATAAGAAGTCACGAAGCCTGATTTCTTACACCTAAAGGAGGATTACGTACAAGGAGAAATAATGTTAATTTCCATACTGATGCGGTGAACATTAATCATTTGGCCAGCAGATCAAAATTTCCAACTCTGCCTGCAGTGTCAAAGAACCGCGCTTACAACAATCAATCCATGAAAATAACACACCGATTGCAGTTATTGTTTGGTTATCCCGTTCACATTATAATGGTTTACTTTGTGCACCGGCAGGTTTTACGTGAAAATATTCTATGTTCTACAGACAGAATACATTGATGTATTTCGTACGGATCCCAAACTAACAGCGATTATTTTCCTACACAACATTAACTGGCTCGTTTTGATAATGGAAGCTGAAGTCGTTTCCTGTGCGGTACGTTCTCGTTCTTCAAATACGGATCAGTTTAATGAAGTATTTAAATAAAGGGTTAGTACAATTAACGTCGTTGAAACGACTGAGTTCGATGTGAAGGGAAACGTTCTTGTTCGAATTTTGACAAAATTACGCTATGTTATGTGAATGGGTGGGGGGGGGGCAAAATTTAGTTATGGCCGAAGACAACAATTCGGCTACTCGGAAACCAACAGCATCGGATGAAAATTGTTTTAAAAATCCGTTATTAGCAATTTCGCACCTTTCAGTGCGCTTCATCTTCATACACATTCGTTACTGCAGATTAATTGCACTCTTTCAAAAGTTGTTGGCATTACATAAGACTAAAAAATTATTTTTGCCCTTACAGATTTTATCAAAAGCATAAGCAGTTCCGGCTGCAGCTCATGCTTCTCATTGCATACCTCCAGCCCTAAAAATCTTACACTGTTAATATTTTACTTCATTGTCTTGCTGCGGCACGCACGCACACACACACACATACACAGAGTAAGATTCCTCTGAATGAGTACTCTGCTCATCGCAAAAGCCGATTCTTACAAAATGCTCAACGAACACAAGAGACGAACATCCCTGGCCTCAATGGGATTCGAACCCGCGATCCCAGCAATCAAGCGGCTTCACACCTACGTCTTAGATCGCGCGGCCATCAGGATCGGCTAATATTTTATTGCATAATGTAAATTTATAATAAAGCCAAACTTAAATTTACCACATGAGGTACAGTGTTGGTTGGACTTGAGCACACACAATCCTAAGATCGAGTTTCCGTCGAATTAGGTCAAACTTCATGGACTGTAGTTGCAAAATACCACTTACATCCTGAAGATGGAAACCGCTGGTTCCTCTGAAATGTTTGTACGCATCTACTACAACACACGGTGTCACATGCCACAAGATCGCATGTTTGGAACTACAAACTATCTGCAAAGATTTTCCCGCAAAACATACAATATGTGGGATAAGGGGGATTTCAAATCCGAAGATATACAGAACATAGAACAAACCAGTCGGAATATTGGTAATCGTATCAACTACCCGCAGCCAAGAGGCTGCAACAAAGTATAGAGAGGAAGAGAAGCAAAGCAAGCAAATTTTCTCACCTGTGGGAAAACAACCGTGGATTTCTCTCCCACTGGCTTGTACAATCATTAGACCAGCAATACATCCCGGCACGTATTTGGACATCCTTACATGGGAAGAAGTAGGTAAATTTTCACATTCTGTGCTAACGCGAAAGCCTACAAGCTGTTAATACGCTCAAGCTCCGTCACCGACATCTAGCCAAATAACTAGCACAGTCACAGAGCAAACCACGCTACGTCAGCAGCAGCAGCAG